>ENA-OUQF01000444-OUQF01000444.1-human-gut-metagenome-genome-assembly--contig:-NODE-444-length-31976-cov-5.544375_pt1 | contig 31976 bp, 31 predicted proteins | sample MGYA00237947_ERZ548826 | MGnify/ENA primary metagenome ERZ548826 (study PRJEB26490, sample SAMN05194701) | human gut metagenome | biome: terrestrial biome; feature: human-associated habitat; material... | reverse complement strand
AAGTACGCTTCATCTACCTTGTCCCACAGGTCGGCGTGCTTTTCGCAGACGCGGTCATACTCCTGCTCCAGGGTGTCGATCTCATCCAGCACCTTGGGGTCGGCCTTTTCCAGTGCCTTCTCGTAAAGCGGCATATTGTCGCAGTCGGGCAGCTGAGCGTACAGTGCCTCCATCTGGGCGTCCAGCTCGTTCAGCTCCTTGATGTCCGCCAGAAGCGTTTCCTTCTCCGCTTCCGTCAGGGCATCGGTGTTACGGATAAACGCTGCTTCATCAAAGTTTGTGAAGTCGTAGTCGTCAGGCAGGGCGTTGCAGATTTCGTCCAGCTTTTCCCACAGCGCTGCGTTTCTTTGGAAGATGGCGTCGCTCTTCTCTTCCACCGCCTCGATCTGCTCCCAGATGGTGTCCTCATTCTCGGTGGCAATTTTAGTAACAGACTCCATTGGTGCGGATGTGGCGGCAAAGGCGGAGGTTGCCGTGCCGATGGCCGTTACCGTCAATGCAAGTGCCAGTGCAAAGCTCAAAATCGTTTTCTTTTTCATGGTATGTTACGCTCCTTTTTGAAGTATTTTTGGTTGGGTTTCAACCTTGTCTGTAGCATAGCAGTAGCTGCATTGAAATTCCCCCGCGAAAGTGCGGGGAAAGTGTCACAAATTCGTCACAGCGCCTGTGTTATACAATGAACACCCACCCGGTAGCCGACCGATGGGTGTTCGTTTCAATCAATTATGGTGCTGAATTCGCCCGCCCCGCAAGCACAAAAACATGAGTTTCTGCTCCATGCTTGTTCTTTCTCTGTCTTAATTCTCCGATATTCGAGGGTAACGATGGCGGACGGAGGCGGGGTATCCTCAAAAGGACGCTAAAAGTCAGGGCATCCGATGCCCGGCCATAGGTGAATGAAGGAAGACTGCCATTCGGCAGCGACGACAGTACCGCGGATGTGAGGATACCCCATAAAAACCGCCTGTCCTGGCATTGAGCCAATGGTTTTTCATTGCCGTGCAAGTGAGGCACCTGCGGATGAGCCGGGAGATCACGGCAGAAAAAAGGAGAGATTGCGATACAGCAATCTCTCCCGCTTTCGACATGATGGTTGTTCCGTTAGCTTGGACAGGGGGGGTGTGTCGGCCCTTATGACCGCCGCACCGCCTGCAGTCGAACGCCTGCCGGATCTTTTTCAGGGGGTATCGTATTCCGTTTTGGTCTTTTTAAGGCATCTCCGGTTCTGGAGTAAGGCGCACAGTGAAGTCCTGCGCTATTATACCATGTGGTACTCTCTTACAACAAGTAGAAAGATTTGAAATATACACCGCTTTCTGTGGAGATAAGATAGCGTGCTATTGCTGGGGGCTATGTGCCATTTCATTGGCACTTTCTCGCCCTTTGTGTAAAACGCTCTTTTCTCCATCCAATCACAGCATCTACATCTTCGTGAAGGAGGATGACAACTGAAATTACAGGAGCACTACGGGATCGATGATGCGCAACGCTTATCTCGCCGCCAGAGCTACAAGAAAAAGGTTATTCGAGCCAGCCGCATGGTAGAAGATATGCCCACTTTGTTCCGTATTTTGTATTGCTGTGGTCTTAGACCAGGAGAGGTGCTACACCTTGAAGTGGGAGATGTCGACCTCAAAAAAGGCGTTCTTTTGGTGCTGGCCTCGAAGAACGACAATGATCGTTAGCGAAAGCTGCTGCGGATGCGTCCGCTTCTGCGAGGCTGATGACGGGGTGGCGTCATCATCTGCACCTCTGCGGCGAACAGGGGTGTGAACTTCATAAAATATCGTGTCAAATAATCCCTCTCCTTTCTGGAAATAAAAAAGGGCCGGAGTCTTATTGCTAAAACTCCGGCCCATGCCATACTGCTATTACATTGTCTGCTCCTGTGATGCTCGTTCCAATGCTTCCTCCTGCTGTCGGATTCGCTCATTTAGATCCGGCACGCACACCCTGATCTGCTGCTGGATTCCGCGGATCATTTCTTCCTGCGTATCCGTAAGCTCAAAGAAGTCCTCATCCACGGAATCGGCGCAGCAGCGGAATATCTCGGTCAGCTGCTCCGGGCTGAAAAGCTGTTCCTTTTGGATAAGCCCGGAGCGTGTGGCGAAGTCCTGCTTGGCGCCATCGTAGTTCTCCATAAAGTAGTGTCCGTGTACCACACCCGTGCGGTCATAGTCCCAATCCCATGTGACGAATTGAACGCCGTATTTGCTCGGAGAACCTGCCAGCACCGTGCCGCCAAAGTCAGCGAGGATGCGGTAGTCGCCATCCAGTCCGCTGGCTTTGAGCTGCGGGGCGGCTTCCATAGCGGTCATATACTCCAGCGTCTTCGCGGCGATGTCCTCGACGCGATATAGGGCATCCTCTGCCTGGGGCGTGTCCGCATCCTCTCGCCGATAGAATACGCTGCCCTTGCCGGTGATGCGGCAGAGGGGTGTGCCATTCCAATGGACAGGCAACTGCTCTCCCTCCACCGGCAGGGTTCCAAATCCTGCACGGTGCAGGGGAGTACGGACTTCTTCAAGGTAGCGAAGCTGACGGCTTGTGTTTTGGGTGTCCATGTGAGCGATCCTCCTGTTGTAAAAAAATGAGGCCAGAGCGATCATGCTCCGACCTACAAATGCAGGCGCTGCGACCAGCGCCCTTTTTGAAATGAAAAAGGGCGCCGCTTTTTTCGGCCCGTCAAAGCCGGCAAAACGACGCCCAAATATTTGTGATTCTTTTTCTGCGATGATGCCGTTTTTTTCGAGAGAAAAGTCCTCTCTAAAAGGGCGCTGGAGGTTGGAAACTGTCCAAGACATGAGATCCTCCAGTTCAAATCCGGTCAGTTGCTCCGAAACCTCCATAAAAATCTATGGTTCAAAAGAAGAAATCCGGGCTTGAAAAAGCCCGGAAACGGTTGATGCGCCTGACTTTTCGCCAGACGCATCTATACCGTTTCGTTAATATGGTCCGAGTGGCGGGATTTGAACCCACGGCCTCATGGTCCCGAACCATGCGCGCTACCAACTGCGCTACACCCGGATGTGCAACACGGTTATTATAAGGATTTTTCCGCGCGCTGTCAAGAGCGAGAGCGGGAGATTTTTGAAGAATTTTCTTTTCTCGCGCCGCGCCGCTATTTTACCTCAATTTTACATGACCCGGCTTTTGCATTTTACAGCGCTCCGTTATGCTTTGCGTTGTGGAACGAAGAAAGTCCAAAATCAACATGTGAAATGAGGAATGAAAGATGAAAAAGACACTTGCATTTGCGCTCACCGCTGTGATGAGCCTCTCGCTGCTTGCAGGCTGCGGCAGCAAGACCACTGCCCCCAACAACACCAATAACGACCAGCCGCAGCAGCAGACCGAGGAAAAGCTCAGCGGCAGCGTCTCGACCAACGGCTCGACCTCGATGGAAAAGGTCATCGGCGCGCTGAGCGAGCAGTTCATGGCCGACAACAGCGGCGTGAGCGTCACCTACGATCCCACCGGCTCCGGCGCCGGCATTGAGGCCGCCAGCAGCGGCAGCGCGGACATCGGTCTTGCCTCCCGTGCCCTCAAGGACGAGGAGAAGGCTGGCGGCCTGACCGAGACCGTTGTCGCCCTTGACGGCATCGCCGTCATCGTCAATGCGGGCAGCAAAGTCGAGGACCTCTCCGTCGAGCAGATCGCCAAGATCTTCACCGGTGAGATCACCGACTGGAGCGAGGTCGGCGGCGAAGCGGGCAAGATCTCCTGCATCGGCCGTGAGGCCGGCAGCGGCACGCGCGACGGCTTCGAGTCCATCACCGGCACCAAGGACGCCTGCAAGCTCGATCAGGAGCTGACCTCCACCGGCGGCGTCATCGAGGCGGTCGCGGGCAACGCCAATGCCATCGGCTACGCCTCCCTCTCCGCAGTCGAGGGCAAGGACACCGTCAAGGCTGTGACGGTCGGCGGCGTCGCCTGCACCGAGGAGACCGTTCTCGACGGCAGCTACGCCATCCAGCGTCCCTTCGTCCTCGTGACGAAGACCGACGCTCCCCTCTCCACCGCCGCGCAGGCCTTCTTTGACTACGCCACCTCCACCGCCGCAAACGACCTCATCAAGGCCGCCGGCGCGGTTCCGGTCGCAAAGTAAGCGCCATGGCGGCTGCATACATCTCTCCGGCGGCAGAGGGCGCAAAGCCCTCCGCCGCCCGGCCGCGTCACAGCGGCGTGCGCAAGACGCTGGAAAACCTCATCCACCTCATCTTCCTGCTCTGCGGCGTGGTCGCCGTAGCGTTCGTGCTGCTCATCAGCATCTACCTGATCCTCTCGGGCATCCCCGCCATCCGCGAGATCGGCCTGTTTCAATTCCTGCTGGGCAAGGTCTGGGACCCGACAAACACCACCACGGGCGCACAGTACGGCATCCTCGCCTTCATTCTTACGAGCATCTACGGCACGGCGGGCGCTATCCTCATCGGCGTGCCGGTGGGACTTCTGACCGCCGTGTTCCTCGCCCGCGTCGCTCCGCCAAGGCTTGCGGCGGTCATCCGCACGGCGGTGCAGCTGCTCGCGGGCATCCCCTCGGTGGTCTACGGTCTGGTCGGCATGATCGTGCTCGTGCCCGCCATCCAGCGGACCTTTGACCTCAGCTCGGGCGCGTGTCTGCTCGCGGCGATCCTCGTGCTGGCGGTGATGATCCTCCCGTCCATCATCAATGTATCGGAAACGGCGCTGCGCGCCGTGCCGCACGAGTATGAGGAGGCCTCGCTCGCGCTCGGCGCGACCGAGATGGAAACGAGCTTCCGCGTCGTCCTGCCCGCCGCGCGCAGCGGCGTGGCGACGGCGGTGGTGCTCGGCGTGGGCCGCGCCATCGGCGAGGCCATGGCGATCATCATGGTCGCGGGCAATGTCTCCAATATGCCAGGACTCTTCACGCCCGTGCGCTTCCTCACCACCGGCATCGTCTCCGGCATGGCCTATGCCGCTGTCGGCAGCCTGTATCAGCAGGCGCTCTACTCCATCGCGCTGGTGCTGTTTCTATTCATCATGCTCATCAATGTGGTGCTCAACTGCTTCATCAAAAAGCGGAAGGAGGACTGACATGGAACGGAATCTTTCTCCGCGCCGCCGCGCGTATGACCTGACGATGCGCTCTCTCGTGTGGCTGAGCGCGCTGCTCACCTGTGCCCTGCTGGTGTTTCTCATCGGCTATATCTTTTATCGCGGCTTCCCCGGCGTAACGTGGGATTTCCTCTCCGGCACAAGCAGCTACATCAAGGACACCATCGGCATCCTGCCGAACATCCTCAATACGCTCTACATCATTCTCTTTGCCATGGCCATCGTCCTGCCGCTCGGCGTGGGCGCCGCCATCTATCTCACGGAGTACGCCGCAAACCGCAGGGTCGTAGAGCTCATTGAATTTGCGACCGAGACGCTCACCGGCATCCCGTCCATCATCTTCGGCCTCGTCGGTATGCTCTTTTTCGTGCAGAAAATGGATCTGCAGGCGGGCGTGCTCGCAGGCAGCCTGACGCTCGTCGTGATGATCCTGCCCACCATCGTGCGCACGACGCAGGAGAGCCTCAAGACCGTGCCGCAGTCCTACCGCGAGGGTGCGCTGGCGCTCGGCGCAGGCAAGTGGCGCATGGTGCGCACCGTTGTGCTGCCCAACGCCGTGGACGGCATCGTGACCGGCTGCATTCTGGCGGTCGGGCGCATCGTGGGCGAAAGCGCGGCGCTGCTCTACACTGCGGGCTTCGGACTGGTGCTCAATGACTTTGTCACCGCGCTGCACTCGTCCTCCGCCACGCTGACGGTCGCGCTTTACGTCTACGCCAACGACCGTGGGCGCACGGACGTCGCCTTTTCCATCGCAAGCGTGCTGATGCTGCTCACGCTCGTCATCAATCTCACCGCGGCGCTCACAGGCCGCAAGCTCAAAAAGAACGGAGGGACACAGTAAAATGTCTGACGCTCCCATCATCGAAGCAAAGGGTCTGAACCTCTGGTACGGGCCGAACCATGCGCTCAAGGATATTTCCGTCGCCGTCCCTGTGCACGAGATCACGGCCTTTATCGGGCCGTCCGGCTGCGGCAAATCGACCTTCCTGCGCACGCTCGACCGCATGAACGACCTCATTCCCAATGTGAAGATCACCGGCGAGGTGGACTTCAACGGCGAGAACATCTACGCGCCGAGCGTCGATGTGACCTGGCTGCGCAGCCGCATCGGCATGGTCTTTCAGAAGGCCAACCCCTTCCCCATGAGCATTTACGACAACATCGCCTACGGTCCCCGCACGCACGGCGTGCGCAATCGCGCGAAGCTCGACGAGATCGTGGAGCGCTCGCTGCGCTCCGCCGCCATCTGGGACGAGGTGAAGGACAGACTCAAAAAGAGCTCGCTCGGTCTCTCCGGCGGGCAGCAGCAGAGGCTCTGCATTGCCCGTGCGCTTGCCGTCGAGCCGGAGGTGCTGCTCATGGACGAGTCCACGAGCGCGCTCGACCCCATCTCGACGTCAAAGATCGAAGACCTCGCGTGCGAGCTCAAGGACCGCTACACCGTCGTCATGGTGACGCACAATATGCAGCAGGCGGCGCGCATTTCGGACAACACCGCCTTCTTCCTGCTCGGCGAGCTGGTGGAGTTCGGCAAGACGGAGCAGGTCTTTTCCACGCCCACCGACAAGCGGACGGAGGACTACATCACGGGGAGGTTTGGCTGATGCGAAACAAATTTGACGAGCAGCTCTCGCAGCTCAATCACGAAATGATCGAAATGGGTGCGCTGTGCGAGGAGGTCATCGCGCTCGCCAGCCGTGCGCTGACCGAAAACGACAAGAGTCTTGCCGCGAGGGTCGCGCCGCTCGACAGCGAGATCGACCGGAAGGAGCGCGACATCGAAAACCTCTGCCTCAAGCTGCTGCTTCAGCAGCAGCCGGTCGCGCGCGACCTGCGCCAGATCTCCGCGGCGCTCAAGATGATCACGGACATGGAGCGCATCGGCGATCAGGCCGAGGACATCGCCGAGATCATCAGCTTTCTCCACGGCCATCAGGCCGAGGACAATGACCTCCTGCGCGAGATGGCGAAGGCCGCCATCCGCATGGTGACGGAAAGCGTTGACGCGTATGTAAAATGTGATACAATGTTGGCAGAGCAGGTCATCGCGGAGGACGACACCGTGGACGGCTACTTCACGCAGGTCAAGGAGCGTCTGATCGGCAAGATCGCGCAGGACCCCGCGGACGGCGAATACGCGCTCGACCTGCTGATGATCGCAAAATATTTTGAACGCATCGGAGACCACGCGACGAACATCGCCGAGTGGGTCATTTTCTCCGTCACCGGCGTTCACAGGGGGGAATAAGGATGATCTGGTGCGTGGAGGACGACGCGAGCATCCGCGACATCGAGGTGTACGCGCTCACATCCACCGGCTTTGAGGCCCGGGGCTTTGCCGACGGCGACACGTTCTGGGACGCTCTGCAAAGGGAAACGCCGCCCGAGCTGGTCGTGCTCGACGTGATGCTCCCCGGCACGGACGGCATCGAGCTGCTGCGCCGGCTGCGCGCGAGCGCGCGCTTTGCCGAGCTCCCCGTCGTGATGGCGACCGCCAAGGGCGCGGAGTACGATAAGATCCAGGGGCTCGACCTCGGCGCGGACTACTACCTCACAAAGCCCTTCGGCGTGATGGAGTTCGTCTCCTGCGTCAAGGCGGTGCTGCGCCGCAGCCGTCCGAAAACGGCGCAGGCGCTTCTGCGCAGCGGCACGCTCACGCTCGATCCCGCCGAGCACATCGTCACGGCGGACGGCGCGCGCGTGGAGCTGACGTACAAGGAATTTGAGCTGCTGCGGCTCTTCCTCTCCCACCCCGGCATGGCCTTCACGCGGGATCATCTGATGGAAAAGGTCTGGGACGTGGACTACTGCGGCGAGACGCGCACGGTGGATATGCACATCCGCACCCTGCGCCAGAAGCTCGGTGAAAACGGCGAGCACATCGAGACTGTGCGCGGTGTGGGCTACCGATGGGAGGCGGAGAAGAATTGACCAGAAAGATCTTCCGCTCCATCCTCACCGTCGGCGTCGCGGTGCTCGCGTGCAGCCTGCTGCTCGTCATGGGCTGCTTCTACAGCTTCTATGAGGGGATGCAGGAGCACCAGCTCGGCGACGAGCTGCGCATCGCCGCAGCAGCCGTGGAGACCAACGGCTCGACCTATCTGGAGAAAATCAAGTCCGACCGTTTCCGCGTCACCTGGATCGCCTCCGACGGCACGGTGCTCTACGACACGCAGGCAGACGCCGCGCAGATGGAGAACCATCTTGAGCGCGAGGAGGTCCGCGAGGCGCTGGAGACCGGCACGGGCAGCTCGAGCCGCTACAGCGCGACGCTGCTGCAAAAGACCGTTTACAGCGCGAGCCGCCTCACGGACGGCACCGTGCTGCGCCTGTCCGCCAGCCGCGCCACGATGGGCGCGCTGCTGCTCGGAGCGTTCCAGCCCATTCTGCTCGTCGTGATCGTGCTGCTCGTGCTCTCGAGCCTGCTCGCGAGCCGTCTGGCCAAGCGCATCGTCGAGCCGCTCAACGCGCTCGACCTCGAGCATCCGCTGGAAAACGACGCCTATGAGGAGCTCTCTCCGCTCCTGCGGCGCATCGACCGCCAGCGCAGACAGATCGACGCCCAGCTCGCCGAGCTGCGGCAGAAAACGGACGAATTCACACAGATCACCGCCGGCATGAACGAGGGGCTCGTTCTACTCGACGAAAAGGGCGCGGTGCTGAACATCAATCCCGCCGCGCAGTCGCTCTTCGGCGTGACGGGCGCGTGCGTCGGGCAGGATTTCCTGACCGTGGACCGTGAGCACTCCATGAGCCTCGCGCTCCGCACGGCGATGACCGACGGGCACAGCGAGGTCCGCGCCGAGCGCGGCGGGCGCGAGTACCAGTTCGACCTCAGCCGCATCGAGTCCGACGGCAAGGTGGTCGGCGCGGTGCTGCTGGCCTTCGACATGACCGCGCAGGCCTTCGCCGAGCGCAGCCGCCGCGAGTTCACGGCGAACGTCTCGCACGAGCTGAAAACGCCGCTCCAGGGCATCATCGGCAGCGCCGAGCTGCTGGAAAACGGTATGGTCAAGCCGGAGGATATGCCCCGCTTCGTCGGTCACATCCGCGCCGAGGCGCAGCGTCTCGTGACACTCATCGGCGACATCATCCGTCTCTCCGAGCTCGACGAGGGCGGCGAGTTGCCGACCGAAACGGTCGACCTTCTCCCACTCGCGCAGGAGGCCGTGGAAAATCTCCGCGCCGCGGCAGAGGCGAAAAACGTGAGCATCATCGTCTCGGGCGAGAACGCTCCGGTCACCGGCGTGCGGCGGCTCCTCTATGAGATCGTCTACAACCTCTGCGACAACGCGATCAAGTACAACGTGGACGGCGGCAGCGTGGACGTGCGCGTCGGCGCCGAGGGCGGCAGCGCCTGTCTCACCGTGCGCGACACGGGCATCGGCATCCCGTCGGAGCATCAAAGCCGCATCTTCGAGCGCTTCTACCGCGTGGACAAGAGCCACTCCAAGGCGAGCGGCGGCACGGGGCTGGGGCTGTCCATCGTCAAGCACGCCGTGGCGTACCACCATGGCACGATCGCGCTCAAAAGCGAGGTCGGCAAGGGCACGGAGATCGCCGTCCGCTTCCCGCAGGAAAAATAACGGCAGCAAAATGGGAAAGAGCCGACGCTCTTTCCCATTTTTGTTCCTTTCATTCCTGTCATGCGGCACAAAGATCACGGCGTGAAACTGTCTCTTTTCACGAAATCGGTGCGGCGGACGCCGGCAAGCCTTGTACCGGCTTTCGCGCTGTGATAGGATAAAGCCATCCAAAACCACCCGCGTCGGCTACTCCACCCAATAGCCGCCGTGAGGAACATGAAAGGATCGTTCCCGCCCTGACCGGCGGTGCGGCAGTGTGGAGACCTGCCGTAAAGCGCCCGAGCGGCGCGAGGCCCTGCGCGCGGAGGCGGCAGAGCCGCGGTCAGAGAATATGGCAGAGGTCATTCTGAAAAACATCAAGAAGGTCTACCCCAACAGCGAGCCGAAAAAGAGGAGCAAGAACAGCGGCGAGAAGAAGCACAACCTGCAGATCACCGACGAGGGCGTGGTCGCCGTGCAGGAATTCAACCTCGACATTGCCGACCGCGAGTTCATCGTCCTCGTCGGCCCGTCGGGCTGCGGCAAATCCACCACGCTGCGCATGGTGGCGGGTCTGGAGGAGATCAGCGCGGGCGAGCTGTACATCGACGGCAAGCTGATGAACGACGTGGCCCCCAAGGACCGCGACATCGCGATGGTCTTCCAGAACTACGCGCTCTACCCGCACATGACGGTGTATGAGAACATGGCGTTCTCGCTCAAGCTCAAGAAGGTCCCCAAGGACGAGATCGACCGCAAGGTGCGCGAGGCCGCGGAGATCCTGGACATCACCCAGTACCTCGACCGCAAGCCCAAGGCGCTCTCCGGCGGTCAGCGTCAGCGCGTCGCCATCGGCCGCGCCATCGTGCGCGACCCGAAGGTGTTCCTGATGGACGAGCCGCTGTCGAACCTTGACGCGAAGCTGCGCAACCAGATGCGCGCGGAGATCATCAAGCTGCGCGAGAAGATCGACACGACCTTTATCTACGTTACGCACGATCAGGTCGAGGCCATGACGCTCGGCGACCGCATCGTCATCATGCGCGACGGCTTCATTCAGCAGATCGGCACCCCGCAGGAGGTGTTCAACCATCCCGCGAACCTGTTCGTCGCCGGCTTCATCGGCACGCCGCAGATGAACTTCTTTGAGGACTGCCAGCTCGCAAAGAGTGGCGACGCTTACTCCGTCACCGTCATGGGCCACACGCTGCCGCTGACGGCGGAGCAGAACGCGAAGCTCGCCGCGGCGGGTGCGGAGAGCCGTACCGTGACCGTCGGCGTGCGTCCGGTCCACGTCACCGTCGGCGACGAGGGCATCGACGCGCAGATCGACGTGAGCGAGCTGATGGGCAGCGAGCTGCATCTGCACATGACCGCCGACGGCAAGGACGTGGTGGCTGTGGTGCAGACCGCGAACCTTGACGCCAACGCCTACGCCCGCCACACGGCGGTGAGGTTCAGCTTTGAGCCGCGGCTCATCCATCTCTTCGACCCCGAGACGGAGAAAAACCTCATCTGATTTTCCGATGATATTCATCGGTGTGCCCGTTCCTTTTGGAACGGGCACATTTTTTGTCACCGCTTGTCGCCGGGCCGGAAGAGCAACGCCATCACGACCGCGAAGCAGACCGCCGCAGCGATGCCGCCCGCGGTGGCGGAGAGCCCGCCGGTCATTACACCGAGCCAACCCTGCTCCGCGACGGCCTTCTTCACACCGCTCGCAAGCGAGTAGCCAAAGCCCGTGAGCGGCACGGTCGCGCCCGCGCCGCCCCATTCGACGATGGGCTCGTAAATGCCGACGGCCGTGAGCAGCACGCCCGCGACGACGTAGCCCGTCAGGATACGGGCCGGCGTGAGCGGCGTTTTGTCAATGAGGATCTGTCCCACGGCGCAGAGGATGCCGCCGCAGAGAAAGGCGTTGAGATAGTCCATCAGCTTTCCTCCCCGATGTTTTCCAGAATGACGGCGTGGCACACGCCCGGGATGCTCTCGCCCTGCATGGTGGAGGTCGGCGAGAGCAGCGCGCCCGTCGGCGCGAAGACGATCCTGTTCCACTTGCCCTCGCGCATCCCGCGCAGAAGATAGCCGTTGAGCACGGCGGCGGAGCAGCCGCAGCCGCTGCCGCCCATGTGCATATCCTGCCGCTCCAGATCGTAGAGCAGCAGCCCGCAGTCCTTGTAGTTCTTCGTCATGTCCACGCCGTCGCGCGCAAAGAGGTCCGTGACGACCTCGTGCCCGAGCCGGCCGAGATCGCCGGTGACGATGAGATCGTAGTCCGCGGGTGAGGTCCGCGTGTCGGAAAAGAGCGCACGGAGCGTGTCATACGCCGCGGGCGCCATCGCTGCGCCCATGTTGTTCGCGTCCGTGATGCCGCGGTCCACGATCCTCCCGATGACCGCGTGCGTGACGGCAGGGCCCCTTCCCTCGTTCGACAGGATGCAGCAGCCCGCCGCCGTAGCCGTCCATTGGGCGGTCGGCGTGCGCTGCGAGCCGTAGGGCACAGGCATCCGGTACTGCCGCTCGGCGGTGCAGAAGTGCGAGGAGGTCATCGCCGCAGCGCGACGGGCAAAGCCGCCGTCGATGCTCATGGCGGCAAGCGCCAGGCTCTCCCCCATCGTCGAGCACGCGCCGTACACGCCGCACAGCGGCACGCCGAACTCCCGCAGGGCGAAGGAGGTGCCGATGCACTGGTTCAGAAGGTCGCCGGCAAAGATGAGGTCCAGCTCCTCCGGCCTGCGCGTCGCCTTCTCCAGCGCGCGGGAAAGCACGCGCTTCTGCATACGGACCTCGCCCTTCTCCCAGGTCTTTTCGCCGAAGAAGGAATCCTCGCTCAGCTCGTCGAAATAGTCCGCCAGCGGGCCCTGTCCCTCCAGCTTCGCGCCGATGTTGGCAAAGCTCTCCACGCGCGGTGGACGTGAAAAGTGCAGCGTCTGTGCGCCGATCCGTTTGGTCTCCATACCATTTCCCCTTGTGCTTGTAGTTTGTCTTAGTATGCCAAGGCCGGGAAATTTTATGAATTTCAGGTAAAACAAAGAGGGATGCGCCGTGTGTGCCGGCACATCCCTCTTTGCAGAGGAGGCAGATATTTCAGGTCTGATAGCTGCGCAGGAAGCGCCGCGTGCGCTCCTGCGCCGGTTCGCCGAGCACCTGCTCGGGATCGCCCTGCTCGACGATGACGCCGCCGTCCATGAAGATCACGCGGTCGCTCACGGCGCGGGCAAAGGCCATCTCGTGCGTGACGATGACCATGGTCATTTTTTCCTCCGCGAGATCACGGATGACCTTGAGCACCTCGCCGGTCAGCTCGGGGTCGAGCGCGCTGGTCGGCTCGTCGAAAAAGAGGATGTCGGGCCGCAGCGCCAGCGCGCGGGCGATGGCGACGCGCTGCTGCTGTCCGCCGGAGAGCTGGCAGGGATAGGCGTCCGCCTTGTCCGCAAGCCCCATCTTCTCAAGCAGGGAGAGCGCCAGCTCCCGCACCTCGCCGCGCTCGCGCTTCTGCACGGTGAGCGGCGCGTCCGTCACATTTTTGAGCACCGTGTAATGCGGGAAAAGGTTGAACTGCTGGAACACCAGCCCGAAGCGGCTTTTGATCCGCCGCAGCGCAGCCTTGTCCGCGTAGACGCTCTTTCCGTCCGCGTCCATCGACGCGGCAAAGTCGTTCCCGTAGGCGAGCGAGCCGCCGTCCATCGTTTCAAGCAGCGTCGCGCAGCGCAGGAGCGTCGATTTGCCGCTGCCGCTGGGGCCGATGACCGAGACGGCCTCACCCTCGCCCACGGTGAGGGAAATGCCCTTGAGCACCTCCAGCGAGCCGAAGGACTTGCGGACGTCCTGCATGGTCAATACGTTCATGTCCGGTCCCTCCCTCACTGGTAGTAGGCGAGCGAGCGCTCCGCGCGCTCCATCGCAAAGGCGACGATGTAGTTGAAGACGTAGTAAAAGAGTCCCGCCGCCGCGAGCGCCAGCATACCGGGCGTGTTGGGCGAGGCGACGATCTGCTTGGCGCGGGTGAACATCTCCACCGTGCCGATGACGGAGGCGAGCGAGGTGTCCTTCACGAGCGTGATGACCTCGTTCGTCACGGGCGGCAGCACGCGCCGGATCATCTGGGGAAGAAGGATGCGCCCGAAGGTCTGTCCGCCTGTGTAGCCGAGCACCTGCGCCGCCTCGAACTGCCCGACCGGGATGGACTCGTAGCCCGCGCGGTAGATCTCCGCGAAGTAGGCCGCGTAGTTGATGACGAAGCCGACGATGACCGCGCCGAAGCGCCAGTTGCCCGGCGGCGTGAAGTCGAAGAGCAGGAACGGTCCGTAGTAGACGACCATGAGCTGGAGCATCAGGGGCGTGCCGCGCATGACGGAGATGAACAGCTTCACGAGCCAGCGTAGCGGGGCCACGCGGCTGCGCCGGCCGAACATCACAAGAAGTCCAAGCGGCAGCGAGCCGAGCAGCGTTAAGGTAAAAATATCCAGCGATTTCCCGAAGCCCTGCACCAGCAGGGTCAGCATGGCGGAAACGGTCATGTTACTGGACGAGGCAGAGGCTGTCGATCACAAGGCCCTGATCGACGTACTTCTCCGCGATGGAGAGCATCGTGCCGTCCTCGGCCATTTTGAGGAGCTCGGCGTTCACGGCGTCGCGCAGCTCGGTGTTGCCCTTGAGGAAGCCGATGGCGTACTGCTCGGTGGAGATGGGCTCATCCAGGATCACATAGTCGCCCTCGTTGCTGGCGATCTGGAACTTGGCAACGCCGAGGTCGGCGGCGATGGCGTCCACGCTGCCCTGCTTGAGCTCCATGAAGCCGGTGTTATAGTCCGCCAGCTCCACAACCCCCTTGAGGGAGGACTTGAGCGACTCGTTGGCGTTGATGGCGTCCACGGCAGAGGAGGCGGCCTGCGCCATCACGCTCTTGCCGGCAAGGTCGGCGAGGGAGGAAATGCCGCTGTCGGCCTTGACGACCATGACGATGGAGTTATCGACGTAGGGGTCGGACCAGGTGTAGTCGTTCTCGCGTCCGGTGTAGGTGAAGCCGTTCCAGATGCAGTTGATGGTGCCGGCGGCGAGCTCGGCGTCCTTGCTGTCCCATACGATGGGAACGGCCTCGAAGTCCCAGCCGAGGCGGGAGCACAGCTCCTCGGCCATCGCAAGGTCAAAGCCGTCGTAGCTGCCGTCGGCGGCGATGAAGCCGAACGGCGGGAACTCGGCGTCGAAGCCGACGATGAGCTTCTGCTTTTCAGCGGTCTGGGTGGTGTCCGGCGTGTCGGCGCCGGTCTGGGGGGTATCGTCCTGCTTGGCGCCGCAGGCGATGAGGGACAGGCTCAGCACGAGGGCGAGCGCAAGAGAGATGAGCTTTTTCATGGTTTGGATTCCTCCGCGTTTCGATTTAGTGTGATGCTATGATAGCACAGCATTTTGTAAATGCAAGCCCTATTTTTGCCCGTTCGGAAATCTTTGGCGTACTGACCGAAGCGCCCGCGGAGTTCCCCTTTTATGTTTATGCACTATCACGATGTTGCGGTAGCGCACAAAAGCATTTAAGCCACTGTTCCGTCCTGTACCCCGCGCAAAGAAAAAGGATTGGCTTTTTCCTTGTGCCGATGTATAATGGAGGCAAATATGAACTTCTTCCGGGAGGATACGATATGAAAGAAGAAATGCGCACCATCGGCTACCTGTGCCCGAGGTGCAGAAAGCCCGTTATGCAGCAGCGCTCCCGCTTCGCCCTCGCCGCCTCGGGCGCGATTGTGCAGTGCGAATGCGGCAAGAGCGAGCTGCAGATCGACTTCGACGGCGAAAAATTCCGCATCAGCGTGCCCTGCGGCGTGTGCGGCGGCGAGCATCTGGCGGAGTGCAGCGCGGAGCGGCTGCTCGACGGCGAGGGCATCGGCCTCGCCTGCCCCGAGACCTCCGAGCTTTGCTGCTTCATTGGGGAGGAGTACGCCGTCGAGCGTGCGCTCGCACAGCTGCAGATCACGGCGGAAAAGCAGTCCGCGCAGGGCGACGCGCCCGAGGCTTTCACCGACACGGTCATCATGTATGAGGTGCTCAGCGAATTGAAGGAGATCGCCGCGCGCCCGCGCGGCATCACCTGCGCCTGCGGCAGCGAGCGCTACCGTATGCAGGTGCGTCCCGCCGCCGTCGACCTCATCTGCGAGGACTGCGGCGCGAAGCTGCGCATCGGCGCGGCGACGGACGAGGACCTTGACCGCCTGTGCTGCCGCATGACGCTGCAAATTCCCGGGAAGAAGGGGTAAGGGAACATGGATATCGTCGTCTGCTTTGCGCTCTTTCTCGCGGCGATGCTCTTTTGCCTCGTCAAGGACTTCTCCCTCGCGTGGGCGCTGCTGTTCGCGCTCGTGCTGTTCTTCGCCCTCGGCCTCAGGCGCGGCTACGGCGCAAAGGCGCTTGTCAAAATGGCGTGGAGCAAGATGCCCAAGAGCATGATCGTGCTGCGCATCCTGTTTTTCATCGGTCTGCTCACGGGGCTCTGGCGCTCGTGCGGCACCATCGCCTTTTTCATCTACCACGGTATCCGCGTCATCACGCCCTCGCTCTTTATCCTCGTCGCCTTCCTGCTCACGGTGCTGCTCAGCTACGCGCTCGGCACGTCGTTCGGCGTGGCGAGCACGGCGGGCGTGGTGCTCATGGCGCTCGCGCGCTCCGGCGGCGTGAGCGAGGCCGTCACCGCCGGCGTCATCCTCTCCGGCATCTACTTCGGCGACCGCGGCGCGCCGACCTCGTCCTGTGCGAGCCTCGTCGCCGCGCTGACGGAGACCGATCTCTACGGCAACGTCAGGCGGATGTTCCAGACCGCCGCGCTGCCCTACGCGCTCTGCCTGATCGCCTACACCGTGCTCTCCTTCCGCAACCCCATCGTCACGGTCGATGAGACCATGCTGGACGCCCTCGCCGAGAGCTTTATCATCTCCCCGTGGGCGCTCGCGCCCGCGCTCATCATGCTCATCCTGCCGCTCCTCCGCGTGCCCATCCGCCGCGCCATGGCGATCTCCGCCGCCGCGGCCTTCGTCATCACCGTCATGGTGCAGGGCGGCAGCGTGGCTGACGCGCTCCGGATCATGGTCGTCGGCTATCACCCGACCGAGGGGCTGCTGGCCTCCGTCGTCTCCGGCGGCGGGCTGGTGAGTATGCTCACGCCGTTTCTGATGATCCCGCTCGCCGCGCTCTACACCGGCATTTTAGAGGGCACGGGCGCGCTCACGCAGGCGCAGAGCGTTCTGGAGCGGTCCGCCGAGCGCATCGGGCGCTTCCCGACGATGATCCTGCTGAGCCTCCTCGCCGCGATGGTGCTGTGCAACCAGACCATCGTTGTGATGATGGAGCATCAGCTCATCGGCGCGGTCTACGCCAAGGACGGCGCGGAGCACGAGGAGCTGGCGATGGACATCGCCAACTCCGGCGTCACCATCGCGGGATTGATCCCGTGGTGCATCGCCTGCGCCGTGCCGCTGAGTATGCTCGGTGTCGGCGTTGAGGCCCTGCCCTACGCCTGCCTGCTCTATCTTATTCCGCTCTGCTACCTCTTCACCAAGCGCTTTTTCTTCCCCGCGAAATCCAAAGGAAGCGAGACACCGGTATGATCTCTCTGTTGGCCAAAAAATTCATCAAAAACCGCGAGGACGTCACCTCGCCTGCCGTGCGGCAGGCCTACGGGATGCTCTGCGGCATCGTGGGCATCGGCTTCAATGTGCTGCTCTTCGCGCTCAAGCTGCTTGCCGGCGCGCTCTCCGGCTCCATCGCCATCACGGCGGACGCCTTCAACAACCTCTCCGATGCGGGCGCGAGCATTGTGACGCTGCTCGGCTTCAAGCTCGCGGGGCAGAAGCCCGACCCCGAGCATCCCTTCGGTCACGGGCGGCTGGAGTACATCTCGGGCTTGATCGTCTCCATGGTCATTCTCCTCATGGGCATCGAGCTTGCCAAGAGCGCGGTGGAGAAGATCCTGCACCCCGAGGCGGTGGAGTTCACGCTCCTCACCGGCGGCATCCTGCTCGCCTCCATCCTCGTCAAGCTCTACATGTACCTCTATAACCGCGCGGTCGGCAAGAAGATCGGCTCCGCCGCGATGGAGGCGACCGCGATGGACAGTCTCTCCGACTGCGCGGCGACCGCCGCCGTCCTCGCCGCGACGCTCATCGGGCACTTCACCTCGCTTCAGATCGACGGCTGGTGCGGTATCGTCGTCGCGGCGCTCGTGCTCTGGGCGGGCATTCAGGCCGCGCGGGACACCATCTCTCCCCTGCTCGGTCAGCCGCCCGCGCCGGAATTTGTCCAGAGGATCGAGGAGATCGTTCTCTCCTCTCCCGTCGTACAGGGCATCCACGACCTCATCGTGCACGACTACGGCCCCGGCCGCGTGATGATCTCGCTCCACGCCGAGGTCCCCGCGCACGGCGACATCATGGCGCTGCACGACGAGATCGACAACATCGAGCAGCGGCTCCGCCGCGAGCTCGGCTGCGCCGCCACCATCCACATGGACCCCATCGTGACCGACGATAAGCTCACCGCCGAAACGCGCGAGCGCGTAGCGCAGCTCGTGCGCGGCATCGACGAGCACATCACCATCCACGATTTCCGCATGGTCACCGGCCCCACGCACACCAACGTCATTTTCGACGCGGTGGTGCCGTTCAAATTTCGCCTGAGCGACCATGAGGTCGAGCAGGAGATCCATGCCGCCGTGAAGCGGCTCGACAGCAGCTATTTTGCCGTCGTGCAGATCGACAGAGACTACACCAAGTAAAGGAGCAGACGCTATGACAGAGGAGATCCGAAAGCTCAAGGAGATCATCGACGGCAGCGACAACATCGTCTTCTTCGGCGGAGCAGGCGTCTCGACCGAGAGCGGCATCCCCGACTTCCGCAGCGTGGACGGACTCTACCGCCAGCAGTGGAGCGACCCGCCCGAAACGATCCTGAGCCACACCTACTACGAGCGCTATCCCGAGAAATTCTTCGCCTTCTACCGCGCGAAGCTCCTCTGCCCCGACGCGAAGCCCAACGCCGCGCATCGTAAGCTCGCCGAGTGGGAGCGCGCGGGCAAGCTGAAGGCCGTCATCACGCAGAACATCGACGGACTCCATCAGGCCGCCGGCAGCAAGGAGGTCCTTGAGCTCCACGGCAGCACCCTGCGCAATTACTGCGAGAGGTGCGGCAAATTCTACGGCGTGGAGGCGATCGCGCACTCCGCCGGCGTGCCGACGTGCTCCTGCGGCGGGCGCATCAAGCCCGACGTCGTGCTCTACGAGGAGGGGCTCAACGAGGATACGCTCTACAAGGCCGTGCGCTATATCGCCGAGGCCGACGTGCTCATCATCGCCGGCACCTCGCTCGCGGTCTACCCCGCGGCGGGTCTGGTGAACTACTACCGCGGCCACAAGCTCGTCGTCATCAACAAGACGCCGCTGGGCGATAAGACCCGCGCGGATCTGGTCATCACGGGCGCGGTCGGCGAGACGCTCGCGCAGGTATAAGCCCATCTTTTGGCGGCGGGGAAAAGCGGTGCAAAAACTTTTTCTTTTCCCGCAAAAAAAGGTTGACATTTGGCGTACAACAGGCTTATAATAGCGGAGCGGTCGTTTGAAAGACTGATGAAAATGCGGGTGTGCTGGAATTGGCAGACAGGCTAGCTTGAGGTGCTAGTGTTCGTATGGACGTGCGGGTTCAAGTCCCGCCATCCGCACCATCTTTTCTTCTGAGGCTGCTTACGCGCGAGTGGTGGAATTGGCAGACTCGCTAGATTCAGGTTCTAGTGTCCTTCACGGACGTGCGGGTTCAAGTCCCGCCTCGCGCACCATGATTGATCCTTGAAAGCATTGAGCTTTCAAGGATTTTTTTCGTTTCTTATCCGCCTCTACCCTTATTTTTACCCTTTATACCTTGGTCACACTATGGATATTATGTATGTACTCCGTGCGTATTATCGGTCAGCATCCACTTGACTTGCCCGATCCGTCGCCGTATAATCAGGGCAAATTTCAACTGCAAAGGAGCAAGAGCATGAATAAGACCAACACTCCGTTCCGTTACGACTACGTCGGCAGCTTCCTGCGCCCCGCGGCACTCAAGCAGGCGCGCGCCGACTTTCAGAGCGGCAGGATCGACGCCGCAGCGCTCAAAGCCGTGGAGGACGACGCCATCCGCGATCTCGTCGCCAAGCAGAAAGCGGCGGGTTACCACGTCATCACCGATGGTGAGTTCCGCCGCGCAACTTGGCACCTCGATTTCATGTGGGGCTTCCACGGCGTCGGCCACACACCGACCAAGACTGGCCTTCCGTTTCAGGGCGAGTCCGCAATGCTTGACGACACCTATCTCACAGGAAAGGTGAGCGTGGACGAGCATCCCTTTGTCGAACACTTCCGATTTGTCAAGGCGCTTGAGGACGAGAACACCGTCGCCAAGCTGACCATTCCCGCGCCCGCGCAGTTTTTGGAACAGATGGTCATGCCCTTTGCGATGGAGAATACAAAGAGATTCTACCCCTCCGTGCAGGAGCTGATGGATGACCTCGCCGCAGGCTACCGCAGGGTCATTGCAGATGTGTACGCCGCAGGCTGCCGCAACCTTCAATTCGACGATTGCAGCTGGGGGATGCTGGTCGACCCGCGCGCCTGCATGATCTTCGACACCGATGCCAAGGGCCTCGAGAAAATCAAGGAGCAGATGTTGACCGTCAACAACATGGCAATCAGCGGTAAGCCGGACGACCTTGTTATCAACACGCATGTCTGCCGCGGCAACTTCCACTCGACCTATGCCAGCTCCGGCGCGTATGACAGCGTGGCGAAAACGCTGCTTGCGCGTGAGAATGTCAATGCCTATTACCTCGAGTTTGACGACGCGCGCAGCGGCGGCTTCGAGCCGTTGGCCTCTGTGAGTGGAGAGAAGAAGGTCGTGCTCGGCCTTGTGACGACCAAACGCCCCGAGCTGGAAAGCAAGGACGCGGTCATCGCGCGCATCCACGAGGCGGCAAAGTACCTGCCGCTCGACCGCCTGTGTCTGAGTCCGCAATGCGGCTTCGCCAGCTGCGAGATCGGCAACAAGCTGACGGAAGCGCAGCAGTGGGCCAAGCTCGCGCTGGTCAAGGAGATCGCCGAGGAGGTATGGGGTTGAGCAAAATACCGTTGGGCAGGCCGCGCGGGCAGATGTCGGAATCCATGCTGACGGCGGCATTCATCATTCTCTCCGGCGGCCTGCAGGACGCCTATACCTATCTCTGCCGCGGCAAGGTGTTTGCCAACGCGCAGACAGGCAACATCGTGCTCTTCAGCGCCTATCTTTTCGATGGTGACTGGACGCACAGCCGACGCTATCTTGTGCCGGTGCTCTCGTTCATGCTGGGTATTTTCGTGGCTGAGTGTATTCATCGGCATTTCAAGCACATGGAGAGGGTACACTGGCGGCAGCTCATTCTTTTGGCGGAGATCGTGCTGCTGTTCCTTGTCGGCTTTCTGCCACAGGAGAGCAACACGGCTGCCAACGCGCTCGTTTCGTTCGTCTGCGCCATGCAGGTGCAGACCTTTCGCAAGGTGCGCGGCCACGCCTACGCGAGCACGATGTGCATCGGCAATATGCGCAGCGGCACGGAGGCGCTGTGCGTTTACTTCCACACGCGCGACCGCGAGGTGCTGCACAAGGCGCTGACCTACTTCGGCGTGATCGGACTTTTTGCCGTGGGCGCGGGTCTCGGCGCGCTGCTGACGGGAGCCTTTGCCGAACGCGGCATCTGGATATCCTGCGCGCTGCTGGCGGTCAGCTTTCTCATCATGTTTATCCGCGAGGAGGAAGAGAAATGAGTCGTATGTTCCCGCCTATCGGCGACGCGGACAACGCATCATAGCCCGTGATCAAAGAAAACGACTTACAAAAAACTCCCGACGCTTACTGCGTCGGGAGTTTTTTTACCTCGCGGGAACGATCGCCCAGCAGCATTTGCCGCAGGTGCTTGGCAGCGATGCTCAACGGCTGATTTTTTCGCTGGAACAGGATGCTGCGCGGTGCGATCGGCTCGTCCAGCGTGAGCGGATAGACGCCGGTGAGTTCTGGCACCGCCACGAGCATTTCGCGCGGGACAAACCCAATGCCGAGGTTGCAGCGCACAGCAGGAAGGACTTGATCGATGGTCTCTACCTCCACGTCAGGACTGAGTGGCAGGTCGTGCCGCAGAAAGAGGTCGGAATAGAAATCGTGGGACGATGTTCCCTCGGTGAGACTGACGATGGGATACGGAGAGCTTTTGCATAAGAGCGAGCAGCGCACGATCTCGCCCGCTATCTGCGTTTACATCGACGCAAACGGTCTGCATGAGCTCAACAACGGGCGCGGGCACGAGGCGGGAGACCTGATGCTGCGCTTCGTCGCGGAGAGCCTGATGGAGCAGTTTCCGAAGGGCTCCCTTTGCCGCGTCGGCGGAGACGAATTTGTCGTATTCCCCGCCCCGGCGGAGGGGCAGACCTGCGAGGACCGTATGCGCTCGGCCTCCGCGAGCATCACCGCGCAGGGCTACAGCATCTCTTACGGCATTGCCGCGCATGAGTCGGTGGTCGGACTGAGAGAGCTTGTCCGCGAGGCGGACGAGAAGATGCTTGAGAGCAAGCGCGCCTACTACGCCGAGCACGACCGCAGAGTACGGAAATAAAAAAGAGAAAAGGAGTAGTGGAGATATCCACTGCTCCTTTTGTTGTGTGCCGGCAGCGCCGCTTTCCGACCGACCGTATGCTTATTCGGCCGCCGGCGCTTCGCTATCCTCCCACCTCCAGTTGCGCACCTCGGGCAGGTCGATGCCGTTGTCGCGGATGTACTGGCGGTGCTCGACGAGCTTATCCTGCATCTTCTGCACGAGGTAGGCGCCGCGGTTGCCGAGCTGCGGCAGGCGGCGGACCGTGTCGATGACGAGGTCAAAGCGGTCGATGTCGTTCAAAACGCGCATATCGAAGGGCGTGGTGATGGTGCCCTCCTCCTTGTAGCCGCGCACATGGAGGTTGCGGTTGTGGCGGCGGTAGGTCAGCTCGTGGACGAGCGTGGGGTAGCCGTGGTAGGCGAAGATGATGGGCTTATCCTTGGTGAACAGGCCGTCGTACTCCTCGTCGGTCAGGCCGTGGGGATGCTCGGTGTGCGGCTGGAGCTTCATCAGGTCCACCACGTTCACCACGCGGAGCTTCAGCTCCGGCAGCTCACGGCGCAGGATGCTGACGGCGGCGAGCGTTTCGAGCGTGGGCGTATCGCCGCAGCAGGCCATGACGACATCCGGCTCCTGCCCCTGGTCGTTCGAGGCCCAGCTCCAGATGCCGATGCCCTGCGTGCAGTGCTTGACCGCCTGCTCCATTGTCAGCCACTGGGGGCGCGGGTGCTTGCTCGCCACAATGATGTTCACATAGTTGCGGCTCTTGATGCAGTGGTCAAAGCAGGAGAGCAGGCAGTTGGCATCCGGCGGCAGATACATACGCACGACATCGGCCTTCTTGTTGGCCGCATGGTCGAGGAAGCCGGGGTCCTGATGCGTAAAGCCGTTGTGGTCCTGCTGCCAGACATTTGAGGCGAGGATGTAGTTGAGCGAGGCGATGTCCTGCCGCCACGGCAGCTCACTGCACATCTTGAGCCACTTGGCGTGCTGGGCGAACATGGAGTCCACGATGCGGATGAACGCCTCATAGCTGTCAAAAAAGCCGTGGCGTCCCGTGAGCAGGTAGCCCTCCAAAAAGCCCTCGCAGAAGTGCTCGGAGAGCATGGAGTCCATCACGCGGCCGTCGGGGTCGAGATGGTCGTCGATGCCGGGAAGCTGCTCGTCGAGGAAGCGGCGGCCTGTGACCTCAAAGACCGCCTGTAAGCGGTTTGACGCGGTTTCGTCCGGCGCGAAAATGCGGAAGTTGCGCGCGTCCATGTTGAGCTTCATCACGTCGCGCACATAGGTGCCGAGGACATACATATCCTGCGCCTCGACCGCGCCGGGGGCTTTGACCTCCACGGCATAATCGCGGAAATCAGGCGTGCGCAGGTCACGCAAGAGCAGACCGCCGTTCGCATGAGGATTTGCGCCCATGCGTCGCTTGCCCGTCGGCGGGAAGGACGCGACCTCCTCGACGGGCGTGCCGTCCGCGTTGAAAAGCTCCTCGGGCCTGTAGCTGCGCAGCCACTCCTCCAGCTCGGCAAGGTGGCGGTCAGTGTCCGCGCCCAGAGAGATGGGCACCTGATGGGCGCGCCAGCATCCCTCGACGGGCAGGCCGTCGACCTCCTTCGGCCCCGTCCAGCCCTTGGGGGTACGCAGCACGAGCATCGGCCAGCGCGGGCGCTTCGCCTCGCCGCTCTTGCGCGCGGTGCGCTGGATGCGCCTAATCTCGCGGATCGCCCAGTCGAGCGCCGCAGCCATCTGCTGGTGCATTGCCATGGGCTCATCGCCCTCGACGAAGCGCGGCTCCCAGCCGCAGCCGCGGAAGAAGCTCTCGACCTCCCCGTGGCTCATGCGGGAGAAGATGGTGGGGTTGGCGATCTTGAAGCCGTTGAGGTGCAAAATCGGCAGCACCGCGCCGTCGGTGATGGGGTTCATGAACTTGTTTCCGTGCCACGAGGTCGCAAGCGGTCCTGTCTCCGCCTCGCCGTCGCCGACCACGCAGGCGGCGATCAGATCGGGATTGTCCGCCACCGCGCCAAAGGCGTGGGCGAGGGAGTAGCCCAGCTCGCCGCCCTCGTGAATGGAGCCGGGGGTCTCGGGCGCAACATGGCTCGGGATGCCGCCGGGGAAAGAAAAGCGCTTGAAGAGCTTCTGCATGCCCTCCTTATCGCGGGTGATGTTGGGGTAGACCTCGGTGTAGCTGCCGTCGAGCCAGTCCTGCGCGACCATGGCGTTGCCGCCGTGGCCGGGACCGGAGAGGTAGATCATATCGAGGTCGTCGCGCTTGATGACGCGGTTCAAGTGCGTGTAGATGAAGTTCTGGCCCGGGCAGGTGCCCCAGTGGCCGACGATGGTCTGCTTGAGGTCGCTCTTTTTGAGCGGGCGCTCAAGCAGGGGGTTATCGAGCAGGTAGAGCTGGCAGGCGGTCAGGTAGTTCGCGGCGCGCCAGTAGGCATCGAGCTGCCAGAGCTCCTGCCGGTTCAGCGGCGGCTTTTTGGAAAGCCGCGCGGCCTTCAGTACGGACATAAAATACTTACCTCCTTTATCATTGCGCCGCCGCGAAAGGATGATAGGTCTCCGCGGCAGCTTGCTTCCGCTTGGTTTCACAGTGACAGGATACCACAAAAGACGCCGTCTGTAAAGCAGACTCTTTCCGCATCTGGCCGCGCCGCCTGTGCCGCGCCGCACAAGCAGGGAAACAGAACTTTAGGCTGCCGAAGGCAAGAGCCTCCGGCAGCCTAAAGGGAGCAATCAATTTGGTTCAAATGGCGCGGGCGCACCCTCTGTGCAAAGGCGGCAGCCCCGCTCACCAGACTCCGTAGACCAGCGCCGTGCTGCGCTGCCCCTCTCTGCGCTCCGCGCGTACAGCATCACCAGCGTCACGCCGATGACGATGGGCGGCAGGGTCAAAATGCGCACCATAAGGTGCATCAGCTCCGCTGCGCGCCCCTTCTCTTCTTTTTTCATGTCTCGAAGCCCATCATGATGCCGCCGCGCTCGGCATAGTAGCTGCACAGGCCCCTGAGCGGATACCGCCGCACATCGGCATTGGGAAAGCGGCGGCGGAGCTCCGTATACAGCTCCAGCGAAAACGCGGCGTTCCCGCAATGTCCGATGCGCACGCTGCCGCCCTTGTAGCCGAGCCGCTCCATCTCCTGCAATAAAAATTCCTGCGTTTTCCTCTCGCCGCGGCACTTGCCGAGCATCTCGAGCGTTCCCTCCGCACTCGCCTGTCCGACGGCGCGGATGCCGAGCACGCCCGCCGCCGTCGCCGCGAGCTTGCTGATGCGCCCGTTCTGCGCGAGATTGTGCATCGACTCCAAGGAAAAGAGCAGGTGCGTGTGCCGTTGCAGCTCCTCCACAACGCGGTACACTTCGTCAAACGATGCGCCGCCGCGCTGCGCGGAGGCAGCCTTTTCCAGCAGCAGCATCGTCTCCGGCCCCGCCGAGAGCGTATCTACGACGCGGATGCGGCGGGAGGGGTCGCGCTCCTCGCAGCTCTGCTTTGCCACGCACGCGGCGCTGTAGCTGCCGGAGAGGCTGCTTGTGATCGTAAAGGCGAGAACATCCCCGCTCTCGCCGAAGGCTTTTTCCCAGTCGGCAACATTCGGGCAAGCGCTGTAGGAGCGCCCCTTGGTCGCGCGGAGCGTCGCGACCATCGCGTCGACGTCGAGCCGGGCGTCATCGCGAAATTCCTCCGTCTCAGTGCGAAGGGTGAGCGGAACGCTGACAAAATCAACCCCATCCAATGAAAGAAGGTCGCAGCTCGAGTCTGCGACAAGGCGAATCTGACTCATAGTTATCCTCCAAAAAAGAAAACTGCTGTTGCCGGCACCGTCTGCCGACAACGACAGTCTAACAGTTTTCCACTATTGCGTCAACCGTTTTTCAAAAACTGATTAAATTATTTTGCAAAGCCGTTGAACTTTGTGCAGAAAGCCGCTATAATGGCGTCATGGATAATAATTTACAAAGCAAAATGGCGGCGGATATCGCCCCCTTCCGCCTGCCGCGCTACGCGCAGATCCCCGACATTGGGCTGTATCTGGAGCAGGTGGTGCGTTATGTCAACGCCTATCTCGCGCCGCTCGGCGAGCCGGAGCTGTCACCCTCGATGGTGAGCAACTACGTCAAGCAGCGCTTGATCCCCGCGCCCCAAAAAAAGGTCTACACGGCCGAGCAGCTCGCACGGCTGATGTTCATTGCCGCGGTCAAGCCTGTCGTCCCCCTCGAGGGACTTCGCCTGATGTTTGGCATACAGGAGGGCAGCTATGCCCTCTGCACGGCGTATGACTACTTCTGCGACGAATTCGAGAATATGCTCTTTGCAGCCTTCGGCGTCGCTCCCGCGGCGCAGGGGCTTGGCGAGACGCGCTCGGCCGCGAAGGACCTTCTTCGCAACACCGTCTCAGCCATCGTCAACAAGATCTACCTCGACCGCTACCTGAGCGACTATCAAGATCGGCTCGCGCAGGAGCGCTCCTCCTCGGAGGCTGTTCCCCAAGAAACGGAGCGCTTGTGCGCAGAGAAAATATAACACCTCAGCTAACAAATCCCGCAAAGGAGAATGCAATGAACAACGAAATCCGAAACGAAAGTCAAGCCCTGCCGGAGTCCATCCGCTGCGTGGGCGCGGACGACCTCACCCTCAGCCTCTTTGAAAACCAATACCCCGTCCAGCCGATGGGGGTGAGCTACAACTCTTACCTTATTTTAGACGAAAAGATCGCCGTCATGGACAGCGTGGATGCCCGCGCGGCGGACGAATGGCTCGCCAAGCTCGCACACGAACTGGATGGGCGCAGTCCGGACTACCTTGTGATCTCCCACATGGAGCCGGATCACTCCGGCAGCATCCTGCGCCTTGCGGAGCGGTATCCTGAAATGCAGCTTGTCGGCAACGCCAAAACTTTCGCGATGCTCCGCCAGTTCTTCGGCGCGTCTGCGCCGGCAAACGAGCGTCTGGTAGAGGTCGGCGAGGGCGGGACGCTCCCCCTCGGCGCGCATACGCTTCATTTTATGCTCGCCCCGATGGTTCATTGGCCGGAGGTGATGGTCGCCTATGAGGAAACGGAGAAGCTCCTCTTCTCCGCCGACGCTTTCGGGCGCTTTGGTGCCCTCTCCCGCACCGCCAACGCGCCGTGGGCACCGCAGGCACGACGCTACTACTACAACATTGTCGGCAAGTACGGCGCGCAGGTGCAGGCGCTGCTGAAAAAGGCCGCCGCGCTGGAGATCAAAACGGTCTGCCCGCTCCACGGGCCCGTGCTGACGGGCGAAGCACTCGGCGAGGCCCTGCGCCTCTACGACCTGTGGTCGCGCTGGCAGAGCGAGTCGCCGGATGATATTCTTCTCGCCCACGCCTCCATTCATGGCAACACCGCCCGCGCGGCGGAGCTGCTCAAGCAAAAGCTGGAAGCGAAAGGCGCGCGGGTCACGCTCTGCGACCTGACGACGACCGAGGTCTCCTACGCGGTGGCGAACGCCTTCTACTGCGGTAAGCTCGTACTGGCCTGCTCGACCTATGACGGCGGACTGTTCCCTCCCATGGAGGAATTTCTGAGCCACCTGCAAGCCAAGGGCTTCCGCGACCGCAGCGTCGGCCTGATGGAAAACGGCTCGTGGGCGCCTGCCGCGGCGCGGCTGATGCGCGCGAGGCTCGAGGAAATGAAGGACCTGCACGTGTGCGACGCCGTGGTGTCGCTGCGCAGCGCGCTCAGCCCTGCAAACGAAGCGCAGATGGAAGCGCTGTCCGCGGAGCTGTGCGCGAAATAAACATATGGGAGCGGTGATCTGATGATGCACTACCTACTGATCCTGCTGATCGGCTATCTGCTCGGCTGCTCGAACATGGCGGTTTACCTCGCCGCCGCACAGAACGTCGATCTGCGCTCCGGCGGCAGCGGAAATCCCGGCGCCTCCAACGCGCTGATCCTGATGGGCTGGCGCGCGGGGCTGCTCGTAGGTGCGCATGACATTGCCAAGGCGGTCCTCGCCGTGCTGCTGTGCCGCCTGCTTTTTCCCGCCGTTCCGCTCGCAGGCGCTCTATCGGGCGCCGCCTGCGTCGCCGGGCACATGTTCCCGTTCTATATGCGCTTTCACGGGGGAAAGGGCTTTGCCGCCTATCTCGGCATGACGCTCGCCTTAAACTGGCGCTTTGCGCTCCTGCTGCTTCTTGCCGTCTCGCTCATCACGCTTGTGACCGATTACGTCGTCCTCGGGACAATGACGACCGTCATCAGCGTCCCGCTCTACAGCGCATGGAGCGGCAGCGGGACCACCGCACTGCTCCTCCTGCCCCTTTCGGCGATCATCATTTATAAGCACAGGGATAACCTTGTGCGCATCTGTCGGGGGACAGAGATCGGGCTGCGCAGCGCCCACCGCGGAGACCACCGCAAAAGCACGCAGAGCGGATCACCGCGCCCGTAGGCGCTTTCGCGCGGCGGAGCGCAGCCGCCATACAAAAAGCATCGGAAAAAGGGAGCGAGTGCCCTTTTTCCGATGCTTTTTTCGTCTCCTCCCGCGCCGCCGTGAGCTTATCCCGCACGCCGGGTGCAGCGTCCCGCGGACGACGCGCCCGCCGTCTTACCCTGTGTACAGGAGCAGTCCGATGGAGTCCGTGCCGTCCGGCAGGAAGGGGATCCCCGCGCCCGCGCGCGAGCGCTGGAAATAAAGATCCTCGCCGGAGGGGGAAATGAGGATCGGGAAGCTCGCGTCGATCTCGTCGCCGCTGTCGGCGGAGAGCTTCAGATACAGGCAGTCGTCCTCCATGCGCCACACGCCGAGGTAGTCCTGCTTGATGTAGCCAGTGGGAGCGTAGTACAGGTCGGCAGTTCCCGCATACTCGGGGCCGGCATCGCCGCCGCGCAGCTCCAGCACCCAGCTGTCGCAGAGCCACGAGGTGTCGGCCAGTCCAAGCTCCGTGGGCGGCAGCCACCAGTCATCGCCGGACGGCTCCCAGCCCTCGGGATAGTCAAGACCGGTCGTGTAGCCGTAGATCGCAAAGTCATACAGCATCGGCTCCCCGACCTCATCGGTCGGCAGGAAGAGATTGCCGTAGCCGTCCTCCTGCGGATACCAGAGCGCCGCCACGCCGTCGTTGGTCACAAGGTTGACCTCCTTGTCCGGCTCCTCGGGATCGACGAACACCAGCACGGGCTCGGCGTATTCCTCGCGGTAGAGCACTTCGACCGCTTTTGCGAGCATATCCGCAGACTGGTGCAGATAGCCCTCGGTCGTTTTGATGTCAGAGTGTCCCGTGAGCGCCGCAATGGTTTCCATGGGAACACCGTTTGCCTGCAGCATCGTCACATAGGTGTGGCGGCAGCAATGCGGCGAGAGCTTACGCACCTGACCGACATTTTTCAGCGCCGTATAGAAGCGTCGGCGGAAGGAGCCAACGCCATAGAGCGGGTTCCCTCCGGAGCAGGTCCAAACGTAGGGTGTGCCGCTGTGTTCACGGAGATAGCGTACATACGGGCAAAACTGCTCCGGGATCGGAATGGTTCGACGGCTGCGGACACTCTTGGGTGGTCCGAGCTGCGGCACACCGTTCACCATCTTCACGGCATATTCAACATGAATGACGGAGCCGTCCTCGCTGATATCCTCAGGGCGAAGCGCCAGCAGCTCCTGTAGAGGCCCTTGCCCGCGTCCTGCTCCTGGAGATACAAGCGTTCTTTGAGAACGAGGACGGGCAGCGGGAATATGCCGAGTGGAAAGCAAAGCAGCAGGCCGAACAAATTGCTCTCATTCTATACCTAAGAATCAACAATGTCAAAAGGAAAGTAAAAAAAGTCATTACTATGAGCTAAGCCGAAAATAATTCGGTATTTACCGACAGATAGTTGGTCATAGTCCGTCAGAAAAAAATCTACATTCATTGTCTCTCCTGATGGGATGTAAAGAAGATTATCTGTATCTCTTATATGAGGGGATTTTTTTACAATAACCCATGTTTCATTAATATTTTGTTCGAGATATGGCAGATAGAGTTCCGGGCTATTATCGCTATGATTTGTTATGTAAAGAGATATCTGCTTAGTATCAATAGTGTATTGTGCTTGCACAGCCTGAATAGAGAATCCGCTTACCGGGGTCAAATTTTGATAAGGGGATTTGGGGGATTGAGAGGGTTTAATTAAATAGAACAAAAGAATACACAAGATGACTGTTGGGACAATGGCAAAGACTCTTTTTTTCATGGTATACTCCTTCCTTTTCCTCTGTCCATCGCCGTTTACTTCTTCCCTTTTAGAATATTCCAAACTGTTGATATTGTTAGTTACATCTATATAGACGCTAAATTTTTTAAAATGTTCCCATTTTTATCATTATAGTGTAAAATATAAACAAAGGCAAGGACAAGAATTGTCCCTGCCTTTGCTTACTATAGAACATTTTCAATAGAAATGATAAATCCGAACACACTACCCACTTGGATAATGTAGTTCGGATTATCATTACTTGGTCCGAGTGACTGGAATCGAACCAGCGGCCTCTTGAACCCCATTCTTTCTCCTCGATTATTCGTTGCGGAAAATAAGGAAATCATACAATTATTCAGAGCTTTTGCAATTTTTAGAATTGTATTTATTTCGTATTTTCCATATATTCCGCTCGCATTCCGCCTTTATTCCGCTTCCGTGGCGGGAGAGGAACGGGTAACGACGCGACCATCCTTAGAGCATATCCTCTTACACCCCCTCAGCAATAGGCGTGCAAAGTCTTTACTCCTTGTCGCACTTCTCAATCGAACACTCATGCGCTTTCGTCTTTTCATCGTAGTTGATTCCAACTAACAAAATACTGCCAGTGTAGTCTCGGATTGAATCCGGGTATTTTTGGGCCGACTCCGCAGAAAGAGAGGTAGTCAATGATGTTAGATATTAAGAACCATGGATGACCCTTGGCCGTGAAACGCAGGAGATCGGCCAAGGGTCATCGTTGTTTTTGATAAGCGTTATGTGCAGCGGCTTTCGAGCCGCCGTTTTTTTGCCCTGCCGCGTCCGCCGCCCCGCGCGGGCGGCGGGGGAGGGGGACGACCCTGCGAAAAAAACTGAACGCGGCGCAGATCCGCGAATTTCTGAAAATCTACGCCCAATAAGCGATAAGCTGGATGCGCTTTGCGTTGTCAATTGGCGCGCCCCTGCTCAGTCATTCCCCTTGCCGGTGGAGCGGAGCATCACATCGTGATAGCCGCCCTCGACGATGCTGGTGGCGGAGACGAGCGTGAGCTTCGCGTTCTTCTGAAGATCGGGGATCGTGGTCACGCCGCAGTTGCACATGGTGGATTTGACCTTATAAAGGCTACGCGCGACATTATCCTGCAAAGAGCCTGCGTAGGTGACATAGGAATCCACGCCCTCCTCAAAGGCAAGACCCGTCTTGCCGCCGAGGTCGTAGCGCTGCCAGTTGCGCGCGCGGTTCGAGCCCTCGCCCCAGTATTCCTTGACATACACGCCGTTGACAAGGAGCTTATTCGTGGGCGATTCGTCAAAGCGGGCGAAGTAGCGGCCGAGCATCAGAAAGTCCGCGCCCATGGCGAGGGCGAGCGTCATGTGATAGTCGTGGACGATGCCGCCGTCGGAGCAGATGGGAACATAGACTCCCGTTTCGCGGAAATATTCGTCGCGCGCGGCGGAGACCTCGATGAGAGAGGTCGCCTGACCGCGGCCGATGCCCTTGGTCTCGCGCGT
>ENA-OUQF01000441-OUQF01000441.1-human-gut-metagenome-genome-assembly--contig:-NODE-441-length-32087-cov-5.798889_pt1 | contig 32087 bp, 31 predicted proteins | sample MGYA00237947_ERZ548826 | MGnify/ENA primary metagenome ERZ548826 (study PRJEB26490, sample SAMN05194701) | human gut metagenome | biome: terrestrial biome; feature: human-associated habitat; material... | reverse complement strand
CCGGAGAATACCATACGGATAACCCAGAAGAAAATGATGTCATAGCCGGTGACCAGCACATCGGTGGGATAGAAGTAGTCCAGATCCTCTGTCTTTTCCGGCCATCCCAGCGTGGAGAAAGGCCACAGCGCGGAGCTGAACCAGGTGTCCAGCGTGTCGGGATCCTGGGTAAAATGAGTGCAACCGCACTTGGGGCAAACCTTGGGCATTTCTTTTGCCACCACGGTCTCGCCGCACTGGTCGCAGTAGTATGCCGGGATCCGGTGGCCCCACCAGAGCTGTCTGGAAATACACCAGTCGCGGATATTTTCCAGCCAGTGCAGATAAATTTTGTCAAAACGCTCGGGAACAAATTTCAGCTCGCCGGTTTTCAGCGCATTGATGGCCGGTTTTGCCAGCTCCTCCATGGCAACGAACCACTGCTGTTTTGCCATGGGCTCTACCGTTGTCTTGCAGCGGTCATGGGTACCTACGTTGTGTACATGATCCTCGATCTTTACTAACAGGCCCATCTGATCCAGTTCTTCCACGATGGCTTTTCTCGCCTCATAACGATCCATGCCCTCGTATTTTCCGCCGTTTGCATTGATGGTCGCGTCGTTGTTCAAAATCAGAATCTGCTCGAGGTTATGACGCTGACCGACCAAAAAGTCGTTCGGGTCGTGCGCGGGCGTGATCTTTACACAGCCGGTTCCGAAATCCTTTTCGACATATTCGTCGGCAATGACGGGAATCTCGCGTCCGACAAGCGGCAGGATGAGCATTTTCCCGACAAGATCCTTATACCGCTCGTCGTCGGGATGAACCGCGACCGCCGTATCGCCGAGAAGCGTTTCGGGACGGGTCGTGGCGATTTCCACATACTTTCCGGGCATATCCTTTACGGGATAGCGGATGTGCCAAAAATGTCCCTTCTGCTCGTTGTATTCGACCTCGGCGTCGGAAAGCGCCGTGAGACAGCGGGGGCACCAGTTGATGATGCGGTTTCCGCGGTAAATAAGACCCTTTTCGTAAAGCGAAACGAAGACTTCTTTCACCGCCTTGGAGCAGCCCTCGTCCATCGTGAAGCGCAGGCGCGACCAGTCGCAGGAGCAGCCGAGTTTTTTGATCTGGCTGATAATACGCGAACCGTATTTTTCCTTCCAGTCCCAAACGCGCTCCAAAAACTTTTCGCGTCCGAGATCGTAACGGGTAAGTCCTTCCTCCTTGCGAAGTGCCTCCTCGACCTTGATCTGCGTGGCAATTCCGGCGTGGTCGGTTCCGGGGATCCAAAGCGTGTTGAAGCCGTGCATACGCTTATAGCGGGTCAGAATGTCCTGAAGCGTCTCGTCGAGCGCATGACCCATATGCAGCTGTCCCGTTACGTTGGGTGGCGGAATAACGATCGAAAACGGAGGCTTCGACTTGTCGGCACAGGGCTTGAAATAGCCGCCCTCCTCCCACATTTTGTAGATCTTGTCCTCCGCTCCGTGCGGATTATACTGTTTTTCCAATTCTTTTGCCATGATTTTCTCCTTTTATCTTAAGCTTTTTCCGTCATCGATATAAAAAAACGCCCCGTCTTTTGCAAAAACAAAAGTGCCTCGGGCACAAATTCCCTCGGATAATTTACCAAAAACAAGTTCGCTTCAAAGGTAAAGTTGCCCGCGTATCCGATGTCGTGCAGTGCCTTCGTCTCCGTAAAGTCGGTTCAAAATTTCGGTTTCGGCTGTCAGCAACATAATGCAGCAACCCCTTTTGTAAAACTTTAAAAAACAAAAAGCCCGTCTCAAAAATCGAAAACCGAAAAACGGCTATCTTCGAACTTTGAGACGGGCATAACCCCGCGGTACCACTCAAATTGCGATTTCTCGCCCCTCGTCGGGATCAAACAATCCCTTTCGCCCTCACGCGGCGTTTACGGAAAGGTTCTACTTGCCGTGCGGCTTTCTTCCTTTCGGCTCGGAAGCTACAAACACGTTTTCTCGATCGATGGCTCGCACCCGCCGCCACTTCGCTTTGACCGTCGAAACGCATCCCTCTTCGTCGATGCCTTTTTGATTTACTTCATTATATACGAGTTTTTTCGATTTGTCAAGGACTTTTTCTCATTCCTGCGGATTTTCGATCTGCGAGATCAAAAACCGTCCGACCTTTCCAAGATAAGCAAGCGTATCCGCCACCATTTCTTTGGGCATATGATGGACATAGGCGTTGGCCTCGAACGTAAAATCGCCCGCGTATCCGACGTCGTGCAGCGCTTTTGTGACCGCCGCCCAGTCAATACTGCGCATAAAAGGAATCGTGTGGTCGTCGGTGCGGTAATTGTTATCCTGAATGTGCAGAGCGCCGAGGCGTTTTCCGCCGACGCGGCGGATAAATACGTCGGGTTCTTCTCCCGCAAGACCGCAGTGCCCCACGTCGATAAGGCAGGTAAAAGCATCGGAGGAAAGCTCGTCGAACAGGCGGTTCATGCGTTCCGACGTGCCGCAGACCGACGGGCGCTTACACTTTGATTTTTCGTCGGTGAAAAACATATTTTCGATACCGATCTTGATGCCGAAATCGCGCGCGCACGGCTCAAGACGGCGGTAAAAGGCAAGATTGTCTTCGTGCTGTTTCTCATCGGTCTCGGAAAGCGTTTTCACGGGATGAATGCAAATAACCTTCGCGCCGAGGATCGACGCAAACTCGATGGAGCGCTTCAATATATCCTCGATCTTCTCGTTGTACTCTTCGTCCCCCTCGCGCGAGGACGGATAGGGCGCGTGCGACTGGTTAAACGTGATTCCCGCTTCGCGTGCCGCGTTAAGCAATGTTTTTGCATACTGTTTATAGCCCGAGCCGAGCGCCGGATGATCTTCGGTGCGCGTCAGCAAAAAGGCGGAATAATCCGCACAGTCAAAGCCCGCTTTTCCGATCATACGAATCGCTTCGACTTCGCCGAAAATCTCGTCCAATCCTCCCGTTTGGGTCGACAAAAGCATTCCCATTTTCTTTTTTCCTTTCAAACGACTGTCTTCTTTTCCCATTTTGATCGGTATCTTTTCTCAATTATAGCTTTTTCCGTCGGGAAAGTCAATCGAAAAGCAAAAATCTGCGGATTTTTTGCGGTTTTTTCGGTTTTTTTTCGCAAAGCCCTTGCAATGCGTGAAAAAATGTGCTATAATCATAAGCGTTGTTCGGAAATGTGATTTCCGATGAGATGTATTTGTAATGTTTTTAGGAGGTGTCCACAGTGGCAAAGTGCGAGATCTGCGGCAAGGGTGTTACCTTCGGTCACAATGTTTCTCACTCGAACAGAAAGACCAACAGAACCTGGAAGCCCAATATCCGTCGTGTAAAGGCAGTTGTCGGCGGCGCGAACAAGACGATCTATGTTTGCTCCCGTTGCCTGCGTTCGAACAAAGTTACCCGTGCGGTTTGATTCCGTCGGCTTTTGTTTTGACACATAAAAAATAGACGAAGGTATTTTTGCCTTCGTTATTTTTTTGCCTTTTCGGTTTTGATTCCGTTTCTTCTCGGCTTTTTCTCTGTTGCCGTTTCGGCTTTCTTTTCGACACTTTTTCCCGCTTTGCCTTTCGCCCGCCATTTTGCACGGTGCGCGAAAAACTTTTTTGCACCGAAAAAGCAAAAAGTCCGAGCGCAAAAAGCGCACGGACCGCTTCGGCAAAATGCTTTGCCGTTTTTGATACACGGAAATTATTCGATGTTGAACTTCTTCTTGAACTTGTCAACACGACCGCCTGCATCCACAAACTTCTGTTTGCCGGTGAAGAAAGGATGACACTTCGAGCATATATCAACGCGCAGATCGTCCTTGGTGGATCTGGTTACGAAAGTCTCGCCGCAAGCGCACTTAACCGTTACTTCCTTGTATTCCGGATGGAGATTTTCCTTCATGTGAGTTACCCTCCTTTGCGATTCAAAAATAGACATCCTGCCGCAAAAGTGCATGACACACCGACGGCATTTATTCAACGCCTATTATTATAGCATAGATACGCGCAGAATGCAAGAGTTTTTTTCAAAAACTTTGCAGAAAAAAGCATTTCATCTTTTGCGTTACAGCAAAAACGGGATTCGGCATAAGAGGATCGGCAAAAACACGGCGGGAACATAGTCCATCACCTTGATTTTGGTAACGTTCAGCATGTTCAGTCCCAGTGCCAGAACGAGAAGCGACCCGACGCAGGTCATCTCGCCGATAACAAGCTCGGAAAGATACGGCGCGATCAGTCCCGCCAAAAGAGTGATGCCGCCCTGATAGATCAAGATACAAAACGCCGAAAACAGCACGCCGAAGCCGAGGTTCGACGCGAAAATGACCGCTCCGATCCCGTCGATCAACGCTTTTACATACTGGGTCGTGTGATCGTTTCGCAGTCCGCTGTCGAGCGGTCCCGTAATCGCCATGGCGCCGACACAGAAAAGAAGGCTTGCCGAGACAAATCCTTTGGCAAAGTCGCCGCTGTCTCCTTTTGACACAAGCTTTTCAAGACGTGCGCCGAGCGACCGCACGCGATCCTCAAGGTGCAAAAGCGTTCCGATCACCGCACCGATCACAAGCGACAGAATCGCGACCAGTGTGTGACTTCCCGCAAGAGAACCGGAATATCCGATATAGATTACCGCAAGGGCAAGCCCCGCCATCACCGCGTCGCCGATCTTTTTGTTCAAAAGCCGCCCGAACAGTGCGCCGAGAAATCCTCCGACAAAAACCGCTCCCGCATTGACAAGCGCTCCGAGCATATGTGTCATTTTCTTTTGCTCCTTAGGATTTTTTCATTTTGTTTTTGGTTTCCTCTGCCGTGCGGCGTATGCTTTCGCGATACTCCTTCGCCGCCTGTTCGGTCTTGTTGTCGGCAAATTCGTAATATACCTTTCCCGCAAGATCGTCCGGCAGGTACTGCTGCAAGACATAGTGCTTCGGATAAGGATGCGGGTAGATGTACGCGCGGTTCTTGTCCGCCGCAGGCTGCATGGAGTCGCGCAGATAATCGGGCATATGAAGTCCCTTTCCCGCGCGCACGTCCTGTGCGGCAAGGTCATAGGCAAGATATGCGGAGTTGGATTTCGGCGCGGTGCAAAGCATAACGACCGCCTGTGCCAGCGGAATGCGGGCTTCGGGCAGTCCCAGCTGCTTTGCGTTGTCGACCAGCGCGTTGACGATCGATGCCGCCATGGGATACGCAAGCCCGATATCCTCCGACGCGATGACCAAAAGTCTTCGGCAGGGCGACAGAAGATCTCCCGCCTCCAAAAGGCGCGCAAGATAAAACAGCGCCGCATTTTCGTCCGAGCCGCGGATCGATTTTTGAAACGCCGACAAAAGGTCGTAATGCTCGTTTCCGTCGCGGTCGAGCTTCAGGGCAAAATCGCCGATCGCCTCATACGCCGCTTTTTCGGTGAGGTTTCCGCCCGTTCCGAGGAAGCAGACCTCCAAAGCGCCGACCGCGCGGCGCACATCGCCCGTCGAAGAAGCGGCGAGGATTGACAGCGCCTTTTCGCATTCGGGCGGCTCTTCGGTTTTGTATTCTTCCTTTAAAATGCCGTAGGCACGGCGAAGGGCAAACAAAATCTCGCTTTGCGGAACGCTTTTGAATTCAAACACGTTCGAGCGCGAAAGAATGGCGGGATAAATGGCAAAATACGGGTTTTCGGTGGTCGAACAGATCAGCGTTATACGCCCGTCCTCGATAAAATCGAGGAGCGACTGCTGCTGTTTTTTGTTGAAATACTGGATCTCATCAATGTATAGGAGAATTCCGTCGTTGGTAAAAACCGAGCCGGTCTCGGCGCAAATGTCTTTGATGTCGGTAAGGGACGCGTGGGTCGCGTTGATCTTGCGCAGGGTCTTGTCGGTGCTTTTGGCGATAATCTCCGCCACCGTCGTCTTTCCGACTCCCGATGGACCGAAAAAGACAAGATTCGGAACGTGTCCCGATTCGATAAGCGTGCGAAAAACGCTCCCCTTTTTCAAAAGGTGTTCCTGCCCGACCACCTCGTCAAGGTTCTGCGGGCGGATACGATCGGCAAGCGGCATTTTCTCACACCTCCCCCGTCTTTTCGGCATAGTGCTCTCCGTTTCGGCTGCGGCTTTCGAGGTAGATCAGCAGAACCGAGATGTCCGCGGGACTGATACCCGAGATGCGCGATGCCTGTCCGACGCTCGTCGGACGGAATTTATTCAGTTTCTGCCGCGTCTCGGCGCGGATACCGAGGATGGCGTCAAAATCGGTGTCTTCGGGAATCTTTTTGCTTTCCAGCTTTTTGAAGCGCTCGGCTTCGTTTCGCTCTTTTCGGATATATCCTTCGTATTTGATCTCGATCTCCACCGCCTCTTTTTCGCGACGTGAAAGTGCGGGACGGTCGGGGTCGACCTCGGAAAGCATTTCATAGGTGATCTCGGGGCGGCGCAAAAGATCGGTCATTTTGATTCCGTGCGGCGCCTGCGCCGAACCGACGCGCTCCAAAAGAGCCGAAAGCGCGGGAGTCGGTCCGAAATTGACGCTTGCGATGCGCGCGATCTCCTTTTCGATACGCTGCTTTTTCTCAAGATAGGCGGAATACCGCTCTTCGCTCAAAAGCCCGACGCGGTGTCCGATCTCGGACAGGCGGCGGTCGGCGTTATCCTGACGCAGCAAGAGGCGATACTCCGAACGCGAGGTCATAATGCGGTACGGCTCGTTCGTCCCCTTGGTCACAAGGTCGTCGATGAGCGTTCCGATGTAAGAGGAATCGCGCGGCAAAATCAGCTTTTCGCGCCCCAAAACATGGAGCGCCGCGTTGATTCCGGCGATCAGCCCCTGCGCCGCCGCCTCCTCGTATCCCGACGTTCCGTTGAACTGCCCCGCACCGAAAAGTCCCGGAAATTCTTTAAATTCCAGCGTCGCATAAAGCGACGTCGGATCGACGCAATCGTATTCGATCGCATACGCGTTGCGCATAACGCGCGCGTGCTCCAGTCCCTTTATCGAATGGAGCATTTCAAGCTGGACCTTTTCGGGGAGCGACGAACTGAACCCCTGTAAGTAGACCTCTTTTGTATCAAAGCCCATCGGCTCGACAAAGAGCTGATGGCGGGTCTTGTCGGCAAAACGCACGACTTTGTCCTCGATACTGGGGCAGTAGCGCGGTCCGATTCCCTTGATTCTGCCCGAATAGATCGGGGAAAGATGAAGGTTTTCCCGAATGATACGGTGCGTTTCCTCGTTGGTATACGCAATATAGCACGGAAGGTCGGGGTCGCGAAATTCACCGTTTTCGTCTCCCGAAAAATGTTCGGGGTTCTCGTCGCCGTTTTGCTTTTCCAGCACCGAATAATCGATGCTGTCGGCGTGGATACGCGCCGGCGTTCCCGTTTTAAAGCGCATGAGAGGAAGTCCCAGTGAGCGGAGACTATCCGACAGGCTGTCCGACGGGAACATACCGTCGGGACCGCCCGAATAAGATATTTCGCCGACGATAATGCTTCCGCGAAGATAGGTTCCCGAGCAAAGAATGACCGCCTTTGCCGTCCACACGGCGCCGAGACGCGTCACGACAAGCCAGTTTTTACCGTCGCGCCGAAGCTCGACGATCTCCGCCTGTATAAGCGAAAGATTCGGGCAGTTTTCGACTTCCTTTTTCATCAAAAGGCGGTATTTCACGCGGTCCTCCTGCATACGAAGCGAATGCACCGCCGGTCCTTTTCCGCGGTTGAGCATACGGCTTTGAAGGCACGCTTTGTCGGCGGTTCTTCCCATCTGCCCGCCGAGCGCGTCGATCTCAAAGACCAAATGTCCTTTTCCCGTGCCGCCGATCGAAGGGTTGCACGGCATATTGCCCACGGCATCCAAATTGAGTGTAAAAAGCACCGTTTCGCATCCCATGCGCGCACAGGCAAGCGCCGCTTCAATTCCGGCATGACCTGCGCCCACAACGATAACGTCTACGGTTCCCGATTGATATTCCACAGATTTTTCCTCGATTTTCTCTTCTTTTTATCCGTTTGTCAGCGAGGAATACACGCTGAAGGTCTTGCTTTTTTCCAAAAGTTTATATTCGTCCGAATACAGCGGAAGCGAAAGGGGCGACAGCTCGGGATTGATCCCGTAATCCTCGTCAAGCGCATAGCACAATTCCGCAACGTCGCGGCATTCGTTCAGATCGGTAAGATTGTGCGCATTGAAAACATGGGCAAGCTCGTCCATGTTGATCTTTTCCTCCGCAAGATCAAGCTCGTCAAGATACTCGCCCAGTGTAAGGCGGGTTCGGAGCTTTCCGTTTCGGCACACGCCGAACACGGCGGAATCTTCGTCGATGATCGCGACGTACAGCGTCGGCTTTTCAAACGCTTCGCAAAAGCCCGCCGCATTCTTTTCCAGCTCCGAAAGCTCGATGTCCTCATAGCACACCGAAACATAATCGTCGGAAAGATAGATCGCGATGTCCTGCGAAAGCTCATCGGCGCAGGCGTTGTAAACCGTTTCGAACACCTCGCCGTCGATAAGACTGCCGACCTTTTTTGCGTCATCGGGCGAAATGACCGATTCGTAAGCGCGAAGCGACGCTTTGAGCGCCGTCAGCACCTTTGCTTTTCGGTCGGTCAGGATATGAATACTGCCGACAACTGCCATAATTTTTCACCCCATTTTTATTTTTTTCGCGCTCTCACGCTAAAAGCGCCGCAAGCTCTTCGTCGGTAAGTTCGCGCCACTCTCCGCGCGAAAGACTCGTATCGAGCGAGATCGCTCCGAAGCGCACCCGCTCCAAAAAAGTCACGTTCTTCCCGAGATGCGCACAAAGACGCTTGATCTCGTGATATTTTCCCTCGGTCAGCGTCATGTGCGCGCAGTTCGGGTCTTCGGGCGATATCAAAAGAGAGCACGGCTTTGTTTTTTCGCCGTCCATCAGGATCCCCTCGCGGCACACCGCGATATCGCTTTCTTCAAAGGGCGCGTCGCATTCGACGTAATAGACCTTTTCAACATGATGCTTCGGCGACAAAAGGCGGTGCGCGTTTTTGCCGTCGTTGGTAAGAAGCAAAAGCCCGACCGTATCCTTATCCAGTCTTCCGACAGGAAAAACCCCTTTTGTTCCGTAGTTTTCGGGAAGAAGCGACAAAACAGTCTTTTCGCGCATGTCGTCGGTCGCCGAAACGACACCCGCGGGCTTATTCATCAGAAGGTACAGAAACGGTCGATAACGAAGCGTTTTGCCCTCAAAGGTGACGACCGCCTTTTTTTCGTTCACGGCAAAATCGCCCTTGCGAATGCATTTCCCGTCCACCGTCACAAGTCCGCGCCGCACGGCGCTTGCCGCGTCGCTGCGTGAAAGAACACAGGCGTCGGCGATGTATTTATCCAGTCTCATGTAAGCACGCTCCTCGGTGCGACCGCAAGCGAAACGTTCGTATACCCCGCCTCGGAAAGCGCCTTTTGTGAAAGAGACAGAGCGACCTGCGGTGTGTTATTATCTTTTGAAAGGTGTCCGATCCAGATTTTTTCGGTGCCGTTTGCGGCAAGGTACGGCAGAAACGCCGCGCAGTCCTCGTTGGAAAGATGTCCGTGATCGGAGCGTATCCGCGCCTTGAGACTTTCGGGATAGCGTCCGTTTTTCAGCATAGCAAGGTCGTGGTTCGATTCGAGGATCACCTTTTTCGCACCGAAAAGATTGCGGGCGATCAGCCTTGTCACACAGCCGATATCGGTCGCATAGGCAAAGCTGTCCTCCTCATCGTCAAAACGATATCCGACGCTTCCGCAGGAGTCGTGCGGCGTGCGAAAGCTTTTGACCGACATGCCGAAAAGCATCTCCGACGTATCGGGCTCAAAGATCGAAATGCTTGCGCAAAGGTACGGAAATTTTCCCGACCGAAGCAGAAAATCGGCGGAAAAAGAATTTATGTACACGGGGAGCGAATATTTTTTGCACAACATTTCAAGCCCCGCGATATGATCGGAATGTTCGTGCGTGACAAAAACGCCGTTTATCGTCTCGGGCGTCTCGCCGAACAGCGCAAGCGCCGCGCACATATTTCGGCAGGACATACCCGCGTCGATGAGAAAGCTTTTTCCGTCATGGCGAAAGAGGATCGAATTGCCCGACGAGCCGGAAAAAAGCGGAATAACTTCAAACATGAAATAACACTTTCTGTAAATAATTCAAATGCCCAGTAAAGACGCAAAGCCAAGCACAATCAGCATGTAGTCGAGAAGAAGCGAAAAGATCATCGGAATGAAAAGAATCAGGGCATATTTCGAAAGGCGGTTGTATTTCTGCGCCTTTTCGGACAAAACGCCGTGCCCTCCCCCGCTCTTTTCTTTCTCTCTCTCCGTCAGAACGGCAAAGAGCGCATACAGCATCATGAGAGCAAAGCCCGCGTAAATATAAATATCCTGAATGACGGCAAAGCCCGCCTTGATACAGCCGAAATAAAGGCTCATAAGTACAATAAGGCCGATGAGCAGCCTTATTGCAAGTTTCTTATTCTGTTCGCGTTTGCTCTCGACGCGGAAGGTCTTTTTTGCCATGACTTATAAAAGCGCGTCGAGCATGGTCGCGCCGATGAGGCGAACTTTTAAGACATACGCGCTTCCCTCGCCGAAGACGTGCGTCATGGCGGCGTTGAACTCGTTGACATATTCGTTGGGAACAAACGCCTGAATCGTGCCGGCAAAGCCGCCGCCGTGAACGCGGTAAGCGGTTCCGGGCTTATTGTCGAGCACCTCGCCCGCAACGGCAAGCGCGAGCGCGATTCCCTGTTCGGTCACGCACTTTGTGCTGAACGTATTCTGAAGAAGACAGGACGAAGAAAGCCCCGACGCTCGGATCGCCTTCAAAAAGCCGCCGATGTCGTCGTTTTTCAGCGCGTTTACCGCCGCGTCGACGCGGACATTTTCGTTTAAGAAGTGAAGCGCACGCATAACGGCGCGGTCGCCGCATTTTTCGCGGAGCGCCGCGATGTTGTCCAGAACGTCTTTTTTGGTGATCTCGCGCAGAACGCTCTTGCCGAAGAACGCCGCAACCGACTTCATCTCGGCGGGAATGGAAGCGTAATCCTCGTTCAGATCGGCGTGGTTTCCGCCCGTATTGACGATGCACAGGCAGTAGCCGTGCGACGAAAGGTCAAAATTCGGTTTTTCGACGATCGGATTTTTCGGGTCGTTAAAGTCGATCGCAACAAAGCCTCCGACGGCGCATGCCATCTGATCCATAAGACCGCAGGGTTTGCCGAAATGAACGTTTTCGGCATATTGCGCGATCTTGGCAATCTCGATATTGTCCACCTTTCCGCCGTTGAAGAAATGGTTGAGGATGTTGCCGATCATATCCTCAAATGCCGCCGAAGAGGAAAGACCCGAGCCTTTCAGAACGTTCGACGTGGTGTAGGCGTAAAAACCGCCGTCGGCATACCCGTTTTTGCAAAAACCGTCGCACATGCCGCGGATGATGGCGGACGCCTTGAAAAACTCCTCCTTGCGAACCGTTTCGACATTGGAGAGCGACACGATATCCTCGGGAAAGCCCTCGGACTTTACGCGGATCTCTCCCTTATCGTTGCGGCAGGCAACGGCGATGATATCGAGGCTGATGGAAGCGGCAAGCACCTTGCCGTGGTTATGGTCGGTATGGTTTCCGGAGATCTCGCTTCGGCCGGGAACCGAGAAAAGCGACACTTCGGTGTTTTCGTCGATCAGCGCGCCGTATTGTTTTTCAAAGCCTTCGGCGGCACCGGCATAGCGCGCGCGGATCTTTTCAAGCTCACAGTCGGCACCGTAAAGCTTGCGGAAAGCGGCGTCGTATGCGCCGCGCAGAATTTCGGAACGTAATACGGAAAATTTCATTTTTACAGGTCCTCCTTGCGTAATGACTGCGAAAAGGGCAAAATTCCACCTTTTATCCCTATTATTGTATCACAAGCGGGATCTTTTTGCAAGGGGAAAGCGAACGATTTTACCGCCCGTTTTGAAAATTCTCCCGCAACGCTCCTTTTCCGACGGCACATTTCGGTAAAAGTCGGAGACCGCCTTTTTTTGAAAACAGGGATTTTGCACATACATCTACCCTATTTTTCTGTGTTTTTGTATATTTTATCCAGTTTTTTCTCGAAAAATCTTCTTCCCAAACATTGACAAACGCTTCAAAATTTGCTATAATACACACAAGGTTTGTTGTCCGACACGGTTTTTCCGGTAATTTCCGGGATTTCTTTTTTCTTCGGGCAAAAAGGAGGTACGATCATTGGGCAGAGCCGTTATGGTAACGTCCTTTAAGGGGGGCGTCGGAAAGACTACCGTTTCCGCCAATCTCGCCATGTCGCTGGCGCGCATGGGCTTTAAGGTTCTCGCCGTCGACTGTGACCTCGAGTCGCGCTGTCTCGACATCGCGCTCGGGCTTGAGAGCACCTCTCTTTACAACATCTGCGAAGTCGTCACCGAAAAATGCTCGATCGAGGATGCCGCCATCCACGACCCGCGCTGTCCGAATCTTTCGTTCATCGCGGCACCTGCGTATTTTTCACTGTCCGACAACGACGCTTTTTCCTTCACCGAGGAGCAGGTTCGCAATTTGGTCATCAAGTTAAAGCTCGAATACGACTTTGTCATCTTTGACCTTCCCGCCCGCCCCGATAAGCTTTACAAGGCACTTGTGAAATATTGCAACTATGCGCTCGTAATTTCGCTGCACACCGCCGCCTCCATCCGCGCTGCCGAAAAGACCGCCATGGCGCTGGAGGAGCTGAACCGCGACGAGCTGAATTGTACGTATCTTACCAAAAGTCTCAAGACTCGGCTCATCATCAACAGCTTTATGGCGCGCGACGCGGTCTGCGGGATTCGTCCGTCGATTTATGACGTGATCGGCAAGACCTCGGTACAGCTGCTCGGTGTTTTGCCCTACGATGAGGAAATGGCACGCGGTCAGGAAAACGGGCTGCTTGCCTATCAGATAAAGGGCGGCAAAAACAACTTTAACCGCGCCATACGGAATATTGCCTCCCGCTGTACCGAAACGCAGGTTCCGCTGCTTTCCGGCGTAAAGTTGGATGTGGCAAAATCACGGCTGATCTGACCCGCATTTTCAGCTTTTTCTTTTTCGCACATTTTACTCCCTTATTGACTTTTTCGGCGGAGCACCGAAAACTATAACAAGAAAGGATGAATCGACTATGGAAATAGCCATCATAGCGCACGACACAAAAAAAGAGCTTATGACTCAGTTCTGCATTGCCTATTGCGGAATCCTATCCAAGCACAACCTGTATGCGACCGACATCACCGGCAAATACATATCCGAGGCAACGGGACTCCATATCGAGCGTCTGCTTGCCGGGATGCAGGGCGGCGAGGAGCAGATCGCGTCGCGTATATCCTTTAACGAGATCGATATTCTTTTATACTTCCGCGACACCCGCAGTGCGGGCGGCTTCAGCGAAAACGAGGCGAACCTTCTGCGCCTGTGCGACGTTCACAACGTTCCCTTCGCCACCAACATCGCCACCGCCGAAGCCTTGATTTTGGCGCTGGATCAAGGGAGTCTTGATTGGCGCGAGCTTGTCAATCCCCGCTCGAAAATGAACCGCAACCATTTGCGCACGCTGTGACAAAAATATTCCCCGCTTGAACGCGGGGAATTCTTTTTTCGGTTTGTTTCAAAGCCGTAAAAGGGTCGCCCGCCGATCCTCCCCCGCTCCGAAGCGCGTGATATACAGCACGTTTTCTTTAATGGAAAAAACATCAAAAGCCGTCTCGGTATAGGTTCCCGGAACACGATCCGGCACACTTTCCGCCCATCGATGACCGAACGCGCTGAGTGATGTCACCGAGCAAAGGCCGTCGTAATAAAGCATATTGTCGTAATGGACATGTCCCGCAACCGAAAGCTTTACGTTCCGGCAGCTTTTTGCCGCATGAAACAAGCGCGGTCCGCCGCGCAAATCGTCGTAAGGCTTTATGCCCCACGGCATTCCCTCAGAGCCGAACACCCCTTTGTTGGTCAGCGGCGCATGGCTGAAAACAATGATGTTCCGATCGGTGTTTAATGCCTCTCTTTCAAACCATTCCGACTGTTCATGCGAGACCTCGTTACACCATCCGTGCGTATAGCGTCCGTTATCGAGATAATACGGCTTATCGCTCGTGTTTAGGAAAACCATACGCCAACCGTTCGCATATCCCTCGACCTGCATATCGATATAATAATAATTTTTCTCGGTGGGATTATACTTCATGCAAAGCGCATGCATTTCGTCGGGCAGGATCGCGGCTTTCACCGTATCCCACCCGTTATCGATCGCGTTTCCGATTCCGTCGTCGTGATTTCCGATACAGCAGTGTACGGGGATCGGAAGCGAATAAAGCGCATCCATGATTTCGTGAAACGCCTCGCGCATTTTATCGGGATCGGGGTTATAATCGTTTCCGCTGTCTCCGCCGCAAACCAAAAACGAAATTTCGGGACAGCGTTCCAAAATGTACTGCATGGACAAAACGGCATTTACGGGAAGCTCATACGGTGTTCCGCTTGTTCCCGCGGCAAATTGACTGAGACGATTGTGCGCATCGGTGAAAAATATAAAATTGAGCGGTGCGGCGATTTCTTTGATCCGACGGATCTTTTCGTCATAAGATTCGGTAAGATAGTGAAGATCGAGCATAATTTTTTCCTCCGTATTTTGCCTTTTGTCTTTTTTGGTATGACACAAGAAAACAAAGGCGATTTTTGAAATTGCAAGCGGGCGAACGCTGAATTTTTCGCCCGGCTTTTCCGACTTTTTCCGCTTGTATTTATCTTATTTATCTATTATTATTTTACGATTTTGCCGCCGCACACGGGCGAAAGGGTGTTCAGGCTTTCCCAAACCATGACCTTTGCGTGCGTATAGGATTTTGTCGGCGTAAAAATAATTTTACCGTCGTTTTCGCCGTACTCGCTCGATCGCTGCACCTCGACCAATTTATCGCCGTCATAAAGAGCGAGGATGACCGTCTTGCCGACATCTATGTTCAACAGCTCGACCGCGACGCCGTCATCGGTGCGTTTTGCGCTGATTCCGCTGAGGTAATAGATCGTTTTATACACCAGAGGGTACGAGGTCAAAATATCATTTCCGTCATTTGGGTTTCCGACGTAATAAACGTCCGTTAACCTGCTGCAATTATCAAACGCTTGACTTCCGATTGCCGTGACGCTGTTCGGGATCGTTATGCTTTTCAGCTTTTTGCATTCGAAAAAGGTTTTCTCGGCAAGGCACCGCACACCGTCCGGAATCGCTATATCCGTCAAATTCGAGCACCCCGAGAATGCACTGCTTCCGATGCTTGTCACGCTTTCGGGGATCGTTATGCCGGTCAAGCCCGAACAATCCAAAAACGCGTCGCTGCCGAGGATTTCAACGCCGTTCGGAATCGATACGCCCGTTAAATTTTCACAGAATTCAAACGCTCCGTCGGCAATTTTCGTTACACCGTTCGGAATCGCAAACGAAATTTCCGCTTTTTCTTTGGGAAAACGGATGATCTCCGTTTTTTCCCTATTATATAAGACGCCGCCTTCGGAACAGTACGCGGTATTGTCGGGATCGACGTTTATGCTTGCCAGATCAAAGCAGACATAAAACGCTTCGCTCCCGATTGTTGTCACGCTTTTCGGAATATCGATTCTCGATAAGCCGTTGCAGTTGTCAAACGCATGATTGCCGATACAAACAACGCTGTCGGGAAGCTCTATGCTTGTTAAGCTGTCACAATAGAAAAACGCACCGTCGGCGATATTCCTTGTGCCCGGAATTACACAATACGCCCCCGACACGGACTGATCCAGATCGCCGTCGCCCGCTTTTATAAGGTGACGGCCGATATACAGCACACCGTTTTTCCAGTTTGACTCGTCCTGATAATAGCCGCTTAATTTAAATGCATTTTCGCCGATGCTTTCCACGTTGTCATGAAGCGTTATGTCCGACAAGCTGCCGCAACGGTAAAATGCCTGCATACCGATATTCTTTACGCCGTCTTGAATCACGGCGCTCGTCAGACTATCGCAATAAGAGAATGCCCCGTCGCCGATGCTTGTCACGCTGCCCGGAATCGTTATACTCGTTATACCGTTGCAAAAGGAAAACGCATCCTCTCCGACGCTTGTTACGCTGCCCGGAATCACGATGTCCGTCAAGGCGTCGCAATGGTAAAACGCACCTTCATTGATGGTTTTCACGCTGTTCGGAATGACTGCGTTTTTCAGGCTGTCGCAATAGTAGAAAGCATATTCGCCGATGCCCGTCACTCCGTCGGAAATCACGACCGTTTCAAGACCATTGCTTATGCTTGTGGAATTGACCCACGGCGCAAGTCCGCCCGCTTTGCTGTACGAATAATTCGGCATATCGCCCTCGCCGCTGATCGTAAGCGTTTTTGTCGAGTAATCATATACCCACGTAAGGTTTTTGCCGCATGAACCGTCGATCGTGTTCGCATTCTCGGCAGACGTCGGGAATACCGTACACAAAACCGTCGATAAAACCATAAAAGCCCAAAATCGTTTCTTCATTTCGTATCATCCTTTCACATATCGGTTGTGGGAAAATGCCCGAAAATTACAAAACAGCTTTGCCATGTTATCTTATTATAACATGCATTTTAATACAAGTAAACCCTTTTTCCAAAAGACCATTCATTTTTATTTCTTTTCGGCGCATAATATTCGGCAAAACGTTTTGCAATCGGATTTTCCGCATTTTTTTGCGCAAAACCCTTGACAAAAGACCGAAAACCATGCTATAATAAGAAGCCGCATGAAAAAGGTGGCTTAATTTTTGTGCGCTTTTGCACAAAAAACCTTGTTTCAGCGAGACTTACAAGAAAGAGAGGTGCTTTTCGTGTACGCAATTTTTGTTACCGGCGGAAAGCAGTACAAGGTTCAGGAAGGCGACGTTATCTACGTTGAAAAGCTCGACGTAAACGACGGCGACGCCGTTACATTTGATACTGTTCTGGCAGCAGAGACCGATGCGGGCTTTACCGCAGGCGCTCCTTATGTTGCCGGTGCCAAGATCGAAGCCAACGTCGTAAAGAACGGCAAGGGCAAGAAGATCCACATCATCAAGTATAAGTCCAAGAAGAACGAAAAGAAGAAGATGGGTCACAGACAGCCCTATACGAAGCTGCAGATCACCAAGATCGCACTTTAATGAGGCAATGACACACGTTGTCTTTTTTCGGGATCGTTCCTCGCGCTTTATCGGTTTTTCCGTCAGCGGACATTCCGGTTATGCCGACGAGGGCAGCGACATCGTCTGTGCCGCCGTTTCCGCCTGTACCGAGCTTATATTGAATCAGCTCGACGGCTTCGGCTGCGATACGGATTGTACGGTCGACCCCGAATCCGCTTCCGTGCGCTGTGAGATCTCCTTTGCGTCGGAGGCAACAAACGAATCGCGTGATATTGTCCACTCTCTGCTCGACGGCTTTTGCCGCACGATGAAGGACACGGCGGACGAGTATTCCCGATTCCTCAAATGTACTATAACGGAGGTGTAAACAAATGAGATTAGGTTTGCAATTTTTCGCCCATAAAAAGGGTGTCGGTTCTACCAAGAACGGCAGAGATTCCGAATCCAAGCGTCTCGGCGTCAAGAAGGCGGACGGTCAGGGTGTTATCCCCGGCAACATCATCGTAAGACAAAGAGGCACGCATATCCATGCCGGCAACAACGTCGGTATCGGTACCGATTATACCATTTATGCTCTCATTGCCGGCAAGGTAAAGTTTGAGCATATCAGCGGCGGCAAGAAGCGCGTAAGCGTTTACGAGGCGTAAGTTCGCTGCGAGGATCGCGCGTTTTTCGGCGCTGCGATCGGCTTAATGAGTGTAACGCGCAATGCGCAATGCGGCTGTCCGAAGGACAGCCGTTTTGCGTGTTCCGCACTTTTCTTTAAGCGCAAGCACAAACGTAAGCGCGAACGCAAACGCGAACGCAGACGTTTGCGGCTGTTTCTCCGTGTCGGCACAAAACGTGCGGTATCGGCGGCGCTTTTTTCACAAAAAGCCGAATCTTCTGCCCCGAGAGGAGTATGAAATATGATTTTTGACAGAGTTACGATTTATGTAAAAGCCGGCAACGGCGGCAACGGCTGTGTTTCCTTCCGCCGTGAAAAATACGTTTCGCACGGCGGTCCCGACGGCGGCGACGGCGGGCGCGGCGGCGATGTTATTTTCACGATCGACGAGGGAAAAAACACGCTGTTGGATTTTAAATACCGCCGCAAATTCGTCGCCCCCAACGGCGGCGACGGCGGAAATTCCAAATTTCACGGCAAAAACGCCGAGGATCTGTATATTCCCCTGCCCCCGGGAACCATCATCAAAGATCCCGAGTCGGGACGGATCATTAAAGATATGTCCGATGCGGATGTGAAGGAAACGGGGAAATACGTTTTTCTTCGCGGCGGCAAGGGCGGCTTCGGCAACACGCATTTTGCAACCCCCACCCGGCAGGCGCCGAACTTTGCAAAGGCGGGGCTCAAGGGCAAAGAAATGAACATCGCGCTGGAGCTGAAAATGCTTGCCGATGTGGGACTGGTCGGGCTTCCCAGCGCGGGGAAATCCACGATCCTTTCGATGGTAAGCTCCGCAAAGCCGAAAATCGCCGACTATCATTTTACCACCCTCTCCCCCATTCTGGGCGTTGTGGACGCCAAAGCGGGCGGTTTTGTTCTGGCGGACATTCCGGGACTGATCGAGGGCGCGCACGAAGGACTCGGACTGGGGCATGAATTTTTGCGTCACATCGATCGCTGCCGCATTTTGGTAAACGTTGTGGACGCCTCGGGTCAGGAGGGGCGCGACCCGCTCGAGGATATCGAGACCATCCGCCGCGAGCTTGAGCTTTACAACCCCGAATTGCTTTCCCGTCCGATGTTTCTTGCCGCAAATAAGATCGACATGATGAGCGACAAAACGAAAGAGCGGCTCACCGCCTATGCAAAAGAGAACGATCTGCCGCTGTTCTTTATGTGCGCCGGAATCGGAGAGGGCGTACGCGAGCTGATCGAGGCAGTCTCGGCAAAGCTTCGCGATCTTCCGCCTTTGAAGGTATACGAATCCGAAATGAACATAAACGACATTGAAGACGCGCTCCCGAGCGAAGAGATCATCGTGCGCAACAATAACGGCGTTTACGAGGTCGAGGCCGAGCGCATTATCAACGTCATCAATTCCATCAACTTCACCGACCGCGAATCCTTTGCGTATTTCCAAAAAATCCTGCGCCGATCCGGCATTATTGCGGCGCTGGAAGAAAAGGGGATCAAAGAGGGCGATATCGTAAGCCTTTATGGTGTGGAGTTCGAATATTACCGATAAAACTAAATAAAACAAAAGCCTTTCGCAAAGTTTTTTTGCCGCGCGAAAGGCTTTTTTTCATCAAAACAGAAGAAAACTATGCTTACTTTTCTTTTATCGAGCGGAGAAAGCGAGACAACACTCAAATTCAACACGCAATTTTCAACTGTTATGTTGACAATTATCGACAAATACAGTAAAATTAAGTGAAGATCTTATTACAATCAAATGAGGTGATGAGATGAGAAAAATCATGAGAATTCTTTTGCTCTTGTCGATGGTAAGCTTATTTTTATCCTCCTGCACATCAACAAAAATCCCACAGCTTACAGATATCGACGAATCTTCGGCAAGAAATATTCTGACGTCAAGTGACTTGACCGCCGCAATTCGTTACGAATACAGTGATGATGTTGCAAAAGGCTGTGTTATCCGAAGTAAACCCGAATTCGGCTCTTCTGTTCAAAAAAGGTCGGTTGTCACACTTTATGTCTCCAACGGTCCGAAGTTAACCGTGCCCGACATAGTCGGCGTCGACGAAGCCACTGCGAAAACTATCCTCGCTTCCGCACTGCTTATTCCAAATGTCCAATACGAATACGATGATCAAATTGAAAAGGGCTGTGTCATTCGTACGCGTCCTGCAATCGGAAAAACCGTAGAGCCAAATTCCAAAATAACACTTTATATATCCAAAGGTCCATCGTACATTCTATCTTCGGATTCACGCATATCTTGGCACAACATTTCATACGGGCAGGACACTTGGGAGTTTTATAATCCCTACATTTCCGAAGATAAATTGTATATAAACTGTTCCAATGTCGTTTTTGCGGCAAATGTCAAGTGGGTCGACAACTACAACAAGGGGTATTTGATCGGAACAGCTTCTGTTAACGACACTTATGAGAAAACCGTACCGGTTTATGCAAAATACAGCAAACAAGAATGGAAAGCGGGCGAAGCACAAGCCTTTACATTGGAAATCCCTCTCAACGACCTAAACATTGATAAACCGACTTCTATGTGCGTTGAGCTTTTTGCGGAGATCAACGGAAGGTACGATAACGTGGAGATCACTTTCACCATTGCGTGGTAAGTCCTCAATATATGCGTTATCCTCGGCATTGGCATCATTCCGACATCATTTCTATACGAAAGTAAACCGGTAAACAAAAAAAGAACCGCCCACGCGGTTCTTTTTTTCATCCTTATTGCAAGTATAGTGCTTATAATGCAGCCTTTGCGGTTTCAACGAGCTTTGCGAAAGCTTCCTTATCGGAAACGGCAAGCTCGGCAAGCATCTTGCGGTTAAGCGTTACGCCCGCCTTCTTGAGTCCGTTCATGAACTTCGAATAGTTGATACCGTTTACCTTTGCCTGAGCGGAGATACGAGTGATCCAGAGCTTTCTGAAATCTCTCTTCTTCATTCTTCTGCCGGCGAAAGCGTAGTTGCCGCTCTTCATTACGGCCTGCTTTGCCATCTTGAAGTGCTTGCTCTTGGAGCCCCAGTAGCCCTTTGCGAGCTTTAACATTTTATTGCGTCTCTTTCTCGTCATGAGAGCGCCCTTAATTCTTGCCATCTTATTTTACCTCCGAATTGAATCAAATTGTACTTTTCGCACGAACCTTATGCGTAAGGAATGAGCTTCTTTACGATGGGTGCGAAGGACTCACTGATGTAAGCGTTGGTACGAAGCTGACGCTTTCTCTTCGGAGTCTTTTTGCCGAGCTTGTGTCTTCTGTTAAGATGATTGAACTTTACCTTGCCGCCCTTTGTGATGCTGAAACGCTTAGCGGTGGCCTTATGTGACTTAGTCTTTCCCACGATAATTCATCCTTTCGATGCTAAATTTAACAATAACGAAACGTACCGCACGGCGGTCATTTCGGAATCGACTTATTCTTCTGCGGCGGGCTTTTCTTTCTTTGCCTTTGCCGCTGCATTTTTCGGTGCCAGGAACATCAGCATTTGTCTGCCGTCAAGAGTTGCGGGCTTTTCGATGTTGGCAATGTCGGAGCACGCCTCGCCCAATTTGTTGATAACCTCAAGACCGATGGCTGTATGATTCATTTCGCGTCCCTTGAAGCGAACCGATACCTTGACTTTGTTGCCGGCATCCAGGAAGCGGCGGGCATGATTGAGCTTGGTTTCGAAATCATGTGTATCGATACGGCAGGAAAGCTGAATCTCCTTGATATCGACCTTTTGCTGTTTTTTCTTTGCTTCCTTCTTTTTCTTTTCCTTTTCGAAGCGGTACTTGCCGAAGTCCATGATACGGCAAACCGGCGGTTCTGCCCCGGGGGCAATTTCGACAAGGTCAAGACCTTTTTCGAACGCGAGCTTTCTCGCTTCCTGTGACTTCATAACGCCGAGCTGGGAACCGTCTGCGTCCACAACCCGAACCTCAGCCGCTCTGATCTCCTCATTGATGGAGATATCCTTCGTTGTTCCTATGCAAAACACCTCCAAAAGATACCGCGCGAAAACGCGCCGAAACAAAAAAAATTGCGAAGCCAACGCTCCGCAAAACACAGTTCAGCAACGCCGCAAAAAGGGCGTTTTCCCGATTGACCTTGCGCCGTAAGCGCCGGGTGAGAACATGGTTCTGCTTTGTTGACCTCATTATGATACCACAGTTTTCGGCGTTTGTCAAGTGTTTTCTCGATTTTTTTCTTTTTCTTTCTTTTGCGCCCGCTTCGCCTGACGCGAAGCGGGCATACCCTTTTTATTCGGGGCGGCAGGGACACTTCAGAACAAACACGCCGCGCGGCGCAATTTCGATCTTTCCGCAAAGGTGCCGACCCGTCAAAAGATCGATTCCCGCGCGGTCGCCGAGGTCGACCGTCCGATTGTCGGTGTTGTAGTTCGTAATAAAAATATATTCGTTTTCGTAATCGGTTCGAGAAATCACCTTGACCCCTTCGGGAAGCGTGTCGGGAACAATGCGTACTACTTTTTCCTTGCTGCAAACAGATACGATCAGCTTTTCAAGCTCTTCTTTCGATTGGCGCGCGCCGATATAATAGGCTCTTCCCCTGCCGTAGGAATTGACCGTTATTACGGGCATTTCGGCGTAAAAGTCTTCCTCATAGGAAGCAATTGTCTTTGCCCCTTCGAGGTGAAGCACCTCGCAGAAGTGCTTAGCCGAAAACTCGCCCGAAAGTCCGAGTTCGTTTTCTTCATAGCGGCATCTTACCGTCTGGTCGTCGCGCAGACAGTCGATCTCTTCGTTCCAAACGCCGAATACCTTTCGGAGCTTTCCTCCCGGAAATCCGCCGAGATAACACAGATCGTTTTCGTTGACATACCCCGTAAGATACGTCGCAACAAGCGTTCCGCCCCCGCGAACATACTGCTCAAGCTTATCGATCGTCTCTTCCGAAAGGGCATACAGCATGGGAGCAACCACCAACTTATAGCTTGAAAAATCACCGTCGGCGGGCAAAAATTCGACGTTTGCGGCATGGTTGAAAAATCCGCCGAAGCATTCGGTCACGGTTTCAACATACCCTCTGTATGTACGCAGCCCCATAAAGGTATCAAGTGCCCACATATTTTCCCAGTCAAAGAGGATGGCAGCTTGTGATTTTGTATCGGTTCCGACAACCTCATCCAGTTTTTTCAGATCTTCGCCCAGCCTTGCCACCTCGCGAAACACGCGGGAATGCTCACTTCCCTCGTGATCGACGACCGCACCATGGAATTTTTCCTCGCCGCCGCGGCTTTTGCGCCATTGAAAATACTGAATGGTATCGGAGCCGTGACCGATCATCTGCATGGAGGAAAGATAATGCACCCCGGGGCGCTTCATACGGCAGACCGGTTTTACCCAATTCACCGCCGAAGGTGTGCTCTCCATGATCATGAAGGGCTTGTGCAGAAGCGAACGGGTGAGCGAATGAACCATGCCGATCGAAGTCGCAAGATCGCTGTCCGATACGCCCGCCGTTCCGTCAAATTGTGGATAGGCATCCCATGAAGCAACATCCAGATGCTTTGCCATCTTCCAATAATCGATGCCGGGGTACGTTCCCATCATGTTGGTCGTCACGGGAATGTCGGGGGTTATCGCCTTTACCGTGTCAATCTCCGCCTGCATAAAATCACAGGTGATATCCGTAGTATAGCGTTTCCAGTCAAGATTCAACCCGTAAAGACTCGTCTCGCCGAGATACGAAGGCGGGTCGATCTGATCGAAGCTTGTGTAAGTATGACTCCAAAATGCCGACCACCACTGTTCGTTCAAAAGGTTTATATCATTGTGATAACGCTTACGCAGAAATTTGCGAAAGTTTTCACGACAGAGCGGGCAGAAGCATTCCCCGCTGAATTCATTGGAGATATGCCAGAGCTTCACGGCGGGATTATCCTTGTAATGCTCCGCCAAAGCCGTATCGATAATGCGCACCTTTTCACGAAAAATCGGGGAGGACATACAGTGATTGTGCCGTCTGCCGTGCGTTTCCTTCAGTCCGTCGGCGTGGGTGCGCATCGCTTCGGGATATTTTGCGTCGAGCCACGCGGGGCGCGCTGCCGACGGCGTTGCCAAAACGACATAAGACCCCTGCGCATACAATTCGTCGATGATCTTATCCAGCCATTCGAGGCGAAAAACGCCTTCTTCGGGCTCGATCGCCGACCATGCAAAAATGGCAAGCGTCGCACTGTTCATGCCGGCAAGCTTCATCAGTCGCAGATCCTCCGACAAAATGTCGGGGCGCGACAGCCACTGATCGGGATTATAATCCGCGCCGTGTACAATGTGAGGAAAATCCCGAAAAACGGGAGAAAAACGTTTTTTCATAATGCTTCCTTTCCGAAAAATCGCGAAACTACAAACGTGCTTTTTGTTTCCGCACAAATCCGCGCGGAGTCACGCGGAATCGGTGCAGAAAAATCCCGCACCGCCTTTCGGCGATGCGGGACACAATTTCGTTGTTTGAACATCAAAACCGCCGAGACAAACACCGATTCGAAAATGAAATTTCAAAAGCCTTTCTCTCGGCAAAGCACCGTGATGTTCCTCTCATCAGTCAAGCGAGCTGATAAGACCGGCAAAGAACTGTCTCAACTTTGCAAGATCCTTTGCGTCGACCGCGTCGGTTCCGTCACTCGTGTCGACATTGGCGGCTTCCAAATCAATGGTAACTCCGCCGAGACCGGCAAGATACTGGCGAAGAACGATAAGATCGGTCGATTCGACCGTTCCGTTTCCGTCGCAGTCGCCCTTCAGAACGCTCTTGAGTGCAATCACGCCGTCATACGGCTCGTTGACCGACGTGCCGCCCACCTTGAGGTACAGCGACTTGGTGCCCTCGGGGATGCGCGCACGGTTTATATTGAAAGAATAAATTCCCTCGGCATTACGCTCAACCTGATCGATGTGAATAATATCGTCAAAAGGAAGAGCACTCATACCGGCAGTAACCTCTACCGTGGTGAGAAGGACGGTCATATAGCGAATATCCTCGCTCGTGGCACAGCGGAAGGTGAGGGTTGCAAGATCTTCACTCTCCGCAACATCCTTCAGTGTAACCGACCCAACTCCCAAAGGAGTCTCGGCAGCGGCCGTGAAACAAAGCATACCCAAGGTCAGAAGCCCCGCAAGCAGGACAGATAAAAACTTTTTCATAGTCGTTTCTCCTTTTTTCATTCATTCCGAAAGAAGCGTACGGTACATTACGATATTATTATACCGAACGAATCCGAATTTGTCAACCTTTTTTAGCTGTTTTTTGTTCAAAAAAGTGCGATTTATTCAAAAAGCATCAACAATTTCAGAACTCATTCTCGTTTTCGTCCGCGCTTATGCCCGCGTAGACTCTTCGGACATAATCCTCCTTGCTCTCGGTGCGGAGCATGCCGTCGTTTCCGTAATAGATCAGCATATCGCTTTTCCCCTCTTCGGCAAGACGTCGAGCGCAGAGAAGCGCTTCGCGCACACAGCGCTCGTATTTTTTGTCCGAAACGTTTTCGGGGGGATGAATGTGCGCCGACGGCGTGACAATACTCAGCCGGCAGTCCGCCTCGGTCTTCGAGCCGTCCTTCGGATTTTCGGTCACGGTTTTGTAATGCGAAAGGATCTGCCGCGTGAGAATCGAAAGCCTTTTGAGCATGTGAAGCGTGCTTTCCCGTTCGTCCATCGACTCCATCACGGCAAAATCGACAAAAATCGCTGCGGGTGTGACCATTTTTGCCAGTGTATCGGCATCGTCGTTTTCAACCGTCATGACAAAGACCTTATGTCCCGTTGAAAAGGAGGCGACTTGCTCCTTTATGCGGCGGTAACTGTCTTTGTCAAGCAGTCCTTTTGTAAAACGTAAAACCACATTGCCGCCCGTCGGCTCGTTTTTTGTCCCGTTCATGGTCCCGCTCACCGATTGATTCCCTTCGTATAGCGCTCAATATCCCGATTTGCCTGCTTTTTCGCCTCGGAATCACGCTTGTCATAATTCTTTTTACCCTTGCAAAGTCCGACCTGAACCTTGACGCGCGAGCCCGAAAAATAGAGCTTCAGCGGCACAAGAGTGTACCCCTCTTTTCCGACCAGCCCGAAAAGCTTTAAGATCTCTTTTTTATGCATCAAAAGCTTGCGGACACGCATCGGATCGGGGTTGAAAATATTGCCCTTTTCATAGGGGCTGATGTGTACGCCGGTGCAGAAAAGCTCGCCCTTTTCGACATAGCAGTAGGAATCCTTCATATTGACGGCGCTCGCGCGGACGCTTTTGACTTCGGTTCCGGTAAGCGCGATCCCCGCCTCATAGGTCTCCTCGACGAAAAAATCATGATAGGCTTTTTTATTCTGCGCGGCGATCTTTTCCTGTTTCTTTTCCGCCATTTTTTCTCCTTGTTTAATGGTTTTCGTTCTCTGCGGCAAGGGGCTTATTGCAGCGGCATATTCCGCACTTCGTCCAGCGCCGCCATCAGCTGTACGTCCTCCTCGTCGGTCAGGCGGTAGAAGTTCGCAAGCGCCTCTTCGGAAAGCTCGACCGTCTTGTCGGGCGTAATTCCGACGCCCTCATAGTTCTCACCGTAGGGCGGATTGTACATTTCGGTGGAGATCTTCAAAGCTCCGCCGTTTGAAAGCGGGACGACCGTCTGCATGGTTCCCTTGCCGAAGCTGGTCGTTCCGATAACCGTCGCTTTGTTATAATCGCGCAGCGCCGCGGTGAAAAGCTCGCCGCCGCTCGCCGTGTTTCCGTTGATCAGCACCGCCATCGGAGCGTCAAGACACTTCGCGTCGGAGTTTACGGTGTTTTCCTCGCCCGACCCCGTATACGTTCGGATGATCGGACCTTCGGGAAGCAGATAATCGAGAACGCCGCACACCGCCGTCACATTTCCGCCGGGGTTGTTGCGCACGTCAAAGACGAAGCGCTTGGTGCCGTCCGCAATCAGCGCGTCCATCGCCGTCGTAAACTCTTCGGTCGTGGGAATATCAAATTCGATGATCTGCACATACGCCGTGTCGGCATCGAGCATGCGGGTCGTCACGGTTTTGGTCTTGACGACCGCGCGGGAGAGCGTCACGTCAACGCGGTCGGTATAATCGCTGCTCTTCGTCGCAACGGTAAGATTGCAGTTCTCGCCCTCCGCACCCGACTTTATGAGATTATACGCCTGATAATAGCCGAACTCGGAAACATTATTGCCTTCGACGGCGACAATAACGTCGCCCGCCGCAAGACCTGCCGCCTCGGCGGGAGAATCGGGGACGACGGCGGTGATATAAATGCCGCCGAACGTGTTATCGTAAGCGATGCGAACGCCGATACCGACGATCGAACCCTCGACCGACGATTTTGTAAACGCCTCGTACTCCGACGGCGGCATATACGCGGCATATTTGTCGCCCGTACCGTAAACGTAGCCGTCGAGCGTATGGGTCAAAAGATCCTCTTCGTTCAGCGTCCCGACATAGCCCGCCCGCGTATAGCGGTCGACCTCGGCAAGGGTCGTATAAATTCGCTGCCATTTTCCGTCGGAATCCTCGCCCACGATCTTTTCGATGTCGTCAAGCGACGAGTTGACCTGCGACCATTTGTTGAAGCCGTAGATCGTGCTTTCGTAGCGGTTGGTGAGAAAGCTGTAGGTTATTTGAAAGGACACAAACGCCGCAATGATCATCAATACAAGGCACACGCTCGGTGAAATTCTTCGTTTTTTCAAAAAAGGCACCTCTTTTCCGTGTTGACGCACATTTTTATTTCAGATAGTTCCACGGATTGACCGCCGTCTTGCCTTCGTAAACGGTGAAATGCAGATGGTAGCCCGTCGACTGTCCCGTCGTGCCGACATAGGCGATAACATCGCCCGCCTTGACCGACTGTCCGTTTTTCACGTTCAGCGAATTGCAATGACCGTACAGCGTCATGACTCCGCCGCCGTGATTGATGATAACGCAGTTTCCGTAGCCGCCGTACCATTCGCACTTCACGACGGTTCCGTCGGCGGCGGCATAGATATTGGTTCCCTTGGGCGCGGCGATGTCAATACCGTTATGAAATTCCCTTCTTTTGGTGATCGGATTGGTTCGCCATTCCCAACCGGAGGTATTGGTGCCGCTCGTGGCAAGCGGCCATTTGAATTTCCCGCCCGAATAGGTCGACGTGCTGTTCAGCTCGCGGGTCAGCGCTTCAATGTCGTTTTGCAGCTTCTTTTCGGACTCCTGAATGATCTTGAGAGCCGCCGCCGCTTCGGCTTCATCGTCGGCAAGACGGGAAATCAGAGCGGTCGACTCGGCGCTCTTGGTTTCGAATTCCTCGCGGAGCGTCTCCTTAGACTGCTTGTAGTTTTCAAGATTTTCTTTGGAGGAACGAAGATTTTCTTCGTTCGTATGCAGATTGTCCTCCACCTCTTTCATTTTTTCGATGACGCTGCGGTTGTACGAGAGGTGATAGGAAATAAGATCAATACGCGAGAGAAAATCCGAAAAATCCTCCGCGCCGAACAAAAGCTCAAGATAGCTGTCGCTTCCGTATTCGAAGGACATACGCACCATTTCGTCGAAAAGCTCCTGCTGACTTCCCTGCTCGGCGACAAGCTCTTCGATGTTCTGCTGTGTTTCGGAAATGCTCAGTTCATATTGCTCGATCAAAGCGTCGGTCGTGCGCAGCTGTTCGTCAATGGCGACGATCTCGCGGTCATATTGCTCCTTGAGCGCGATCTGGGCGCTCTTTCCGCTCTTGGCACGGTTAAGTGCCTGCTGGGCGGCACTGCGCTCGTTGCGCACACCGGCAAGGTCTTTTTCAAGATTTTTGATTTGCGTTGCAGGATCGTCTCCCGCGGCAAGTGTTTCGTTTTTTGCGCCGAAAAGCGCACCCGTGAGCAAAATCGCCCCGAGACAAAGTACGGATAAAAACCGTTTTTTCGTTTCGTTCATGCAAGGTTCCTCCTTACTTCGGTTCTTTTTCGTCTTTTTCGGATAAACGTCATGCCTTCATATAGCGGCGGGTGGAAAGGATCGTGCCGAGGATGCAGAGCACCGTCGAAACGGCGGCAAAGCCGCCCAGCACATACCACTGCACGTCGGTAAAGGGCACGGTCTCGACAATGCCGTAATCGGCGATGACCGAACCGGTTATATAGCTGTAGGAATAGGTCTGGAGGAGAAACGCGATCACCGTCGAAAGAACGGCAACCACCATCGATTCTACGATAAACGGAAGCGTGATGAAGGTGTTCGTCGCGCCGATGTAGCGCATGATGGTGATCTCCACCTCGCGGGACTTCATGGTCAGGCGGATGGTGTTCATGATGATGAACAGCGAAACGACGAGCAACATGCCCGTCAGCACAAGGCAAACGATCATGATGACCTTTTTCAGCTTGTCGATGTTGCTTGCGATATCGGTGCGGTCCTTCACCTTGTCCACGCCGTCGATCTGCTCGAGCGAATAGACCAGAACATCCACGTCGTTTACGTCTTTGTATTCAACACGAAAAGTATCGGGAAGCGGGTTTTCCTCTTCGTTTTCGCTGTAACGGTCGAAAAGATGGGCATATTCCGTACCGTATTTTTCTCGTTCGCTCTCGAGCGATTCGGCTTTGGAAATGAAGGTGCAGGAGGCGACATATTTGTCGAGCTTGCCGATCTCGGCTTCGATTTGTTTTATCTGTTCCTCGTCTGCGTCCAGCTTTGCAAAGACCACGACCTCGTTAAAGTCGTCAATCTTTTCGATGTTGTAATCGATGTTGACCAGCAAAAGAAGAAAGCTTCCGCAGATCAGCATGGCGCACACCAAAATAACGATGGCGGCGGCGCTCATGAAGCCGTTGCGGAAAAAGCTTTTAAAGCCGGTCGAGAAAAAATAAGAAATACTATATCGTCTGCGCATCGTCGTATCCTCCCGCTTTTCGGTCACTGACCACCGTGCCGTTTTCGATGAGAACCACACGCTTGTTAAAATGATCGACCAATTCCTTTTCGTGCGTTACCACAATGACGGTTCGTCCCGTCACCTGATTGATGCGCACCAAAAGATCCATGATGTCAAAGCTCAGATCGGGATCGAGGTTTCCCGTCGGCTCGTCGGCTATGATGATCTCGGGCTTGTTGATGAGCGCACGCGCAAGGCAGACGCGCTGTTTTTCGCCGCCCGAAAGCTGGCGCGGAAAATACGATGCCTTGTCCTGAAGCTCGACCAGAGAAAGAAAATACGGCACGCGCTCCTTGATGAATTTTTTCGGAACGCCGACGATCTCGAGCGCAAAAGCGACGTTTTCGTAAACGGTTTTATTCTGCAAAAGCTTGAAATCCTGGAAAACGACGCCGATGCGGCGGCGGAAATACGGAACGCGGAAATTGCGCAGTTTTTCCAGCTTGTATTTATCGATATGGAGCGTGCCCGAGGTCACTTTTTCCTCGCGCAGAAGAAGCTTTGTCAGCGTCGTTTTGCCCGCTCCCGAATGTCCGACGATGAAAACAAATTCGCCGTCTTCGATTTTAAGATTCAGATCCTTTAATACGGTCGCATCCTTACCGTAGGATTTACATACGTTTTTAAATTCGATCAATACGGTTCCCTCCGATTCTTGAATTTTTCGGTTCTTTATCGTCCCGTGCGCTTTTTTTGCGCACTCATACGCATATCAATACAGAATTATTCTACCACAAAAAGGAAGGCAATTAAAGAGGATAATGTGAACAAATTGTCAGCACCCGAGCGGATATTTTTGCTCCTTTTGCACACTTTTTCGCAAAACACCCCCGAAAAAGACGGAAAAAGATCCGAAAAAGTTCCCTTTTTCGGATCACTTTCACCGATTTGTTTTTCGAACCGTTTTTTCTTACGGCTCGTCGGACATGACCAGCGCCGCCACAAGATACGCCAATATTCCCGTTCCGCATCCGAACACCAAGATCACGGCGATCAGCCGCACCACGGTCGAATCGATATTGAAATACTCGGCAATTCCGCCGCACACGCCGAAAATTTTGCGGTCGGTGCGGGATTTATATAAACGCTTCATAATAATACCTCCGTATGTTTCTTCTTACGATATTTACAGTATACATCCAAAATGCGGGAATGTCCATCACCGTCCGTGTTTTTTCTTTTTTCCTCCTTTGGTTTCTTTTTGCCTCGTCGCGCCGAAGCCGTAGACCTTTGTGCTGTCCGAACGGTCAAGCTTTTTGACGGGGCGGCACACCGCACCGTTTTTCGTCCGTTCGCTTGCCGACGCACGACGGTCGTTTCTCGGGTTTTCTCTCTTTTTTCCCGAGTTCTTCGTGTTCTTTTCCATCGGCAAAAGACTCACGCCCAAAAGCGCCTTTGCCGCATCGTATCGACCCGATTCGCGGATCGCTTTTTCGATGAGCGGGCGATTCTCCTTGCGGTTGTACTGCAAAAGCGCGCGCTGCATTTTCTTTTCCTCGTAATCCTTCGGAACGTATACGCTCTTGCCCGAAAACGGGTCGATCTCCGTATAATACATCGTCGTCGACGCCGTGCCGGGCGTAGGATAAAAGTCCTGTACCTGTTCGGGTCGGATGTGCTCCTTTTTGAGATACAAAGCAAGGTCGATCGCGTCGGAAAGCGTGCTTCCGGGATGGGACGACATGAGATACGGAACGAGATATTGCTCCAATCCGCACGCCTTTGTGGTCTCGAAATAGCGCTTGCAAAAGGCGTTGTAGATCTTCACGTCGGGCTTTCCCATATAGCGAAGCACGTTCGGGGAAATGTGCTCGGGCGCGACCTTTAACTGCCCGCTGACGTGCTTTTCCACAAGCTCGCGCAAAAACGTCCCGTCGGGATCCGCCATGACGTAATCAAACCGCACGCCCGAGCGGACGAACACTTTCTTTATCTTCGGAAGCGCCGAGACGCGACGCAGAATGTCGACGTATTCGGTGTGGTCGGCGATCAGATTTTTACATGGGGTCGGCGAAAGACAGCGGCGGTTGTTGCAGACTCCTTTTTTTCCTTCTCGCACCGCTTTACACGGTCCGTGGCGGAAATTGGCGGTCGGGCCGCCCACGTCGTGTATGTAGCCCTTGAAGCGCGGAAGCGTCGTAAGCATTTTTGCCTCGGCGACCACCGATTCGGCACTGCGGGAAAGGACGTTCCGTCCCTGATTGTAGGCGATGGCGCAGAAAGCGCAGGCTCCGAAGCAGCCGCGGTTGTGCGTTATCGAAAATTCGACCTCGGAAAGCGCGGCAATCCCGCCGCAGGCGTCGTAGCGCGGATGCCATATGCGGGTAAAGGGAAGCGCATAAACGCGGTCAAGCTCTTCGGTCGAAAGGGGCTTCGGCGGCGGGTTCTGCAAC
>ENA-OUQF01000439-OUQF01000439.1-human-gut-metagenome-genome-assembly--contig:-NODE-439-length-32212-cov-19.208975_pt1 | contig 32212 bp, 28 predicted proteins | sample MGYA00237947_ERZ548826 | MGnify/ENA primary metagenome ERZ548826 (study PRJEB26490, sample SAMN05194701) | human gut metagenome | biome: terrestrial biome; feature: human-associated habitat; material... | reverse complement strand
CTCTTTATTAATCGGGTTCCTTTTCATCGTTGTTTAATTTTCAAGGTCCTTGTCGCCGTTTTGTGAGGTTTTGTAGTGGCCTCTCTCTCGACGGCTTAGCCATAATACCAAATTCAACACCAAAAGTCAACACTTTTTTTCAAAAAACTTTTATGTTCTTCATACCTTGCCGTGCGTTCCTTGCCTTTTTGGCTGAACATATAGTATAGTTATGCTTAATATGCGCTCAATAATACACTATATATGCTATTCAAGCCAATATTCTGCCTTTTTAAAACTTTATATTGTAATTGAGAATTTATCTATGTCTTTTTTAATTTTCTCTATTTTATTTTGAATCTTTTTATATTGAATTGTCATATCAAATATTCTAATAATATCATTATCTATATATAATATGTTCGCATTGTCATATCCGAGTGAACTCGTATTATAGTATGCAACTGTCACTCCTGCGGTGAGAGCAATCGACGAAATAATTAATATACAAATAACTTTTTTCATATCCTTAATAATAAACTCCTTATTTAACAACATATTTTTCATTCAAAAGCTCGCCGAGAGCCTTGCCGAACAATCTGGCGGAGTAGCACGCCTCGTCAAGCGTATTTCCGTCAGAGCCGATTTCAAGCAAAAAGGACGAATGAGTTTCATACATATTATATTTTCGCTCGGAGAAAAGAATCGGCCGCATCAAGCCTTTGTAACTCGAAGTCATTTTTTGCTGAACCGCTAAATCAAAGCGCAAGTTATCCTCCCAATCCGGGAAATTTTCGACCCTGCCGTATTCACAGCCGGATATGATCATCATTCGCGCCGCTTTTTTGCCGTTGATTTTTGCCGTCGGCTTAACCTTTGTTTTGTTTGAATATGTAATGCTATCGCGGTGGACATCTATCGTAACCTCAATTGAGGGATATTTTTCAAGATATTTTTCGATTACCGCGCGTGATGAATCGTAGCTTGAATTGTAATCGGTATCGTGAATGGCTTTGTCGTGGATAACAACAAAGCCTGCTTTTTCGAGATATTTGACGAGCTCATCGCCGACACGCACCATATTGCGATTAATATCGTTTGAGCGCGAGTCGGCTTCTGTATAATAACCCGTATCGAGAAGCGAATAGGATTCCGTAGTGTGCGAATGATAAATCAAAATTGTCGGCTTTGATTTATCTTTAATTTTTAAATCCGCTCCCTGCGAAAGTAATTTTTTAATATTCGGCTTGTAAAACGAGGACGGAATTTTGTTTTGAATTTCAACGCCGTTATACGAAATTATTGTTCCGCCGCCCTGATAAGCACCCTCCGAGGTTTTGCCGAGTTTTTTCGCCTTAGAGTCGCTCTTTTTTGCCTTTTTCATAAGTTTTGCTATATCCGCCGGTGTTTCGGTTATGTCGCAATCGTCATCGCTATCCTTTGAGCCTATCGCATTCATAGCCGGCACCGTTTTTTCAACACGGGTAGTAGTATTGTTTGACTGATCGTCATTAATATAATCGGAAATTTTTGACTTTGCGTTATCGATCGAGTCACCGGGATTTGCAAGACCGACAACAGATGAGCTGAACGATGATATTTCGTTTTTAAAATAAGGGGAAACATTTGTGACTATTCCCACGCAACCGAAAATTATGACAACATTTGAAATAAACGCGATAATTTGCTTTTTCATTTTGCACCCATATATAAGTATATTAATATATAAATATAACTACAATTTATACAATTAAATATATATGCGTTTTAATTCGCGGTTATCCCACAAGCGCCGACAAATCGGAAACGGAAAGACTTTTTTGAAGGCACACATTGATGCCCATACCGATTAGCTTTGCGCCCTGTTCGGTAATTCTGTCGATTTCACGCGGTGTCACAAACGCCGTGTCGCTGCCGTCGCCGCTTATAACGCCGGTGCTCACAACAGTAGGTATCCCAATCGCAATAACGGGAACACCGACCGTTGTGCTCGATATTTCGTCTCGATGATTGCCTACGCCTGAACCGGGAGAGATGCCCGAATCCGAAAACTGAATGGTTGTGCCGAGCCTTTCGGCAGACGATGCCGCAAGCGCATCAACAGCGATAACGCAGTCGGGTGAAATTTGGCGAACGATGCCTTTTACAATTTCGGCTGTTTCTATCCCCGTTTCGCCGAGCACACCCGTTGTAACCGTGGCGACATTAAACAAATCATCGGCAGCAAGCGATTTTTGCAAATCGGGCAAAATGTGGCGCGTTGCCAAAACATAATCGTTTGTTTTCGGCCCGAGGGAATCGGCAGTGATATTTTCGTTTCCAACGCCGACAACAAGAACGGAGGCGGCATTTTTCGGCAGGACGGTTTTCAAAACGCTTGAAAATTCATTCAGCCGTTCGTCGAAAACATTTGTGTCGGTAACAAACGATTGAACATTCAGCGTGACATATTTGCCTTTCGGTTTGCCGAGCGCGAGCGCACCGTTTTCGTTTGTGACCTCAACGGTGGTTACGGCATTATTCTCTCTCACAATCACTCCGTCGAGTTTAGTCTTTTCGGCTGATTCAAAGCATTCTAGTGCCAAATCTGTGCGATTTTCCATAAAAATCACCTTAATTTGAGTTATTTTCAATAAAAGTATGCCCAAAAATAAAAAAATGCTTGCATTTTATTTAAACTTGTGCTAATATATTCAAGCATTAAACAGAAATTAGGCAGTACTATATTTTCTGCCCTTATATCCATCTTTCTCGTTAAAGGAGTGAAAAAAATGGCAAACATCAAATCAGCAAAGAAAAGAGTTCTCGTAAACGAAACAAAGGCTGCAAACAATAAGGCAAGAAATTCTGCTCTTAAAACAGCAATCAAAAAAGCTAATGCAGCAATCGAGGCTAACGCAGACGACAAGGAAGCAGTTGTTAACGATGCAATCAAAAAGATTGACCAGGCTGCAAGCAAAAACCTCATCCACAAAAACTGCGCAGCAAGAAAGAAGAGCAACCTTGCTAATAAGCTTAACAAGGACTAATTGTTTTAGACAAAGCAACTCCTGTGTAACACAGGAGTTTTGTTTTTTCTCTTGACTTTATTTAGCTTTGTATATATAATGTTATTAGCAATATAAGGAGGTCTGTATAATGGACTTTAAAAAAATACTTAAAGTAGTCAGTGCTATCGCTGCTTTGGTCGCTCTTGCGGCTGCCGCTTATGTAGCAATTAAGAAGCTCACCGCTAAAGACGAGCCGGAATATTTCGATGATAACGATTTCTTTGAATGCGACAATGAAATTGAGGTTGTCGAAGTTAAGGATGAACCTGAACAGCCTGCCGAGGAAGAAAAGGCAGAGCCAAAGAAAAAAGCTGCACCAAAAAAGAAGAAACCCGCCAAAAAGGCTGAATAAATTTTGATTAAAAAAGAAAAAAGACGACTGATGTCGTCTTTTTTTAGATATAAGGATGTGAAACCATGTATAGTTGCGGACTTGTGCTTGAGGGCGGCGGCAACCGCTCCATTTATACAAGCGGCGTGCTTGACGCTTTTATTGAAAACAATATCACCTTTCCCTATGTTATCGGCGTTTCGGCAGGCTCTTGCAATGGCGCATCGTTTTTGGGCAAAATGTTGCACCGTCAGCACGACATTATGCTCAACTACGCAAACGATAAAAGATATATGGGTGTCGGCAATATGCTCAAGAACGGCGAGTTTTTAAACGCCGACTGGATTTTTAACGAGTTGAGCTACGATATTTATCCGCTGAACCAGAATAATTTTGAAAATTCGGGCGCGGTTTTCTGCTGTGTTGTAACGAATGCGACAACCGGCAAGCCGGAATATCTTTATCCTAAATCACTGCGTCAAAGAGGCTGTGAGGAAATCAGGGCAAGCTGTTCGCTCCCGGGAGCAACAAAGGGGTGCAAAATCGGTGACACGCTTTATTTTGACGGCGGTCTTGCCGATTCGATTCCGCTTGAGCGTGCACTTGATGACGGCTGTCAAAAAGCGGTTGTCATATTAACGCAGTGCAAAGGATATGTTAAACAGGCGGCACCGCAAAAGCTGAAAAAAATGTTTAAAAAATATCCGCTCATCGGCGAGGATATTACCAACCGCCATGTTATGTATAACGAGGAGTTGCAATATGTCCACGAATGTGAAAAAGACGGCACTGCGCTTATAATTCAACCGAGCGCTCCGCTGAATTGTCCAACGCTCGAAAAGGACAAGGCAAAACTTGAAAGCATTTATCGCCTCGGCTATCAAAACGGGCTTGAAAATATCGAAAAAGTAAAAGAATTTTTAAAATAAATAAAGCGATTACAGATTAACACTCAATCTGCAATCGCTTTATTTTTCGTTAATTAACATTAAAAGGATTATTATTTTCTTTTGTCTGAGTATAAGAAAGAAGTTCCATAACAATATTCACATCGTCATCATTCACTATGCCATCCTTATTAATATCATAATACTTTAAATCAATAGAAGTATCGGCTCCCTGCTGTGCGTGTAAAAACTTTGAAAAATCCTTTCCGTTAATATACCCATCTTTAACCCAATCACCGTTTACCATACTTATAGATGTCGGCACAATTATCGGTGCATTTTTAATAGACACAGTAAGTGTTCTCTTATACCCATATTCATAATCTGCAACAAATTGAAAATAACCGTCCTCTAAAGAAAATACAACAAAATATCCATTTTCATCCGTTACCGCATTAACCAAATCTTCACTTTTAATTTTGACTTCGCTTATTGGATAATTATGGTCGTTTTTATCTGATTTCTTTTCTCTCGTTACGATATTACCGCACAAAAATGCACCTGCTTTAAATGGAATATTGTTTTTATTAGCAAACAATTCAACGTAACTGTTTTTGTTTCCTGCAATAGTAAGGTTTGTCGATTTATCAAAAGCGTTATCATGAATATTTTTTACGCTGTCCGATACATATACTGCTTGCAAAGTAGGACATTTTAAAAATGCACCTTCATTAATGGTTGTTCCACCGTTAATTATTACCGCTTCTAAATATGGGCAATCATAAAATTCATATGCTGAAACATCATTATTTGCCGGCAACGCAACCGTTCTTACATGAGAACCAGAAAATTCAATTACATCAAGGTTCTCACATAATGACAAATCTATATTACCATCCACATCACAGCCTGCGAATCGACAATCTAAAAGTTTGTATTCTTTTGAAGCAGAATCATAAATCCAGTCAACCTCGCCCCAACTGCCGGGAAGATCCAAATCCCAATTTAGTACGCTTTGATTTTCTCTTTGTGTTGCGAAATTGCAAAGGGCAAGATAGTCTCTTTCGTTAAACTTTGAAATATCTTTATTAATTACTTGGTGCCGATATTTCAAAATATACCCTGATTTGCATTCAATATATTTTATAATATCATCAGAAAAAATATTTATATCTAAATGATTATTTTCACATTCTAAAGCATACAAAGTTGAGTTTTCAGTTTCAACTATTTGCGAAAAAACTAAACTCTCAAGTTCCGAATTTGAACAATATAATTCCTGAAGTTCATTGCATCCGGCTAAATTAAGACCTGTAATTTTTGTATCAGTGCATTTGAGCACCTTCAACTTATCAAATTGTGAAAGATCGAGAATTCCTCTAACATCAATTCCGCTTATATCAATGGTAACGACTCTGTACTTTTCACCATCAAAAGCAAGCATCACATTATTTTGTAGTTTTTCAAATGAAATTTCTCCATTATCATCAAGCCAATTTAAAATATCATTATTATCTTCAGCAAAATCTTTAAGCAACTGTATCTCATCCTTATCAACAACAGCATTCGCTGGTAGTTTTTGTTGATAATAATTTGTATATGCACCGTTATTCTTGTTATAATTTGAAAGCTGTGTATATAACACACTGCCATCGTGAACATCCAAATAATTATAAATACAGTTAATGTATTTTAGTTTTTCGTTATTTTCAAGATTTAATGATATTAAATCGTTAAAAGAACAGGAAAGTTTCTCCAAATTCGTTAATGCTGATACATCAATTGTGTCCAAATTGCATCCGTCACAATAAAATTCTTTCAATTTAGTACAATTACTTAAATCGATACTTTCTGAATTCAAATCATTATAACTACAAATAAAAGATGATAGAATCGAACATCCTGAGATGTCAATTTTATCAAACAAATCAGCATATAAATTCAATGTTTCCAGTGAACAAAATCCAGAAAAATCAGCGGTTCCTGTTAACCATTTGTATGAAAAATCTATATTTTTAACATGTCCGTCAGAACTCCAAGTAACGCCATCCCAAGTTGACGGATTATCTAAATCCCAGTTTAATTCATCATTATTATTCTCATAATTTGCAATTGCTTTTAGTTTTGAAATTTCGTTACTATTGTATTCTTTTATTTCACCTTCCGTATTTTCTGAATAAGTTTTAATCTCTGCGCTTAATGTCTGCACTTCATTTATTGCATCATTATACGAATAATATGTAAACAATTTGTCGCCATATCCTTCTGTAACACCATCGCCATTTATAAATTTATCATAAGTATCATAATGATGCGATTCTTTTATTGTACCCAAATTAGATATTGCAAAATACAACAGCGGTTTTAATTGGGGCATTTTGACAGCGTCATTGATTGCTTTAACACCAAATAATTTTGTTGAGACAGAGTTTGTCATAAAATATGTTGCCGTATAAAGAAAATCATATAAACTAACATAATCAAGCGATGGAACTATCGAAGAAGACAACATTAAAAATTTTTTGTTATAGTAATCTTCAACTGTTGACCATTGAGAAAAAGCATTTGACAATTCATTTTTTATGTTCGCATTAAGGTTTCCAAAAACATACAGAGAAAAATACTTTTTTTCAATATCAAAAGACCATTTTTCTAACGATGTAATGTCCATAGTGTAACAACTTCCATATTTCCAATAATTCCATCCATCTATTGGAGATGTCAACGGAACAGTCGGAACGATATCGGTGTTAAACCAATAATTATAAATATTAGTATATGATTTCATCGATTCATTGTATTTTGCAACATTTGGGCAGGCAAAAGTATAAGCAGTTACAGTATCAAATTTTGGTATATTTGATAATTCACTTCCATTAGCTACATCGGTTGCTTCTTTCGCATAGAGATTAGACACTGCTGCACCTCTGCTATGACCTGTGATTATCAAATTAATCTTCTCATATTTTCCTTGATACTTTTTGTAATAGTCTGATATATCATTTTTTAACGAATCTTTCGCTTTATTGAAATTATCATGCGTTGTAACAGAAGAATCATATTTATCGCCTGTAATTTGAGTGTTTCCCTGCCATTCGTCCCAAAGAGTCCCTCTAATCACAACAAATATATCAATTGAATTTCCATTTGCTCGATTTAATATTGCAAATGAAACATTGTCTGGACTTGTGTCACTTGTATTTTTTGCATAAACATCGTTTTTATTAAATTTAGACAAATCAAAAATTGGACTATTAATCAATAGTGCATTCTTGACATTTCCAGTATCCTCTGTTCCATACATTTGCTTTGAAAAAAACATGCACAGTTCCATATCTTTTTCACTATATGACAAAAACTTATTATATGAATTATCGACAGTACCATTAAGAGGGAAATCTTGGCTATAAATCAGCATTCCTCCACCGCCATCACCTACGGCACGCCCTTCATACGGAAACACAGTAATCGTAAACACTGCATCATAGCTTGTAAAAAGCCATTTATATTTAAATGAAAAATTACATATATAGTAACTTGAATATAATGTAATTTTTCCGGAAATATTTGTATCTATAGATATTATCATATCTGAATCGTCTATTTTAACATGACCGGTAAATGTATTTTCGTTATAATTTACAGAATAAATGTCAAAAACGAATGGCACATTAGAATCATAATTACCAGAATAAGTAGCTGAAATAGAATCACTGACAGTTTCGGCATCAGCTCTCTCGCAAACACAAATTAGCGAAAGAATAATATTTAAAGACAAAAATATAGATACAAAACTTTTAAAAAATCTCATTGTTATTGCTCCCCTTCTTATTTTTTAGTTATGCTATTTCAAAAAACCACATTGAACACTTTGATTTATATTCTTTTTTATCAACGGAAGATTGCAAAAATGTCGCAGTAACCCTATCGTCAAGATTCAGACGGCTTTTCAGCTTTTGAGTCATTGCTTTTTCGTCAACAGACGGATTTAGCAAATCCACGGTTTCATCATAATAATAAACACTCAAAATATAATTGCTTTTTGCGCTGTGTGAATAGTTGTTTAAAAAATCATTTATATCATTTTTTGAAACTGTATAATCATAATCTTTTCCGCAATTATTCATATAATTCAGCAATTCTTCATCCGACAGCTGGACACCGATTATGCTTTTGTCAACATTGCTTTGGAGCCATTCGGTGCACCACAATTCTATATCGTCGAGCTGATAATCGTCGAAAAATTTGCCGTTACAACGGTTGACATAAAAGTTTATGCCGTTGTATTCAAACTCAAACGCAAAATCTTTCCATGCCAAATGTTGAAAAAACTCGTCCTTTGAGGCGTCCCAATATGCGCCTGCGTTGCGATGATCAACAAGCTTAAATTCGCTTTTATCCGCATCGTATTTATCGCACAAATATTCAACGGCTTTTGCTTTGGCACATGGATAAATCACCTTGTCAGCCGATACCCCAATGCCGATGCACAGTACAGCCGCAATCACAATAATAATTGCCGCCGCAACCCTCTTTTTCATACATCACCCCTCCATACCGAAAATCAACAAAAATTTCCGCAATAATTTATTATTCAGTTTGATTATATAACATAATCATTATTTTGTAAATACCAAAGCATAAAAAAGCACCGCAGGCGATATGGCTGCGGTGTTTTTAAATAGGACTTGTTTATTTGATTTTAACCGTTTTTGCCTGAACGAATGTGTCGGCATCTTTATCAAATGTAACGGTTACGGTGTTACCCTTTTCAACAAGGAGAACATCCATACACTCGGTAGCGGTAATATAATAATATTTGCCGTTGACCTTGAGATAAAATACCGTATTGCCGTTGTTAACGGTTGTTTTAATATCAGTTACCTCACCTGTGACAGTGGTTGCGCCGCTTGTTGATGAAGAAGTATTATCACCGGTTGACGGCTGTGTTGTTGCTTCGTTTGACGATGAATTTGACGATGAATCGTCATCATCCGTTACGGTTTGACCTTTCTTGGTGAGAGCCGCCTCGTAGTTTTCCTTTGCTTTTTTAAGGCAGGCGTTCTTTTTGCTGTATTCGCCCTCCATTACGCAATAGCCGACAATGGTTTTATCGTTAAGGCTAACATACGCATAGCCTTTAACCGTAAAATCATCACCGTAAAGCGACATAAAGTATGTTGGCTTGCCGCCGATGTTAAGCAGTATCGGGAAGGTCGGGCTGTAACCGTAGTTTTGAACAGCGTCTTTTGCGGAGCCTTGTGCAGAGCTTTCCTTAGCACCGCCGTTTTTATAATAGCGTGTTTCCTTTGTACGCTGGTTACAAAGAATGAAACCGAAGTTTGAGGTGTCGGATTTAAGCGAGGTTATGCCTGTGTAAACCCAAACGTCACCGTTAAGTGCAATATAACCGTTGCCGTCAGATGCAACATTTGCATCGTCCTGGAAGAAAATTGAGTTCCAAAAACCACCCGAAAGCTTGCCGTGATAGTTATACTGCTGAACGATGAGGTTTTCGCTGTAAACAACATCAATCCAGTTGAATTGCTTGTCTGATTTGATTTTATCAATATCGTGATATTCGCTCTTACCGTTCAAAGCGTCGGTAATGATTACGCCCTTGACATCTGTGCCGCCGAACAAACCGATTGTTTTGTCGAGCACCGGAGTAATCCAATACGGATGGCCGCTGTCGTCAAGTTCGAAATTAGGAGTATCCATAATAGCGCTCGGATACTGAAAACGAAGGTGACGAACAAGTTTTTCGTTGAAAAGTTCCGACGGAGAATATGTGATTCCCGAGCCGAACTGCTTTGCACAGTCAACGGCATATGCAGTTTGGTTGACAACATCAATAACCATATACGCCGGGATACCGTGCTTTGTGTTGTTGAGCCACTTAAACGCATCGGCATATTCAAGATACGCAACTCTTACCGGACTGTCCTTATCAAATTTGATTGTTCTGCCGTCACCTGCGTTGACGATTTGACCGGAGAAGTTGATTTGAGTTGAAACAGATGATACAACATACTGGCTCATATATTCATCGAGAGAGCCAAGTTCCTGATCGGCAAGCGCCTCTGCCGTTGCACTGTCAAGCTGAGGAACCTCGTCGTATTTAATATCTTTGAAATCTTCAGAGAAATTGCTGTTCTTAACTTGCATAATATTGCTGTAATCGGTTGCTCTGAACAATGTGCAGCCGACAACAAAGCCGACACCCATAACAACAAGCAACACGCCGACAATAATCAAAGGTATGATAGATTTTTTCTTTGCATACTCTCTGCGCTCAACCTTTTTGCGCGCACCGATAACAATTGCAAAAGATGCGCAAAAAACAGCAATGAGGATAAGCAAAAATACATAAAAATCGGTTGATTTGAAATTGAGTGCAGGAATCATCATATAATACACACCGAAGCCGACAATCGCTGTGATTAAAAATGAAATCAAGATTTTAAGCGGAAGTTTCGGAGGCGTTACAACAACCTCAACATCCGTTGATTTTGTGGGCCATTTGAATTTTGACTTGAAGTTTTCGATAACCTCGTCGGCATCATAGTCCATATTTGGAATTTTATCGCTCATAGAAATACTCCGTTCTTTAATAGTGAAACAATTATACTATATAGCGCGAGCTTTGGCAATAATATTTTAATTTTGTTCACAATTATATATTTTGGTAAAAATCGAATTTGACAAAAAACAAAGCCGTTCGACAGAACGGCTTTGAAATTATTAAATCAATTATTTAAGTTTGATTTGCTTTGATTTGTAAATATAATCAGCTGATGCAGGATAGTGGTTTTTGTAAGTGATGTCAAGAGTAGCGTTCTTATTTCTGATAACGGTTACATTTGCGTGTGAAACGGCAACCTTAACATTCATTTGATAATCAGCCTCAACGATTTCCTTTGTTGAAGTGTTAATCTTGATTGTACCCGTACCGCCTTTGTAGTTAACCTTTACATTATCCTTAGCGTCGCCTTCTGCCCATGTAAGAAGAGTAATTTGGCTTACTGCGCCGCCGATATCACCGAGAACTTCAAAGAATCTGCCCTGTGAGTCATCACCACGCATTGACATTTCAGCTGCCTTAGGCTGAATTGTAAGGGTGATTGTGCCGTCTTTGTTATCCTTTACATTTGATGCAAGAATATCATCGCCTGTGAGAGTCGATGTTCTGTAGTCATGCGCATTCTTTTCCTTACCTTCTTTAACACCCTCGCTGTTGTTGTCGAGCTTAGGATCTCTGTTGTTACAAGGAACAAGGCCGTAAACACCTGCTTTAAACAAGCCGTTAACAATACCCGGAACAAGGCTGTTAATAGTTGAGTTTTTCTGACCGTCAACAAGAATATTATCGACCTTCAAATCCTCATCACCGAGTAATTTGTAGAAAGTGCAATCCTTGCCGTCCTTATCAACATAAGTAGCTGTTAATGTCTTAGTATAGTTATAAGCTTCTACATAATACTTAGCAACATCATCGTTTGTCTTGAAGTCAACGCCGCCGTATGTACCTGCTTTAAGCTCGTCGATAACCGGCTTATCCTCGTCAGCGCCCTCTTCCTCTTTTGTTTGATTCCAAGTGCCTGCCTTAATCTCGTTGATAGCTCCGATGGTTGCGTTAGTAACATAGTTCATTTTTGCACAACCTGCAAACGCTGCGCAAATTGCTGCAACTAATACTACACACAAAATCTTTTTAACTGTTTTTTTCATTATTGGGGTTCCCCTTTCACGATATATATGTTCTCATAAATGAAAATAACACAAATCGAAAACATTACATATTAAATTTATTATAAATCGGACAAAAAGTCAATAGTAAAATTCAAAATAAATTAAAAACTTTCAAAAAATTGTAACATTTTTCAGTTGTTTATGAATTTGTTATATGTTATAATTCAAAAAAGACAGTTTTTTATACAATTATACATAATATATATCACTATAATGATACAGCGAGGGATTTTTATGAGATGCAGAAACTGCGGATGTGAAAATGACGACAATTTATATATATGCCAAAACTGCGGTTCACCGCTTTATGACGAGGGTGAAGGACCGATAACAGACGAACCTTCGCACGAACAGCAGAACAACACCGCAAATCAAACGCAGGTGTTTGACATTAATTCGGCAAGTGCGCCAGGCGGAGAATACCAAAATTACTCCCAAAGTGCTCAAAATCAAGGTGAATATTCTGCAAATCCTGCACAAAACACAAGTTCACCGGCCCCTAACGGCGATGATGAGCAGGAAAAGAAGAAAAAACAGCAAACAATTATAATAATAGCCGTTTTATCGGTTGTTTTGATTGCCGTAATCGTGGGCACGATTTTTGCCGTTGCACACAAAAAGAGCAGCAACGCTCCGAGTGAAAACTCATCGTTCTCGACATCACAAACCGAAAGCACATCTTCGACGAGAGCATATTCGTCAACAACAAAATTTACTACGGAAAGCACAACGGCTTCAACAACCGCACCTACACAAACCACAACCACCACTACCGCACCGGTGACATACACGGTGTCGGTCAGCGTTGACGGCGAGGGCGGCGGCTCTGTCAGCGGCGGCGGAAGCTACAAAAGTGGCAAGCGTGTAACTGTTGTTGCCGCACCCGATGAAGGATATGAATTTAAGGGCTGGTATTCGGGCGATTCCCTTATGTCCACAAGCCGTGCTTATTCGTTCCAAGCGTCACAAAACATTGATTTAACAGCAAAATTCACACCGTCACAGACAAGCGGCAATATTCCGAATGCAGACGGAGGCGAGGATTAATGACGCGCGGCGAAAAAGCAAAAGAATATTTTTTGCAGGGGTATAATTGCTCACAGTCGGTGGCAATGGCTTTTTCCGATTTAATCGGCATGGACGAGGCGCAAATTGCAAGGGCTGTTTGCGGATTCGGCGGCGGAATCGGCAGAATGAGAGAGGTTTGCGGCACAATTTCGGGCGCAACATTTGTGCTCTCAATGCTTTACGGATACAGCGACCCAAAGGATTTTGCCAATAAAAAAAGCATTTATTGCGATGTTCAGAGCGTTGCAAATAAATTCAAGAAAGCAAACGGCTCAATCATTTGCCGCGAGCTTTTAGGGCTTGACAAGGCGTCAAAAACGCCGCCAACTCCCGAAAAACGAACTCAGCAGTATTACAAAAAGCGCCCGTGTGCAGACCTTTGCGCAGACTGTGCAGGATTTCTCGAGGAATACATCGCTCAAAAGCAAAATATTGCTCAACAAGCATAAAAATCGGGCAATAATTTAACAATATACTCAATCAAAACACATTTCATCATACAATAATCAAATAATAATCAAAAAACGCTTGCATTTTGCTCTGTAATATGTTATAGTATTTGAGCAAAAGCGATGAGCGATTGCATATGCGCCGGTAGCTCAGCTGGATAGAGTGACTGGCTACGAACCAGTAGGTCGGGGGTTCGAGTCCCTTCCGGCGTACCAAAATAACCGTTAGGATCTATTCCTGACGGTTATTTTATTATTTTGGGTTGTAGGAACTCGAACCCCATAATACAAAAACTGACGCACTACTGTACGGCAGTTTTTGAGAGGAGAAACATACGAAGTGTTTGTTACGATTTTGCTCTGCAAAATTGTTTAAACACGGAGTGTGTTTCGACGAAAGAATCACGCTATATGCGCAATATTAATCAAAAGTACCCATGACAAACCATAATATATAACAACTGCCACTAAATCATTTACGGTTGTAATAAGCGGCCCGGACGCAACTGCCGGGTCGATTTTTATTTTTTTGAAAAACATCGGTACAAGCGTTCCGACAAGGCTTGATATTATCATTGCAAGCAGGAGTGACACACCGACACAAAACGAAATCAAAAATGCGTGAGCGACATCATATCCTTTAAATAAATGGATATAACCCCCGAGAAATACAACCGCGAGTATGCCCAAAAGCAGTCCGTTTGCAATTCCGACCTTTGTTTCCTTAAACACCAATTTGATTTTTTCCTTTGCTCCGAGTTCTTCATCCATAAGCACACGAATTGTAACGGCGAGCGACTGGGTGCCGACATTGCCTGCCATATCAAGAACCAACGACTGAAAACAAATGACTATCGGAAGGATTGCAACAACGCCCTCGAAAACACCGACAACGCTTGAAACAGCCATTCCCAAAACCAGCAAAATAATAAGCCACGGCAAGCGCTTTCTTATGCTTTGTCTTGTTGTTTCGTTCAAATCTTCTTCTGCGGTCAAACCGGCAAGCTTTGCATAATCTTCGCCCATTTCATCGTCAACCGCCTCAACAACATCCTGCGCTGTAATGATGCCGATTATTTCGTTGTTGCCATTCAAAACCGGGAGCGAATCCTCGGCATAATCCTTTATTTCTTCAATACAGTCGGATATTTTTTCATCGGCAAGAAGATACGGATATGAATATGTAATAAGCGAATCAAGCGAATCGTTTTGCCTTGCGATAATCAAATCCTTTAAATCAATTGCGCCGCTGAATTTGCCGTTTTCATCAGTGACATAAATCGTTGAAATATTATCGTTATCGCCTGCCTGACGAATAAGTTCGTGCATTGCACAACGAATATCGAGTGTTTTTGAAATGCAGATATAATTTGTTGTAATCAAACTGCCGATTTCGTCCTCATCATACGAATTGATAAGCTGAATATCCGCCTTGACATCATCGTCAAGATTCGGGCGCAATTTTTCCTTAATGCGTTCGTCAACTTTTTCAAGCAAATCCGCCGCGTCGTCGGAGTCCATTTCATTAATAATATCGGCGAGTTTTTTAACACCAAGCTCATCGATATACTGCTCCGGCTCCTCGACATAAGCCAAAATATCTGACACCCACTCGTCGCCCAAAATATCATAAAGCGACAAACGCTCTTGTTTAGTCAAATACTCTAAGCTTTGAGCGATATCGTTTTCGTGGTAGTCATTAAGCTTTTCAATCAGTTCATCTTTATCTAAATTGCTCCTTATTACGGATATGATTTCGTCCGTAACATTAGGAGCTTTTAATACTTTGTTTTCCATTTCAGCCTCCGTTTCCGCCAAAAAAGGGCATAAAAAAACCATCGTGTAAAGCACACAATCAAAACAATAGTTGTGATATTCTTTGTCTACGATGGATAAGGCCAAAAAAATATTAATTAAAGCGAGTAAATACAGACACTTGCAATCCTCATCGGCTCCTGCCCATCGCCAAAGATACTTCGATTATCACAACTGTCCATATAAATTCGCCTCCTGTCTTTCAAAATCAGCAAAATTATATCACTCAAAAAAACATTTGTCTACAGTAAAAATAAACAAAAATTTTTTTAACGAAAAGAAAAAAGCAAGGTATTGGCTTGTCAAAAAAAATTAAATTCCAAACATATTTTTGCAAATTTCTTTGCCGACGGCGGTTTTAAAGATTTTGTCATATGCATTTTGAACAGCTGATTTTGAAACACCGTTTTCAAACATATTAACAAGAAAATCCGCTTCAACAATAATTTGCCAATCGATTTTGTCTATATTATCATATGTGTGGTGATGCGCTATCAAAAATTGCACTCTCTCGGACACTTTATCGTCAAATTTCAATTTTTTAAGCAGGTTTTTAGCTATTGCAGGGCCTTCCTTTTCCTGCAGTTTTCCGTCGCAGTTGCCATATTTTTCTTCACAAAAATGAATTCCTATATCATGTGTGAGCGCCGCCGCCTCAATTATAAATAAAGTTTTTTCGTCAACCTTTTCCGCCTCGGCTATCAGCTTTGCATAGCTGTGCACCTTGCAAAAATGCTGTATCCTTTTTGCATCTGCGCCGTATAAATCTATCATTGCTAAATGTAACCTGTTTATCATTTCCATACCTCCAAACCGTATTTTTCACTTTTAAATATTCAAAGTTTTCATTTTATCGCCTTTGAATATACCGTCACTGTATATCTTAGTACATATGAAGCAAATAATCAAACAAAATATGCGTTTGGAAACTTTCTTGACAAACCGTTTCCGTTATGCTCGTAGGTTATTTTCACGCCAATACTTTCTCCTTGCACTGAGCACTTTTATTTTTCCGAAGCTTTTTATCCCAAACGGTTGAATCGGAGATTTATTTTTTCACCTATAAGACAACAAAAAAGATGTGTTCCTTACGGAGCACATCTTTTTGCTTTTTTTGTTTATGCCTCAAGCGACTGAGGAGCGGATTGTGACTTTTTCTTTTCGATTACCATTCCGATTGCGGTAATTATTACAAATACTGCAAGAAATGCGATAAGAACAAGTGCATTTTTGCCTGCCCAACTGCCTGCCGTGCCGCTGATAGCCTCTTTAAAGAGCTGTGTTGAATATGTCATCGGGAGGAATTTATTGATGACGATAAAGAAGTTTGATTGAGTTTCAATCGGGAATGTACCTGCGCACGATGTAAGCTGAAGAATCAGCAAGAAGAGCGCAACAAATTTTCCAATATTACCGGTGAACATCAGGAAGAACTGAATTATCGCCATAAATGTCAGCGAAACAAGAATACACGATGCAATCAAAAGCGCAAAGTTATTAACAACAATTCCGAGTGCAAACTTGATAATCAATGCAAGAGCTATGCCCTGAGCGGCACTGATTCCGATGAATGCAAGACCGCGGCGAACAGGGTACTTGCTGTCCTTTGAAAGTGACGGAATTTTTCTCTTATAGTCAAGATAAATACCGAAGAAAATCATCAATCCGCCAACCCAAAGTGAAAGACACATAAAGTACGGAGCAAATGCCGAGCCGTAGTTTTCAACCGGCTGAACATACTCTGTTTCGGTTTTAACCGGTTCATCGCCTACATAATCGGCAAGTCCGTCGAGAGCTTTAAGCTGCTCGTTTGTATCTGCAACGGAGTCATCCACGCCGTCTTTTGCGGTTTTAACGCCGTCTTTAAGTTCTTCTGCGCCCGAATCAAGTGATGAGGTGCCGTTTTTGAGAGTAACAATACCGTTGAACAAGTCAACTGCACCTCCGGCAACCTGCGATGCTCCCGAGGTTAATGCGGTTGAGCCTGTTTTAAGCTGTGTTGCGCCGTTTGCAAGCTGTCCTATACCCGACATCAATGTCGGAACATTTGCATTAAGCGTATTGGTGCCTGCGCTGAGCTGTGATGCTCCGTCTGCAACTTGTGATGCGCCGGAATTGAGTGCGTTATTGTTCGCCGCAAGCTGTCCCAAACCTGCCGAAAGTGTTGCCGCGCCTGTGTTGAGTGTGTCATTATTTGATGTCAAAACAGACAATCCTGCCGAAAGATTATATGCGCCGTAAAGAACGGTGTCCTTTTTCTTTTCTGTGCCGAAGCCTGCCTGAGCCTGTTGTAATCCTGCATAAAGCGTTTGTGTTTCTGATTTAACCGTGCGCAAGCCTTCTGTAACAAGAGTTACACCGTCGTTGACTTCGCCTGCGCCGCTTGAAAGAGCGGTAATATTTTTAGAAATTGTATCAATTCCCTTTTCTGCAGCCGCAAGGTATTGCTCGTTACCGGTTTTACCGTATGCGATAAGTGCCTGCTTAATGTCTGCCATGCTTGTATCATATGCCGAATCAAGATTTTTAAGTCCGTCTGATACTTTTGCTGAGCCGCTTTCAAGCGTTTTAAGCTTTTTCTCAGATGCTGTGTCATTAAGCTTTGAGATGGAGTCTTTAACATTTGATGTAATTAAATCAACACCGCTGCTGACCTTTTTTACACCCTTATAAAGGTCGCTTGCACCCTGCGATGCAGTCGCTGCGTTTGTAGTGTAAGCCAAAATGCCCTGTTGAACGGTTGCCGAGCCTGCGCTTGCCTTTGATACATTTGATGTATATTCGCTGACACCCGATTTAAGCGATGCGGCGCCGTTGCTGAGCTTTGATGCGCCGAGATTGAGAACACTGACGCCCTGCGCCAATGTCGGAGCCGCCGCACTCAGGGTATCCGTGCCGTTTTTAAGACTTGAAATACCCGAATCAAGCTGTGTTGAGCCGTCAGAAACCTGTGAGGCACCGTCTGCAAGAGTTTTTGAGCCGTTTTTCAAATCGGTTGCACCCGAATCAAGCTTTTTTGTTCCGTCCTTAAGTGTTGACGAGCCGTCATAAAGCTGATTCAAACCATCCTGCAGCTCGCCCATTTGGTCGGGCACGCTGTTTAATTTATCTGAAAGAGTTTGAATAATTTCCTTGTCGATACTTGAATTTACGGTGTCTTTGATAGTTGGCATTGCGTTTTCAAGTATTTGCGCGGCAAGATAATTTTTCTTTTGGTTTGCCGAATAAATTATTTTTGAGTGCAATTTTTCGGTATTTTCAGATGCGGTTGAAATATTACTCGAAAAATCAGCCGGTATTGTGATTGACGCGTAATATTTTTGATTTAATACGCCGTCCTTTGCCGTGTCGGCATCGGTAAAATCGAATTTGAGCGAGCCGTCCTCTTTGAGATTATCGCAAATTTCTTCGCCGACATTTCGTGTTTTGCCGTTAATGCTTGCACCTTTATCAAGATTGACCACTGCAACCGGCACACTGTCGAGCCGAGCATAAGGGTCCCAAAAGGCTTCAAGATAAAAGTAGCTGTATAAAAGCGGAATTACAAGAACACCGATTATGACAGCCGCCTTTCCGATTGAAAAGGCTTTTTTCTTTTTTGATTTTGACATAATCATCACCTCATCAAAAACTATTTGTATAATTCGTTTTTACTAATTGTAAATCATCGATATAAAAAAGTAATCATACAAACATATACACTTGTCACAAAAATGACTTTTCGCAGACATTGTATAAATTTTGACAAGAGGTTTTTATTAGTTGATTGGATATTGTATAATCTGATAAAGTATTAATATAAGGGTGAGGGATTTAGAGGTCAAAATAAAAAAATATGCCAATACTTGCGTATTGGCATATTTTTATTTGCCCCAATTATCTATTACATCCTGTATCATATCGGGGTTGTGGGTAGTGATATTATCCGGCTTGATGATAAGAGCGCGCTTTATTTGGTGCTCGGTATCAACTGTCCAAACCGAAAGCTTGTAACCATTTTTGTGGAGAAGATTTGAAAGTGTGCGTGATGCATAGGTGTATTTGCAATTTACGCCGATTGCGCCTGTTTTTTGGAGCATAGCAATCAGCTTTTTTTGATAATCGTCGTCAAAAATTCTGATTCTGCTCGGTGTGCAATTGATATAATAATCAATATTAGGGCAATTTGCCTTTACTGCGTCAACCTGTGACTGCTCAATTCCGGTCAAAAAGACACGGTCGGTCATTGAATACTGAATAATCAAATCATAAAGCGGCTTTAGCGCTTTTGTTTCTTTAATATCGAGATTGAGGCGGATATTTGTCGGTTTAAGCAATTCAAACGCCTCGGTGAGCTGAACGCCGTCGTTATTTGTGACTATAATATCGTGGCCCATAACAACCGTTCCGCTCGGGCGCAGGCGAATATCAATCTCAAACACCTGAACATTGTTTTTTATCGCCGCCTTGACGGAATCGAGCGAATTATCCGCAGTGGAGAATGCGCCGGTGTGCGCGGTTATGGTAAATCCGTCCATAAAAGACAAATTCCTTTCCTCATAAGACTTTGTGATTGCATAATTGCCGACACCGACAATCAGCGCCACCGAAATGATAAACGATGCGACCTGATAAGAAAAGTGCTTTGCCCATGTCGGCGTCATATTTCGTTTTAAAAATCGCTTAAATCTCTGCCAACGGGTGAGTTTTTCTGCCATACCGAATCGCTCCGAAAATCATAACGGAGCGGACTGAACGATAACAAAAGAATTTGAAAATCCTGAATCGACAACAATCCGCTCCGAAAAAATTATTATTTATTGCCTGAATAGTTTGGTGCTTCCTTAGTGATGTAAACATCGTGCGGATGGCTTTCAATAAGACCTGCGCCTGTAATTCTGATGAACTGTGCCTTGTCGCGAAGCTCAGCAATTGTGTGACAGCCGACATAACCCATACCCGAGCGCAAACCGCCCATCATCTGGAATACGGTGTCGGAAAGAGATCCCTTGTAAGGAACACGGCCCTCTACGCCTTCGGGAACAAATTTCTTCGAGCCTTTTTGGAAATATCTGTCAGCCGAGCCGTGGTTCATTGCGCCGAGCGATCCCATTCCGCGATAAACTTTGAACTGTCTGCCCTGCCAAATTTCTGTTTCGCCGGGTGCCTCGTCACAGCCTGCAACAAGCGAGCCGACCATAACTACGCTGCCGCCTGCGGCAAGAGCCTTAACGATTTCGCCCGAATATTTGATACCGCCGTCGGCGATAACCGGAATACCGTATTTGTCTGCTCTTTCGGCAGAATCATAAATAGCCGTGATTTGCGGAACACCGATGCCGGCAACAACACGCGTTGTGCAAATTGAGCCGGGACCGATACCGATTTTTACAGCGTCTGCGCCTGCCTTGATGAGCGCCTCTGTTGCGTCTGCTGTTGCAACATTGCCTGCAATAAGCTCAACATCGGGGAATGCGTTTTTAACTTTTGAAACATTTGCGAGGATATTTTTTGAATGGCCGTGAGCAGAGTCGAGAACGAATGCATCAACACCTGCATCATAAAGAGCCTTTGCTCTGTCAAGAACATCTGCCGTTACACCGAGAGCTGCGGCACAAAGCAAACGGTCTTTTGAGTCACGGGCAGTGTTTGGATATTTAACAGCCTTTTCAATGTCCTTGATTGTAACAAGACCGGTAAGCTTTCCGTTCTTATCAACAAGAGGGAGCTTTTCGATTTTTGATTTCATAAGGATTTTTTTGGCATCATCGAGAGTTGTGCCTGCCATAGCCGTAACAAGCTCCGATTTCGGAGTCATAACATCGGCGATTTTAGCGCTGAAATCAGTCATAAAACGAAGGTCACGGTTTGTAAGAATACCTACAAGAGTGCCGTCGGCTTCACAAATCGGCACACCGCTGATTTTGTATTTGCCCATAAGTTTGTCGGCATCTTCGACTGTGTGATTCGGTGAAAGATAAAACGGATTTGTGATAACGCCGTTTTCGGATCTTTTAACCTTATCAACCTCTGTTGCCTGCTCTTCGATTGTCATATTCTTGTGAATAACGCCGATGCCGCCCTCACGCGCGATGGCAATTGCCATCTCCGACTCGGTAACGGTATCCATTGCGGCAGTCATAAGAGGAATGTTCAATGTGATTTTATTTGTGAGCTTTGTTTGCAACTTAACCATATCGGGTGTAACATCGCTCTCCGCCGGAATCAAAAGAACATCGTCAAATGTAAGTCCTTCTTTTACAAATTTTTCGTTGTAAGCCTTCATATACTATCCTCCGTATTAAAAATTTTAATATATAAAAATATTTTTACTATAATACCACTTTGGGCACGGCATATCAAGAGTTTTTTGCGCTCGGCGCAGATTATTTGACGGTGATTGCCTTTTTACTGCTCCAAGAACCGTAGCGTGTGCGGCTTTTGCCCGATGCGTCCTTATATGTTTTATATGCGCGAACTCTGAAATAATACTTTTTGCCCTTTTTGAGCGAAGATATTTTTTTGGAAAGCGTTTTTTTGTTGGTGTAGGTGTTTTTAGCGTTTTTCATTGAGCTTGAGGTTGAATATTGCACCTGATAGCCCGATGAAGCAACCTTTTTCCACTTTACCGTAACTGATTTTTTTGATGTTGAAAGCGACGAGAGTGTAACTCCTGTCGGGCGTGTTGTAGCAATAAATCCCGAGCTTAGTCCCGGTGCAATATTGCGGCGGTTGACCCTCTTGTATGGCTTGATTTTGAAGCTGTAGGTTGTAGCCGCCGAAAGTTTCGGCACCTCGTACTGAAGTGTTGACGGGTTCGAAATTGTTTTAATCCAAGTCCACGCGCCGTTTTTGTATTGATAAATCCAATAGCCTGTGCAACCGCTCTTCGGCTTTGACCATTTGAGCGTGATTGATGACGCGCTTGTTGCCGCTTCTGTCGGGGCGGACATTGCAGACGGATTAATATAAAAATTGCGCACTACCGACGAGCCGGCATATTTTCCGACACCGGTGATTTTGACACTTGCCAAGCCGGTTGCTTTATTATTTGAATACGAAACGGTGTAATCGGTACCCTTTTGGAGCGTTTGCGACGATGTTTTAACCGTTACGCCCGGTGTAACATTGTTGCCGGTGTATGAATATGACTTTGACGAAACATAGGCAGTTGCCGTTGAAAGAACACCCGATGCCGACGGATTATATTCCTCGGTTGCAAAATATTTTTCATAATTCGTTTTGAAATATGCGTTGTTATAATATGTCGGGTCAAGCAAATGCTCATCGTTGCTTGTGTCATAATAGCGAATGCCCTTGTATGTTGTGAGGAACAAATCGTCGCCGTAACTTGAGCTGTCATCCCATGTGCAGTCGACAAAATAGAACTTGCCGTCGAGCTTAACTATATTCCACGCATGACAGCCCTCTGACGGGTCGGACGAAACGAAACGGCAGTCAAATCCGAGTTCCTTTGCAAGTCGATAGAAAGCGAGCGCATAGCCTTGGCAAACAGCCTTGCCCCTGCAAAAAATTCCGTATGCCGAAAAAGCATATGCATACCTGTTGCTCCACTGGAGTGTTACGCTGTTGTTGACAGCCGCATAGTCATACTGTGCATTGTCGCAAATATAGTTGCGGATTTTTACCATAATATCAAAATCGCTAAGCTTTTTGGTGTCAACGGAGTTTACAAATTTTGCAACCTCCTTGTCTACCATTTCCTCCTGCGCCTTTGTTGCATTATAGTAAAGCTTAAACTTAATGCGATAGCAGTATTTGCCGCCGCTCTTATTATATGTAATATCATTAACGGAGAATCCGTAAAGATTCCAATAAGCATAGTCGCCGTCGGTTGTTGTTTTTGAAATGCGTGCGTCGCAGGCGTTGAACATTGTGTTTTTGAGCGTATTTTTAATCTTTGTATCGCCCAACTTGCCGTCTGCAAGATAATATAAGGTAACATTTTCATCTCTGTTATCAATATTACCACGCATTCTGTTATAAAGCTGATAACCGTCGGAATAATAATATGTACCTTTGTATTTAACCGATTTTGAATTTTGCAAAACGGTAGGATCTGCCGAATTTCGAAGCTTATGGTCAAAATAGGCAGTAAGCCCGTTGCCGTCGGACGAGCTTTGCGACATAAAGTCATAAAGTCCGCCGCCCCGAGTCTGCTCCGACGCATATGCGCCGAACGAAACGGACATTGCAGAAAATGCCATAATTACGGATAATACCACACTTAATATTCTTTTCATAAGAATACCTCCCCAAAAGTAATTATTTTTTTGACATAGCCGCCATAATTTCGCTGACGGTTTGTTCAACTGTGTTTCTGTCGCAATAAATCACCTTGTCGGCGTATTTATTATAAAGCGGCAGCCTTTCGTTATACATATCGAGAAGTGACGAGCCGTTTTTAAGCACGATACCCCTTGTTGTAACATTTTTTATTCTTTCGCACATTGTTTCGTAGCTGAGGTGAAGATAAATCACCGTGCCCATTGATTGTAAATGCCGCATTGCGCTTTCGGAATAGACAACCGAGCCTCCCGTGGCAATAACCGTTGCATCTATGTTAAGTGAAAGAATTGCATTTTCCTCCGCCTGCAAAAAATAATCAATACCGTCGTTATCAATTATATCCTGAAGTCTTTTTTTCTCAAGCCCTTGGATAAGCAGGTCAGTATCGTAAAAATTTTTAAGCAAGCCCTTTGCCGCAAGAACACCGCAGGTCGATTTGCCGCTGCCGGGCATACCTATCAAAATTATATTTGTTTTATCCATTATTTAACTCCCGTTTTTTTGCAAATTTCCGTCATAGGGCAAATATCGCATTTCGGCTTTCTTGCAGGGCAAACATCTCTGCCGAAAAGCACTACTCTGTGGCAAAAATCGCTGCCCTCCTCGCTCGGAATGATTTTTTTGAGCGCAAGCTCTATCTTGTAAGGGTCCTTTTCACTGACAAGACCGAGCCTGTTTGAAATGCGAATCATATGCGTGTCGACAACGATTGACTCCTTGCCGTAAACATCGCCGACAATAAGATTTGCCGTTTTTCTGCCGACGCCGGGAAGAGTCACCAAATCGTCGATATTATCTGGCACTTTGCCGCCGAACTCGTCGCGTATTTTTTGCGCCATTCCGATTATGGACAACGCCTTGTTTTTATAAAAACCGCACGACTTGATGATATTTTCAACATCCGCGACATCTGCCGAGGCATAATCGTCGAGCGTTTTGTATTTTGCAAACAACGCAGGGGTGACAAGATTGACGCGCGCATCGGTGCATTGCGCCGAAAGGCGAACGGCAACCAAAAGCTCAAACGGATTTGAAGCGTTGAGCGAGCACAGCGCGTCGGGATAGCGCTGTTTCAATATTTCAACAGCCGCAAGGGCTCTTTGTTTTTTAGTCATATGTAATCCTGTTTATTTTCTGTTTTTTATCTTATCCCAATAAGCTTTGCTTGCCTGCTCGTTCTTATTCGGTCCGAACTCATAATAATGCGCGTTTTTAATCGCGTCGGGCAGGTATTGCTGATATGTCCAATGGTTGGGATAATCGTGTGGATAAATGTAGTGCTGGCCCTTAACATCGGCATCGTCGCCGTCATAATGCTTGTTTTGGAGCTGACGCGGAATAGGTCCGAACTTGCCCGCCTTGACATCAGCCATTGCGGCGTCTATTGCCGCATCGCCGCTGTTTGATTTTGGGCTTGTCGCAACAAGTATAACGGCGTCGGCAAGGGGTATTCTCGCCTCGGGCAAACCGACCATTTGAGCCGCATCGACAGCCGCCTTAACAATCGGAATTATCTGCGGATAGGCAAGCCCGACATCCTCGCAGGCGCAGACCATAAGCCGTCTGCACGCGCTCGGCAAATCGCCTGCCTCAAGGAGTCTGGCAAGATAGTGAAGTGCGGCGTCAGGGTCGGAACCGCGCATACTTTTTTGATAAGCCGAAACAATATCGTAATGCTCGTCACCGTCTCTGTCATATCGCAGGGCTGATTTTTGCGTAAGCTCGCGCGCCGTTTCGGGTGTGATAATCTTTTTTCCGTCGGCAAGGCGTGTTGCAAGATAGCAATTTTCAACGCTGTTGAGTGCCTTGCGCACATCGCCGCCGCAACCCGATGCAATCAAGCCGCAAACCTCATCGGGAACATCAATTTCGACCTTATTTTCATCGGCAAGAATGTCAAATCCTCGTTTAACGGCAGGAATAATATCGTCGGTTTCTATGCTTTTAAACTCAAACACGGTCGAGCGCGAAAGAATTGCGCTGTAAACATAAAAATAAGGATTTTCCGTTGTGGAGGCTATAAGCGTGATTTTTCCGTTTTCTATATATTCCAAAAGGCTTTGCTGTTGGCGCTTGTTGAAATACTGAATCTCGTCAAGATAGAGCAAAATGCCGTTCGGCGCGGTAAAGGTATCAATTTCTGCAACAATGTCGCGTATATCCTGCGTGGAGGCGCTTGTGCCGTTTAGTTTGCGCAGGGCACGGTTTGTTTTGCCGGCAATTATCGACGCAACCGTTGTTTTTCCGACACCCGAAGGTCCGTAGAAAATGAGATTCGGCACTTCGCCGTTTTCTATCATATTATAAAGCGGCTTGCCGGGGGATAGCAAATGCCTTTGACCGACAACCTCGCTAAGCTCGGTCGGTCTGATTCTGTCCGCAAGCGGTTTGTTCAATTTTATTCCCCCTTAATCATCAATTTTGTGATTTTGAAAAGACGCAGCCGCAGAAATTTTGCCTGTAAAGGTCATATTCTCTGCTCAATTCGATTGAGCGTTTGTAGCCCTCACGCTTTTTAAAATCCGACGGCAACCATTTAACGCCGTATTTTTCGGCAACATCAAAGCCGATTTCGTTTATTTTTTGAGAATTTTTGAGCGGAGAGATTGAAAGCGTTGTGCAAAAATAATCAAATCCGTTTTGCTTTGCAAGCTCGGCTGTCTTTTCAAGCCTCATTCTGTAGCAACGAAAACAACGCTCGCCGCCCTCGGGCACCGATTCATAACCGCGCGCAATATTCAAAAATTCATCGTAATTATAGTCGCCGCAAATGAGCGAAATTTTATTTTCCGACGGCAAAGTTTCGATAAGCCGCTTTTGCTCGGCAAATCGCTTGTCGAACTCCGCTTTTGGCGAAATGTTTGGGTTGAAATAGAACACTGTGATTGAAAAATACCTTGAAAGATATTCGAGCGTGTAGCTTGAGCACGGCGCACAACAGCTGTGTAAAAGCAATGTAGGCACAATGCCGTTCAAGGACTCAATCACACTGTCCGTTTCCTTTTGATAATTGATTTTGTTCATAAAATATATCGAATAATATTATTTTGCAAGATAATTTTTAGGGTTGACCTTTGAGCCGTTAACAATCATTTCAAAATGGCAGTGCGGACCGGTTGAGTTGCCGGTTGAGCCGCTTCGTGCAATAGTTTGACCTTTTTTAACGGTTTGACCCGGGCTGACAAGAATTGACGAATTGTGCGCATAAAGCGTAACGATTTTTCTTCCGCGCGAATCGGTGCCGTGGTAAACCATAATATAATAACCGTATGAATAATTAAGCCGCTTAACAGTGATGACAATACCCTTTTGTGCGGCAACAATTTTTGAGCCTTTCGGGCAAGGGAAATCAATGCCGGTGTGCGCCTTGCCGTTTCTGTAATGACCGAAATTTTGCGAAACCGCATAATGCGACGGCGCAGGATATGTCAAATTGAGCACCGCATCACTGCGGCTGTAAAGCTCACTTTTATCGCTTGATGAGCTTGATGGCTTATAATCTTTATTCGAGGTATCGACAGTTGTTATCTCCTCGGGTGATTTAAGCCCGCCAAGCAAATCGTCGATTTCCTTATCAACCTTGTCGATAAGTGCCTGATCCTCATTTCTGTACTCTGTATACATTTGAGTTTGCTCGGTATATTTTGCAAGCAGGGCGTCACTTTCAGCCCTCTCCTCGGAGAGAGTAACCTTTTTCTTTGCAATTTCAGCCTGATTGCTTTCAATTGTTTTTTGTTGCTTGTCATAGTCGGCTTTTTTCGCGTCAAGCTTTGACTTTGCATCGTTAACCTGCTGCTTTTTCTCGTTAAGTCCGTCCTGCTGAGTCAAAATTTCTTTCATCTTTGAGTCAACCTCACGCATAAGGTCGGCGTCGCTTTTTGAAACTGCTTTGACCATTTCGTAGCGGCTTAAAAACTGTGAAATATCGTTTGATGTGAGCAACGCCTCCACAAAACTTTGGTTACCGCTGACATACATTGCCTTGAGGCGCATACAATACATATCATATGTAGTCTGGAAATCGTCCTGAAGCTTATCAAACTTCTTTTGATAAACCGAAAAATCCTTTTCGAGTTTGTCAAGCTCCTTTTGAAGAGGGTTGATTTGCTTTTTCAGCTCATCTGCCTTCTTCTGAGCCGTCGCAATTTGGTTGTCAAGGACTGTTAGTTCCTCGTTCATATAGCCGATTTTTTCGTCGAGCGCATCTATGTATTCCTCGGTTTCCTTAGCGTCACCCGAGAATGATTTTAGTTTCTTTTCGCTTTGAGCAAGCTTTTTTTCAAGCTCACTGCGTTGCTGTTCAAGCGTTTTTTGCGCCTGCTCGGTACTTACGGAGGTTGTTTTTTCGCCCGCCGTGGTAGTTTCCTTTTTTTCGTCTTCGGCATAAGCGGAAAACGAAAACGCAGTGCAAATAACAATAACCGACATCAATAATGCCAAAGTTTTTTTGAAATTTTTAAATTTCAAGTGTAGGACCTCTTTTTGTGGAATTAATAATTAAAAGTGTGAAAAATCAATCGCTTTTTGTTTGCCGATTTTTCGCAGGTGTTACGATAATGCGTTAAGGCAAATATCTTGCCGGGTTTACCGCATGCGATTGACTTGAGCCGCCGATACGAAGTTCAAAATGGCAGTGCGGACCGGTTGAATTGCCCGTTGTGCCGCTGTATGCGATTTGCTGGCCCTTTGAAACATGCTGTCCCTCGGACACGATAATATCGTTATTATGTGCATAAAGCGTATAGGCAATTTTGCCGTCTTTTGTTGTTTTATCGTGACGAATAACTATATAGTGACCGTAACTGCGTTCAAGCAATTTGACGAGAATTACCGTTCCCGATTCTGCGGCAACGATTTTTTGATTCTCGTGACCGTACGTTGAAAAATCGCATCCCGAATGGCCCGAATATGCGCCGAATGCACATGTAATTTTTGTATAGCGTGGACACGGATATGTCAGACTTAAATGCTTCGATGACGGAGCAGTTGTTGTTTTTTTGGTTGTTGTTGTATGTTTTTTCGTTGTAGTATGCTTTTTCGTCGTAGTATGCTTTGTCGTTGTAGTATGCTTTTTTGTTGTAGTCGGCTTTTGTGTGGTGGATTTTTTAGTTGTGGTTGTCGTCGTTATCGGCTTGATGGGATATTTTTTATCTGCCTCGGCGATATCGGCGTCGATTTCGTCAAGTTCCTTTTGTGTAATATCCCTAAACTCGCCGTATTCTTTCGATTTTGAATCAAGATCGATAAGAAGGGCGTTTGCCTCCTTTTGCTGCGCCTTGATTTCTTTATCCTGACCCTCAAGGCTCTCCTGCTTTTTGAGCAAATCCACCTTTTCCGTTTTAAGACTCGCCTTGTCGCCGTTCAATTTTTTGACCGACGCATCAAGTTTCGTTTGCTTTTCTTTAAGCAAATTTGATGTTGAAATGATTTGGTCGCACTGCGTCTTTACTTCCTTCATGAGCGCACCGTCGCACTTTGAAACGGAAGCAATCATTTCATATCGTGTAAAAAGCTGTGCAAGCCCGTCGCTTGAAAGCAAAAATGACAATGTGCCCGTGCCGTTTCCGCTGATATACAGCGCGCGCATACGCTGACAAAATTCGTCATAAGTGTCCTCAAAATCCTTGTTGAGCTTGTCTATTTTCTTTTTGGCATAGTCGATTTGAATATTGATATTGCCGATTTCCATATTGCTCGCGTCAATACTTTTTTCAAGCGAATCAACCTTATTTTCAATATCGGAAATTTCGGTTTTGGTCAAATTGTATTGCTCGTTGAGATAGCCGATTTTTTCGTCAAGCACTGCAAGGTATTCCTTTGTTTCCTTGCTTTCGCTGTTTAAAGAGTTGATTTTTTTATCAATATCGGCAAGCTTTTTTTGAAGGTCGGCACGCTCTGTGCTCAATGAAGATTTTTGTGATGCGGCATCGGCAGTGTAAGGCATACTTGTTGTCGCAAAAGAAAAAATCATTAAAAACAAAATGCAAAGCTTTGAAAACCTTTTCACAAAAACTTCCCCCTTTTAAAAATACTTTCAGTTATATTTAATTGTAACATATTTATTATTATAAGTAAAATAAAATTTATTACCAAATTTTAAATTTTGCATAAAAAGCGGCTCCCACACGATGCATTATCGTGCGGGAGCCTGAGGAATTATGTTGTTTGTATATTATTTAAGTATTTTGATTGCCCTCAAACGATTATTTTGAGAGAAGTGGAGTTGAAAGGTATCTGTCGCCCGAATCAGGAAGAAGCGCTACGATATTCTTGCCCTTATTTTCAGGTCTTTTGGCAAGTTGGATTGCGCCCCAAAGTGCTGCGCCAGATGAAATACCAACAAGTGCGCCTTCAAGACCGGGGAATTCGCCGCCAATCTCAAATGCAGCCTCGTTCGGCACTGTAAGTACCTCGTCATAAATCTTTGTATCGAGCGTATCCGGCACAAAACCTGCACCGATACCCTGAATTTTGTGTGCGCCTGCCTTACCCTCTGAAAGAACGGGTGAGGTTTCAGGCTCGAGAGCTACAATTTTAACATCGGGATTTTGTTCTTTGAGATATTTACCTACGCCCGACACTGTTCCGCCGGTGCCTACACCTGCAACAAAAATGTCTACCTTGCCCTCTGTATCTTTCCAGATTTCCGGACCTGTTGTTTCGTAATGAACTTTCGGGTTAACAGGGTTTACAAACTGACCTGCGACGATTGAATCGGGGTTTTGTGCGTGAAGCTCTTCAGCCTTCGCGATAGCACCCTTCATACCCTTTGCGGCATCGGTGAGAACAAGCTCTGCACCGTATGCTTTCATAAGATTTCTTCTTTCAACGCTCATTGACTCGGGCATTGTAATGACAACCTTAAAGCCCTTTGTAGCCGCATATGCCGCAATGCCTATGCCTGTGTTGCCCGATGTCGGCTCGATGATTGTTGAGCCCTCCTTAAGTTTGCCGGTTGCAACAGCGTCATCAATTATACCTTTTGCGATTCTGTCTTTAACCGAGCCTGCCGGATTGAAATATTCAAGCTTTGCAAAAACATTTGCCTCAAGGTCGTAATGCTTTTCAAAATTTTTAACTCGAACGAGCGGTGTGTTGCCGATTGTGTCTGAAACTGATTGATATAAAGCCATTTTAATTTACCTCGCTTAAAAATTTTAGGGCTGCGGTGCTGCAAATTGTTGTGTTTGTGCTTGCCTTGCTCTTTATTATGGTCTAATAATATCACTCATTACCTACAAAGTCAATAGGTTTTGTGGATTTTTTTAAAAAATTTTTTTCGCGCCGTTTAAACTCCGCAAAAATTCAGCGGATATATTATGTATATAATACTTAAAAAAGCGCACTGTTTACATTTGAATTGCCGCTGTCGGACTCGGCTGCGCAATCGTTTGCAACCGCGATTGTTGCAAGCGAATCGCCGAGTTGTGTAAAGAACGCCGACAAGAGCGAAAGCTCCTGCTGAGATTTGCCCCTTGCAATCGCGCAGGCAATGGCGCTGATGCTTAAATTAAGCTCACACGGTGTCATAAAACAGCCCCCTTTTCGTAAATAATAATTTAGCTTTTGCTATGATTGAGCGAGTTTAAGCGAGCATTTGTGAGCAATATGAATTTATTTTAATTTCGCTATTGACTATTTTTACCCTCTGTGTTATTATATTCCGGCAATGAAAAATAGATTTTCAAAAAATTAATCGGAGGAAATTGATTATGTCAACATTTATGCCAAAAGCTGACGACATCGAACGCAAGTGGTATGTTATTGACGCAGCAGACAAGCCGCTCGGCCGTGTTGCTGCAGAGGCTGCTACTCTTCTCAGAGGCAAGCAAAAGCCAATTTTCACACCAAATGTAGATTGCGGCGATTTCGTTATTATCATCAACACAGACAAAGCAGTTCTTACAGGCGATAAGCTCAACAAAAAGCTTTATCAGCACCACACAGGCTACATCGGTAACCTTAAGGAAGTTAAGTACGGCACACTTATGAAAGAAAAGAGCGATTTTGCTATGCAGCTTGCCGTAAAGGGAATGATTCCTGATACAACTCTCGGCAGAAAGCAGCTCACAAGATGCAAAATCTATAAAAACGCAGACCACAAGCACGAGGCTCAAAAGCCTGAGACTTGGGAAATGTAAGGGAGGTTTTAATTAATGTACGAATCAAATCCTTATTTCTACGGAACAGGCAGAAGAAAAGAATCAGTAGCTCGTGTACGCGTTTATGCAGGCACAGGTAAAATCACAATCAACGGCAGAGATATCGACGATTATTTCGGTCTTGATACACTCAAGCTCATCGTTCGTCAGCCTCTCGCTCTCACAGACACAGCTGAAAAGTTCGACATCGTATGTCGCGTAAACGGCGGCGGTGTTTCAGGTCAGGCAGGTGCTATCCGTCACGGCCTTTCAAGAGCACTTCTTCAGTATGACGAAAATCTTCGCCCTGCACTCAAGAAGGCAGGCTTCCTCACTCGTGACCCTCGTATGAAGGAAAGAAAGAAATACGGTCTCAAAGCCGCTCGTCGTGCTCCGCAGTTCTCAAAAAGATAATCTTTTATCTATCCAAACACTCAGGTGGAAACACTTG
>ENA-OUQF01000424-OUQF01000424.1-human-gut-metagenome-genome-assembly--contig:-NODE-424-length-32793-cov-5.064207_pt1 | contig 32793 bp, 39 predicted proteins | sample MGYA00237947_ERZ548826 | MGnify/ENA primary metagenome ERZ548826 (study PRJEB26490, sample SAMN05194701) | human gut metagenome | biome: terrestrial biome; feature: human-associated habitat; material... | reverse complement strand
CTGCAAAGGCTGCTGTCGGCAGCAGCGAGAGCAGCAACACAAGAGACAAAATACCGCAAAGGATTCACTCCTTTTGCATTAATTGCTGGGTTTACAGAGATTGGTGAGACTTTAGAAGAGACTGTTGCACGAGAGGTCATGGAAGAAGCTGGTATTCGTGTGAAGAATATTCAATATTATAATCTTCTTTTAATTCTTCAAGTTTACTCTTAGAAATAGATTTAAAATTATTGTTGTCATAATACTTTACTAATAAATCATCCATAATGTTTTACCTTAAGAAAAACATATGATATAATCATGTTGCTATTTGTCGCTCAAAACATATAGCACTAATATAAAGAGATTAATTCTAATATGTACATCTATATATAGATTGGTACGTTGTGGATTAATCTCTTTTCTTTTTTAGTACTATATATAGCAATATGTATATATACGTTTCTCTTTTCCTTTTGAGATTTTCACGTATTCAATTGTCAATGAACTATCTTATAAACACTATAAAGTGATTACACCTATATTATACACTATAAAGTGGTTGTGTCAATAGAAATAAAACATTTTATAGTGTTTGTTTTAATCTGTCTTTTAATCGTTCGTTTTTTAGACATAATCTTTATAATACCCCCGCCCTCCCCATTTTTTCGAGCGTGTCACCGAAGGTGCTCAACCCCGCTACCACCGACGACCTATTTTTAAGACCTTACACTAGATAATGTTTGACATCGATGAAACGTTGTGCTATACTCTAATTGAAAGGTGAATGGAGGTAATGAAAAATGAATTTTCAAGAAGCAATGTATAAACTGATTAAGGATAATAACAGTTCATTCGCAAGGCTCGCCGAAAGATTAGGATATGGAAAACCATCAAGCATAGGTAACGTCATTAAAAGAGGAGATGCTAGGGTAAGCATGTTGGTCAACATATGCAACGAACTTGACTACGACATCATCATCAGACCACGAGGCGGTAATGACAGAGCAGAAAGAACAATCGTACTAGATGAAGTGCCCGACAGAGAAGACAACAGAGGAAAATGGCGATGAAATACGGCTACGCACGAGTGAGTACAGGAAAGCAGTCTCTCGACAGACAGATAGACAGCCTGCGCTCATACAATGTAGACTATATATTCAGTGACAAGTACACGGGCACAAGAATCGACAGACCGAACTACTGCAAGTTGAAGGAAACGATAAAAAAAGGCGATGAACTATACATCCACGCACTAGACAGACTTGGAAGAAATAAACAGCTCATAAAGGACGAGATTAGATTTTTCCAGGAAAAGGGTGTTATAATAAGAATACTTAATATGCCTACAACCATGATTGAACTGGACGGACAGGAATGGATCATCGAGATGATAAACAACATAATCCTCGAGGTGCTTTCATCACTCGCTCAGCAGGAGCATGACATGATGGTGGAGAGAACCGTTGAAGGTCTCAAAGCTGCACGCAAGAGAGGAAAGAGCATCGGAAGACCGACTGTCTCAATCGAAGAGGTAGATAACCTGGTCAGACAGGGTGTATCGATAACAGATGCCTGCAAGCAGTGCAATGTGAGCAGAGCAACGTATTATAAGCATAGAGCCTAGAGCCATGCACCACATATGGTGTAGGCTCTTTTTTTTGTGCACTAAATGATGAAACACAGCAATGGATAAGGAGGAAATATGGCAATAGATAAGAAGAAAGTGAAGCTGTACAAGAGTACTGACAGTCTTACTGCCAAGTATGACATTGTACTGAACTGCTACGCTACGAATGACAAAGATACGCTTCTGCATCTGAACAAGGACTTAAGGCGCAGACTGGCTGAAGCAAACAGCAACAGAAGCAAGGATATCGAGGAGCGATACAATATGTATCAGATGTATAAGAAGACATTCCTGTTTACGGCGCATTATTCGTTCGAGGACTACATGCTTTATCTCGAGATAAACAGACCTGTTAATGAGCAGTTCTACCGTCCTCGAATGAAGATACTGAAAACCGTAGTAAAAGATCTGCAGGACCTCCACGATGGAAATCTACAGGAACTGTTTATTTCGATGCCGCCACGAGTAGGCAAGACAACACTTATTATGTTCTTCCTTACATGGCTCATGGGAATCAATTCGGAGAAGACGAATCTGTACAGCAGTTTCTCTGATACAATCACGCATTCGTTCTATGAAGGTATAAATGAAATCATCAATGACAATATGACCTATACATACAGTGAGATTTTCCCAGCATCCGTCATAGTGAATCAGAACTCTAGATTAAACACACTGGATTTGGAACGAAAGAAGAGATACCCAACACTTACATGTCGTTCTATCTATGGAACACTGAACGGTTCGTGTGACTGTAACGGCGTGCTTATCGGCGATGACTTGATCGGTGGTATCGAAGAAGCGCTCAATCCGGAGCGTATGTACAAGACATGGAAACTAGTGGATAACAACCTCATCACACGTGCTAAACAGGGGAGCAAGGTATTGTGGATAGGTACTAGATGGTCGCTTGTTGACCCGGCCGGCCTAAGACAGGACCTTATATTGAATGACCCGAACTTCAAGTCAAGAAAGTATAAGATTGTGAATCTGCCAGCACTCAATGAGAATGATGAATCCAATTTCGACTATGACTATGGCGTTGGATTCTCTACTGAATACTATCAGCAGAGAAGGGCGTCATTCGAGAGAAACGATGACATGGCATCCTGGTTCGCACAGTACCAGGGAGAGCCTGTAGAACGTGAGGGCGCATTGTTCAACGGCGGAGATATGAAGTTCTATAACGGAATACTGCCGAACGAGGAGCCAATCAGAAGACTGACCGTAGTAGATACTGCCTGGGGCGGCGGTGACTACGTGAGCGCTCCGATAGCCTATCAGTATGCAGATGGAACGGTATATATACCAGACGTTGTGTTCAATAACGGCGATAAGAGAATAACTCAGCCGGAAGTGGCGAAGAAAATCGCTTCGTGGGGTGTACAGGACTGCGATGTCGAAAAGAATAATGGTGGTGAAGGCTACGCTGAAGATGTACAGAAGGAACTTGAACGACTTGGCTACAAATGCGTCATAACATCACACAGTGCGCCGACAACAAAGGCAAAAGAGGTACGTATATTTCAGAACGCTCCCGATATTAGAGAGTTCTATTTCCTTGAGCCAGGCAAACGCTCAAAGGAGTATTCAATGTTCATGAATAACCTGTTCTCATTCAAGATACTCGGCAAGAACGAGCATGATGATGCGCCCGACAGCTTGTCACAGTTGTGTGACAGACTGTACGGAGGCTATGGAACGATAAAAGAAATATTCAAAAGACCGTGCTAAAAGGCGCCGTTTCTCTCTCTGCAAAATACAATGATATTAGGGATGCCTGCATTCATTTGCCTACCCCCTATGTCACCTACAAGGCATCCCTCATATCTATTCATTACAGGGAGGAAATTAATGAAAAAGAACATATATTGTCCTCTCTGCTTGAAGAGAGGAAAAAAGAAGATACTAGGCAGAGTAAGCGGCGATACAAGCGGTACGCTATATCTCTGGTGCAAGGTAGACAAGAAAGAAATAGAAATTCGTGTGGAAGGAGGCAACGCTGGTGATTAGCAGAGGCAGAAAGACAATCTATTCAAGTGAATCAGAAATCACAAGAGATAATGTTCAGAAAGTAGTCACATATGCGATGCAGACGCACGAATTAAATCGCAAGGATATAAAGTACCTTATCGAGTACGAGAAGGGAAGACAGGACATCCTTGATAGAGAGAAGCCTGTAAGGCCCGAAATCAACGAGAAGATAGTAGAGAATCACGCATCACAGATTGTTAATTTCAAGACAGCTTTCGTGTTTGGTTCGCCAATCAGATACGTTCAGAAGGCTGAACAGGAATTGAAGAGCGAAACTACATCAGACGAGGATGATGGGTACATCGGTGAACTAAACAGCATGTGCTTTGACGAAAGAAAGCACACAAAGGACCAGGAACTAGCAAAGACATTTCTGACATGCGGTGTGGGATATAGAGGAGTTTTTCCTCAGAAGGACAAAACTGCTTATACACCTTTTAGAATTGTTAACCTGGATCCTATGAACACATTCATCATCTACAGTCCCGACATTTTCCATGATCCGCTTCTTGCGGTCACATACTGGCGTGATATGAACGATAAAGGGGTCGTGGAAGAAACGCATTATACGGCCTACACGAATGACAGGGTGTTTCAGTTCACAGATACACATGTCGGTGAGGTTGAAGAAAGCGTAAATGGTATCGGAGCAATTCCTATTGTCGAATATCGACAGGATTATGACAAGATGGGCTGCTTTGAGAGAGCCATCGGCCTGTTAAATGCAATCAACACATGCACAAGCGACAGACTGAATGGACTGGCACAGAATGTACAGTCATTCATTTGGTTCGATAACGTTGACATGAACAAAGAAGACTATGACGAACTTAGAGAGAACGGTGCATTATCCACAACAAGCAGAAACGGAACTACAGCGTCCGTAAAGACGATTGAGACATCGCTTAATCAGAATGAAATTCAGAGTCTGAGTGATTACTTATATGCCCAGTTACTACAGATCTGCGCTATGCCTTCTAGGGAAGCACAGAGTGGTTCTACAACAGGGCAGTCATCTATGCTGAGTGGTGGATGGCAGGAAGCAGAGGAAGATGCTTATCGACTCGAAGAGATGTTTGACGAAGGGGAAAAGAAGTTCCTCGCTATCGTTAAAAACATTCTCGACCGAAGCAATACAGTTGTTAAGGAAGAAGTCAAACTAAGAGATATCGACATCAAGTTCTCTAGAAACAAGGTCACAAATATGCTTGTCAAGACACAGGGGCTTCTAAACATGAAGACATTCGGCATCCATCCAAGAGTTGCTATTCAGACTGCTGACTTATTCAGCGACCCTCAGCAGGTATACGTGGACAGCAGGGAGTACCTAGATGCAGCATATAACACTGAATTAAAAGCTGGCATCAATGATGATGGCAAAGACTTACAGAGCAATCCACAGGGTGATAACCCAGCAACAGTTACAGATGACCAGAATATACAGATGTCATTCGTAAATTCCGGTTAGCATATTTAGGTAAGTATATTTGAGTTAGAGAAAAACTTTAAAGAGCACATACATAGTTAGAGAAAAACTTTAAAAAGCACATATATAGTTAGAGAAAAACTTTAAAGAGCAAGGAGAATCAAAATGAACGTAAGAGAAATCTTAGGCGCTAGATTAACTGAAGACACAACAATCGAAGATTTAATCGAAATGCTAGAAGCAGATAATTCTACTGTATCAGTCAGAGAATATAACGCTATGAAAGATAAAAGTGATAAAAACGCAAAGGAAGCAGCCAATTATAGAAAGCAGCTCAATGCGAATAAATCACAGGAAGAGATTAATAAAGAAGAAACTCAGAGACAGTTGGATGAATTGGCCAGTCAAAATGCTGATCTCACAAAAAAACTATCAATCATGGAAAATGAGAAAAAATTCATATCTATGGGATATAACGAGGAGAGTGCGCACAAAGTGGCTAGTGCTTTAGCCGAGGGTGATATGAAATCATTTTTCAAGCAGCAGGAAATTTTTAATGCTGAATTAAACAAGAAGTACAAAGCAGAGGCGTTAAACAATACAAAAACGCCAGGACAGGACGATAATCACGACGATATCATGACAAAAGAGAAGTTAAGCACAATGTCATTAAGGGAACAGATGAAGTTCGCTGAAGAAAATCCTAGTGAATATCAGTCAATTTACGGCAAAGGAGAATAAGATATATGGCAAACACACCATATCCTAATTATGTATTGGAGAACAAGTTTGAAGACCAATACCAGACATATCTAGACTTAATGCAGTTCTGTACTGTTGATAACTCATTAACAGGCGAACCTGGCATGAAGAAAAAAATCCGTACTTATGTAGCAACTGATGGTACGGAAACAGTAGCAAAAGGTGAAGGGAACACTAAGTCAATCACAGCCAGCTACACTGAAACAGAATACACAATCGAGACATTACAGAACAGATTCGATTGGTATGATGAAGATGAAATGGAAGATCCATTAGTAGTTGATAAAGGCTTAGAACACCAGGCGGTTGATATGTTCAACACTGCCAACAAAAAGGCTATTGCTGAGTTTGCGAAAGCCACTCAGAAGGTAGAAACTGCTAAGTTCGATTTCAACTGTTTCGTTGATGCGGTAGCATCTATCAAGGATTTAAGAATCAGCGAATCAACTGAAATCACAGGATTAGGCGTTTTCGCATTAGTTCATAAGGACGATGTTGCAGAACTTCGCAAGAACTTAGGAGAATTATTAAAGTATGTTGAAGCATATGCACGTAATGGTTACATCGGAACAGTTGCCGGTGTAAACATCTATACATCTGCATTAGCAACTAAAGGAGAATTCGCAGTCGCAACTGCACAGGCAGTTACTTATTTCCATAAGAAAGGTGCAGAAGCCGAATCTTCAACTAGAGGAAGCCGTTCAGCAGAAAACGCTAATAAGCGTGAAAACACAGTTTTCTTAAGAACATTCGGTATCTTCGCTTTAACTGACCAGAACTTCATTGTAAAGGTTGTTAAGAGTGCAACTAGTGGACTCGCTGCGGGGGATGAAATTCCTACAGTCTAGAAAGGGGTAGAGAATGAAAAAAGTAGAAGTGATTAAAGCGTTTTATGACGCAAAAAACAAAAAGACCCTACGTAAAGTAGGGGATGTGATTAAAGTTACAGAAATCAGAGCAATGGAACTCATTGAAAAAGAGTTCGCAAAAGAAGCGGAATAGTGTATATGAAAGGGGATGATAAACATGACACAGGAAGAAATACTAAGAATCAAATTAAAAGATGATGATGTTGATGACGATGATTTAGTGGTTCTTCTGCAAAGTGCCAAGTTAATCATTCTCTCAAATCGCTATCCTTATCATGATTTTCCTGTTGATGACAACGGAGAATATATTCTTGAGAATAGATACAAGGATCTGCAGATAAGAATTGCAGTGGAATTATTTGCAAAAGCCGGTGCAGAAGGAGAACTGACTCACACAGAAAATGCAGTAACACGACAATGGGCAAGCGCCGATGTTTCGCCTGCACTTTTAAGGGAAATTATTCCTAAAGCGAAGGTATTCTAAATGAGAAACTTCAAGAGAGATCAGTTCACAATCTACTATGCACTGTTCCAAAAGGATAGTGCTACGGATAAATACGGCAACAGAATAGGTGGCTATACTGAGCCGACAAAATTAAAAATTTCACTTTCTGCAGCAAAGGGCGATTCGAATTATAACGTATTCGGTAAAGATACTGATTATGACAGAGAGATGGTTACGACAGATACTAACTGCCCTATTGATGAATATTCTAGATTATGGATTGGCGCCGATACGTCAGAGACCCACAATTACGTAGTGACAAAAGTCGCAGTAAGCAAGAGGGAGAAGAGATATGCAATCAAGGAATATAAAGGTTAGGCTGAACGATGAAAGTATCAGTCAAGCCATCTCTAGTCTTAAGGAATACAAGAAAACACTGAAATATAAGCAGGCCGCTCTCATGAAAGAACTCGGTGAGCATGGCTTTGAAGTGATGGTCAGAGAGATTGATTCCTATCCAATGCCTTATTCTAAGGACGATTTAATTAATAGTGTGTCATATGAATGCACAGGTAAAACAGTCACTATTTACAATGCATCTGAACACGCTTTATTCGTAGAATTCGGAACCGGAATCGTTGGCTCACGTTCGCCGCATCCACACGATACCATCGGGTATCACTATGATGTCAATAATCACGGTGATGATGGGTGGTATTATCGTGATGAAGGCAAATGGCAGTGGACAAAAGGTATGCCATCTAGACCATTCGCTCATGGCACATACGAGACTTTGAGGGCAGAACTTATCGATATTGTAAAGAGGGTGTTTCAACAGTGATTGACAGAGAAGATGAATTATTCGCTGATATTGCAGACCATCTTAGAAAACAGTTTGATGGTATTTATATTATCGGAAAGCAATTATCTTCTGAACCACCTAGATTTCCGGCAGTATCTATCATTCAAGAGAACAACGTAGTAAACAAACGATATAGTACATTTAACGAGATGGAAAATGTTGCTCATATTACGCAGTACATTGAAATCTATTCTAATGATAAAGAGCAGAAAGAAGAAATATGCAAATCGATATCGTTAGCAATTGATAATGTATTGAAAACTCATGGCTATTGCAGAATGCTTAACCAGCCGATGGTTAACGCTGATGATACTATAGCAAGAAGAATCATGAGATATAAGAAAGAAAATGAAACACAATATTAAGGAGGATAAATATGGGAGTAGCAATCAACACAGCTGGCGTAACTGTAGGATATGCCGTTGAAGCGACAGCAGGTACTAGACCAACTGGTGGGTACACTGTAATTCCGGACATCAAGTCCGTTCCGGAACTAAATCCAAGTCCCGAAACTTTAGAATCTACTGATCTAATGGAAACAGAGTACAAGACTTATATTGAAGGCTTAAAGGACTTAGGTGGAGCATTAGCGTTCACAGCAAACCTAACAGAGGAACTTATTACAGTTTGGGATGCCTTAATTGGAAAGTACGAAGAAGCTGCAAAGACAGGCAAGTCTACATGGTTTGAAATCAAACATCCTAAGTTAGCAAAATCTGTTTACTTTAGTGGTCAGCCATCAAAGACAGGTTTACCAGCAATTGAAGTAAACAGCATCTTAGAAACTAACTTATATATCACACCTACAGGTGCACCTGAATGGGGAGCAAAAAGCACTGATAACGTATAAGTTAGAGGCGCTTTAATCGGCGCCTTTTTTTAATAATTTATAGAGGAGATAAGCAAGTATGGAAAAATCAAATAGCACAACAATCAAGTTTGCATACGAAGGCAAGAATTATGAATTAGGTTATACAAGAGAAATTGTCGGTAAGATGGTTGGAGAAGGCTTTGAAATTGAAAAAGCAGCTCAGAACCCACTTGATGCGATTTATGAATTATTCATTAATTCATTTGAAATGAATCATCAAGATACAGATATCGATACAAGAGAAAAGATTTTAAAGAATCTTGGCAATAAAGAGCATCTATTTGCAGTGCTTGTAGAAATGTTCTCTGAACCAATTGAATTCCTAGGAGAACCAGAAAAAAACGCGATCGAGTGGACAGTATAGAAGGCGAAAGTGATGCCGATGCGTTCACGAATGATTATAGGAAAGTAATGAATGAGTGGTTTCCCTATTATCTTGCGTTAGGGATGACCTATGAACAGTATTGGTGTAGTGATCCATATCTTACGGTTTATTATCAGAAAGCCAAGAAAATGAAGTTTGATTATGATAATCAGATGGCTTGGATAAATGGAATGTATATCTATGATGCCGTGTCGGCTATTGTGTTCAATACATGGTGCCGTAAGGAAGGGGAACAGTGCAGAAATTATACTGATAAGCCTTATGAATTTGATGAGGCAAAGCAAGAAGAAGAATTAAAGAAAGAAGCAGAAGTCCAGGCAGAAGCGTGGATGCGAAACTTCGTTAATCTATATAAAGTTTAGAGCCAAACCGAGAGCCTTATTTTTTTAAGGAAGGAGGTTTAAGACTATATGGCTGATATAGATAAATTATCGATAGTATTCGAAAGTGATGTTGATGGAGCAGTCAACGCAATAGATAAGTTGACAGGTGCACTTCAAAGATTAAATCAAGGTATTAAGATTGACGGCAATGTTGCAACTACCTTGAACTCTCTTTCAAGACTTGACAAAGTAGTCAATGGTTTAAACACCAAGAATGTTGATGCTTTTTCTAAAGGAATAAGAAATCTTGTTGAAGCATTAAAGCCTTTAGAAAAAATAGGCGATAGTGGTCTTGGCAAAACTTTGAACAGTTTATCAAATATATCTAAAACCATCAGCAAACTAGACCAGGCAGACTTAGGCAAGTTCAGCGGGCAGATGAATCAGATTTCAAGTGCCATGGCACCACTTGCACAGAACGGCAATCAGCTGTCTGATGTGTTTAGTAAAATGCCGAGTGCAGTAGCCTCTGCATCCAAGTCTCTAGATACCTATAATTCTAAATCTAGAGGTGCTAAGGTTCATACAGGTGGACTGTTTTCAGCAATCAGTTCTTTAGTAAGCGGAGCAAGAGGAATACATTCTACTTTCTCGTCACTGAATTCGACGTTCGGTTTCTTTTATAATGAAAGTGCTGAATACATAGAACAGTTAAATCTGTTCAATGTTGCAATGGGCAGTGCTGCACAAAGTGCCAGCGCATTTGCTCAAAAGGTCAGTGATGCTATGGGTATCGATCCAGGCAAATGGATGGAATACCAGGGCACACTTAATATGATGATTGAAGGCTTTGGCGTGGCAAGTGACAAAGCACAGATAATGTCGCAGAACCTAACACAGTTATCATATGACTATAGTTCCTTAATGAACGTAGATGTAAGCACTGCTTTCGATAAAATACAGAGTGCCATGTCCGGACAGATTAAAGGATTGAAGGAATATGGTAACAACGTGTCTGTTGCGATGGTCAAACAGACAGGTCTTAAATATGGCTTACAAGGCAACGTAAGTACCTGGGATCAGAACACACAGGCAATCATGAGATACATCACTATCATGAATAATGCCAGCAAAGTAGATGTATTTAATGATATGGCACGTACAATCAATACGCCTAGTAATGCCGTACGTATCTTGGCACAACAGTTTAACCTGCTTAGACGTGCAGTCGGTAATATTGCGAGCGTATTTGCTACGGCAGTAATTCCATATATACAGGTAGCAGTTGAACTTCTGAATAAGTTTGCTAGTTTTGTAGCTGGCTTATTCGGATTTAAATTACCAACCATTGATTATAGCGGCTTAGAAAAAGGCTCTGGTGCTATGGATGACATGGCAGACAGTGCTAAGGACGCAGGCTCATCAGTGGGTGGAGCAACCAAGAAAGTAAAAGACCTAAAGAAAGAACTACAGACATTAGGATTTGATGAATTAAACATTCTCAACAGTCCAAAGAACGATTCCGACAGTGGCGGCTCTGGTGGTGGATCCGGTGGCGGCGGTATCGGTGGTGGTGCTGGTATCGGTGATATCGATTTGCCACAATATGATTTCTTGAAAGGCTTAAAGAAAGATACAGACGAAATAGAAAAGAGATTAAAGGAACTATTTAAACCTGTCACTGATAGTTGGAACAAGTATGGCAAAGGCGTCATGGACAGCTTTAAGTTTGCTTTAAATGAATTATCTGAACTCACAAAGAGTATCGGCAGATCATTTGGAGAGGTATGGCAGAACGGCACAGGCAAGAAGACGGTAAGTGAAATTCTACTAATCGTTAAGAACTTATGCGACTTCATCGGATATCTAGCAAAGCGTTTCAGAGAAGCGTGGGATGAAGCAGGACTAGGAACAAAGATCATTCAGAATCTATGGGATGCTGCAAATAATTTACTTCATTCCGTTGAAGACATTAGTGAGCAGCTGAGCAATTTTGCTTTCTACCTTGATTTCAAGCCAGCGTTAAAGAGCGTTTATAGTTTATCAAAGGCTTTTAAAGAACTTTCAGATATTGTAGGAAAATATCTAAGTGATGCTTTCAAAAATGTACTGTTGCCATTAGCAAAATGGGGCATTGAAAAAGTTATTCCTACAGGAGTTAGTGCTTTAGCAGATGCCTTAAAGGGAGTCAGTGCTGCTCTTAAGAATTTAAGACCGTTTATCACTTTTCTAGAAAAATTAACTGTTGCCCTAGGAAAATTAGTAGGGAACACTATTTTGGTTGGCATCAGTGCATTAGGAAAAGCATTGAAGGCTATCGGTCAGTCAAAAACATTATTAGCAGCATTAACCACTACTGTAGCAACGCTTATCGCTTCTATGAAGTGGGGCAAGGTAATCAATGACTTGAACGATGTAAACAGTACCGTAAGCAAGTTGAAGGTAGTATTTGAACTTTTCAAAAGTGAAGGAATCTCTGCACTTGAACTTTTGGTACAGGATTTTGTTAAGTCGCATAAAGCACTCGATACATTAGTCACTGGCTTCAAGGGCCTAAATGATGCTAATGGTATACTTAGCGGTGTTAGTACTGCAGTTACTGCATTAGGTACAAAACTCGGTGTATTGACCGTTGCAGAAGGTGGAGCAACAACTGCAACTGGCTTGTTAGGTGGTGCACTCGCATTCCTTGCGGCAAATCCATTAGTAGCGGTGGCTGGTGCTATAACAGTTGCAGTAGGGGCTATTGCATTCTTCACAAGCAGAGTTAAGGATAATTCTGATGCACAGGAAAATGCGTTAGAATCAGCAAAAAGACTATCAGATGGATTAAAGGAACAAGCCAAAGAATGGAGAAACGCCAGCAAAGAAGCGAAAAATAATGCTAGTGATGGCATAAAGAACGCCAATGTAGCTGCAGACTACGCTAGCAAATTGTATAACATTGTTGATGCGAACGGTAAAATCACAGGCAGTGTAAAACAGGCACAATTCTTCGTTGATGAACTTAACAGTCAGTTAGGAACTAACATTAAGATTCATGATGGTGTGATTTCTAATTGGGGCAAGGAAAAAAACGCGATCAACGAAACTATTGAAGCACTAAAGCGAAAAGCAGTAATTGAAGCGTATAGCAAAGATTTTGCTGAAGCAGACATGAAGAGAATAGAAGCCAAAAAGCAATTGGCAGAAGCAACTAGCAAACTCAATGAATCTAAAGAGAAAGAAGCAGAACTTGAAAAAAGACTTCTTGATGCTCAAGCAAATCACACAGGGTCTACTATTTACCTTAGAAACGAACTTGAAAAACAGAAAAAAGTGACAGATCAATATAGTGGCGCTGTAGAAAATGCAAAGAATAAATTGACTGATATCACCGAAGGATGCGATATGTACAATAAAGCAATCCAGGCAACAGATGGAACGGTTGAAAGTTCTACTGCATTCATCGTCGCACAATATGGAGTGTTAGCGAAAGATGGCACATATACGTATAGTTCTTTAGCGAACGGTCTAAATGACCTTAACGCCAAGTGCGATGAAAACGGCAAAGTATGGCAGACCTTAAGTAAGACAGAACAGGAAGCGAGCAAACAAGCGAGAATTCAGTTGCTTGGTGACTTGGCTCAGAAAGCATTCAGTCAAGGCAAGACTTACGAGCAGATGCTTTCTACTGCAAAAGCAAAAGGTGCTGAATTAACACAAGCCGATAAGGCTGAGTTAAAGAAGCAGTATGATAATCTGAAAAAACAGGCTGACGATATCAAAGCAGTTAAAAAAGAGCAGTACAATGCCTTGATGTCTTTACTTGATAAGTATGGAATCGACAAAAAGAGCAAAGACGGAAAACGCTACGTAAACGAATTGAAAGATGCACAAAAGAATGGTACTGAGCAAGGTCAGAAGTATATTGACAACCTAGCCAAGAAAATCAGCAACGACAGTCATAAAGTCACTAACGAAGTTGATAAGACTAGTAAAAACAGTAAAAAGCAATTTGAGTCTCACCAAGCAGAATTTAAAGTGGCTACTAAGACTGCTGAGAAAACCCTAGCAGCTTTCCTAAATTCAATTCCTACTTTTAAACCAATAAAATTGGGTCTTGAAGTTGCCAAGAAAGTATTAAAAATAGGGAATTTTGGATTTGATATTGATTTACGTGCTGGAGGTGGTTTTCCCGACACAGGTCAGATGTTCATCGCTCGAGAAGCTGGACCGGAATTAGTAGGTCGTATCGGTCGCAGAACTGCTGTTGCGAATAATGATCAGATTGTGCAGGGTATCGCAAGTGCCGTAAGAAGTGCCATGGCTGGCGCAAATAATCCTAACGGTGGTGGTACTACAAGAATCACAGTACAGAACGTTCTTAACGGCAGAGCAATCGGTGAGTCTGTCATCGAATACCATAATGGCAAAGTCAAACAGACAGGACATAGTCCTTTATTATTCTAAAAGGAGGGAGACAACGTGGAATATATTCTAGAAATAAATGGCTACGGGTGTTTCCCTAGCAAATACGAAGTACAGCTAAGCGATGTTGACAGGGAGGACGGAAGCGGAAGAAACCAAAACGGAGATATGCTACGAGATAGAGCGGGGGTCAAGAAAAAAGTCATCTTGACTTTCGCTGCTATTCCGCAGTCAAAGGCAGAACGCCTGTTGCAAGCCGTCAAGGATGAATTCGTTACTGTCACATACCTAGATCCGGAACTTGGAAAACGAACAATGACAGCTTATGTCGGTGACAGAAACTGTCAGATATTCAAATATGATAGGGCAAGTCAAGAATGGATATGGGATAGTATAACATTCAACCTTATCGAGAAATAATCATAAGGAGGGGCGATGATGATTAACACAAGCAGACAATATCAAGATGTTATAGTTGGTCCTTCTAGAAGCATTAAAGCAAGAGTGAAATTCAACGGAGATACTTTATTGGATGATGATAAAGTTATCTCTGTTTCACTGAATGAGATAGCGAATTCTGATGAAAAAGTCACAATTGGTGAACTCAACAGTGCGAAGGCAGTCGTGGAGTTCGAAATGCCTAATGATACAATCCCTTTAAAAAACGGAATATTCAGTGTTCAAAGCGGACTGCTTGTGAATGGTGAATATGAGTTTGTGGATAAAGGAACATTCTATATAGATGAGATAGAAAGCAGCATGGGCAGTAAGATTGTTACTGTCAGCGGCTATGACAGTATCTATAGAATGAATGCAGAATACGAGCCAGGTATTAAATATCCGGCGTTACTAGAAGATGTGGTGGGAGACATATGCAGACAGTGCAATATCACATCTGCAATTGAGAACATTCCGACGATTACATTAGACGGCTACCAGGAAAGCATCACCTGTAAAACATTCATGGGCTACTGCCTAGGACTCATGGGATTGAATGGGCGCATGAACGAAAGCAACAAACTGATAGGCTACTGGTTTGAAGACAGTGGCTTTAAAGTTAAATGGGATAATCAGTTTCAGAGTGGATTCAAGTTAACATCCGACAATGATGTGAAGGTCACAAGCGTGTCCTGCAATGGATTGATTAGTGGTAACGGCTATGGCATATCATTTGAGAATCCATACATGACACAGGAAATTCTCGATGGAATATACAAGAAAGTGAATGGCTTTACTTATAGTCCATCGACTGTTGAATGGAGAGGTAATCCGTCATTACAGATAAGTGACATCATCAAAGTAGAAGATAACAACGGTGTATTCCACAATGTCATTCTAAGTGAACACACAATTACACTGACAGGCATGAAAGACAGCATCACTTGTAAAGGTTCCAATGGTGAAATTGTGATGAGTACATCAAACTCGCCTACGCAGTTAGTCGTAAAGCGATTGTACAACACACTCACAAATGCACTCAAGACAAACAGTGAGAACATTCTAGGGCATAATGGCGGCTACTACAGAGTAGACTTCAATGAAGAAGGGCAGCCTAGTGGATGGTCTATCATGAATACGCCGACACTACGTGATGACACTAAGATGTGGAAATTCTCTAGTGGTGGTCTTGGCTACAGTGTTGATGGCGGTAAAACATTCACAAAGATTGCATTTGACTTAGAAGGCAATTTTAGTGCAAATGCTATTACCACAGGGACCATCAGTGGCGAAATGTTTGAATTGAATCTCGAAACTGGAGTCATCAAGATAGGCGAAAGAGACGATAAGGGGGAGATAAGTAACCCTAGCCTATACGTGAATGAAAAGGGCGAAGTGAAGATCAGAGCGTTCGAAAGAGTCGAGAACAAGGCTGATGAAGCGCTTAAACAGGCACAGGGTTCAGTTAAGAAGTTTGTTTGCGAGTATGCTAGTTCAACAGATGGAGCAACACCACCAGAAACAGGGTGGTCAGAAACTGCACCGACTTGGCGTCCAGGAATCTATATATGGCAGAGAACAGCCACAACGATCAACAATACTGTCACATACAGTACACCAGTATGCATTACAGGAGCAAAGGGTGAGGATTCTATATTGTTGTGTATAGAGTCATCAAATGGCACGACATTCAAGAACAGCGATGTGGCAACTATATTCACGGTAAGTATATATGTGGGTGGAGTTGTGATTGATAACTCTTTGAAGTTGAGGGAGACATTCGGAGATGGTGCATATCTTCAGTGGCTCATTAAAAAGCATGGAGAGACTGAATTCAGCAAGATCCCGTTAGATGATTCAAGACTCAATGATAACGGGTTCATGTTCACTATTTCAGCAAAAGACATTAAATTCAAGGCAGTATTCAACTGCGAGTTAAACATTTAGGAGGAAAATTATGGCAATTAAAGCGGTCAATCAGATTGACGTTATCGACTTAACCGATGGCTATTCGGTTGTATTAACTAATGACAACTATACATTCTTAGGTACTACTACTTCTGTAAACGGTACACAGACAACTACTACACAGGTAATGGCATTATGCGGTAGCGAACAGGTTCCATGTACTGTAGGAACTATTACATGTCCTACAGGAATCTCAGCAGTGTCTGACGGCAAGTCACCAATGCCAACAATCACAGTTACTGCAACATCTGCATTAACTAAGAGCGGTACTATTACTATCCCTATCGTCGTTGATGGTGATATTACAATTAACAAGACATTCAGTTTCTCAATTGCATTTAAAGGTCAGACAGGGCAGAACGGTACAAGTGTTACTGTAAGTTCAACTTCTGTAACATACCAGGTTGGTGCAAGCGGAACTACTAAACCAACAGGTGAGTGGAGCACTACTGTTCCAAACGTACCTAATGGTCAGTTCTTATGGACTAAGACAGTAGTCAAGTATTCTGATGGCAAATCAACAGAAGCGTATTCAGTCTCTTACAAGGGTACAAACGGTTCTAACGGTTCAAACGGTACAAGCGTTACTGTAAGTTCAACATCAGTTACATACCAGGCAGGCACAAGTGGCACTACTCCTCCAACAGGAACATGGAGTTCAACAGTTCCTAGTGTGGCAAATGGTCAGTACCTATGGACTAAGACTGTTGTTAATTATTCTGATGGTAAGTCTACTGAATCATATTCCGTATCTTATAAAGGTACAAATGGAACGAATGGGAAGGATGGCTTAGATGCTATCACAATGGCAATCACTTCAAGCGGCGGAACAATCTTTAAAAATACCGCTATTGCTACAACTTTAACTGCTCATGTATACAAGGGTGGAGTTGAAGTTACAGGGTCAGCTTTATCTGCATTAGGAACCATCAAGTGGTACAAGGATGGTGGAACTACTGCAGTAGCAACAGGGGCAACATATACAATCGGTGCCGGCGATATTACAAACAAGGCAACATTCAGCGCACAGTTAGAAGGATAATCATATGATTAAGGCATCGGCTAGCATGACCCTCGTGAGAGTCAATGATGGCGAGGACGGGCAGGGAATTCGCTCAATCACTCCGGAGTATTATCTATCAGATTCTGCAACGAAAATGCCCGACGCAAGCAGTAGCGGGTGGAAAAGCGTTCCCGATGACTACATTGACAAGCATTATTACTGGGTTAGATCGAAGATATTATGGGATGATGGAACATATACAACGACCACCCCAGTGCTTGCAAATGACCTAAAGTCAATCATTGATGATTACGACAACAGAATAAACAACATGAACAGTCAGCTGCAGCAGGCAACCAAGGATGCTTCTTCATCTATTGAGCAGACCAAGGCATCCATCTTACAGACTGTATCAGAGAATTATTACAGTGCCTCTGACGGCGCAAACCTTGCTTCTACTGTATCTACTATTCAGCAGACAACAGAAAGCATTCAGATGGGATTTGTAAAGAAAGAAGACTTTAGTTCTCTTTCTGATACTGTATCAAACAATCAGACTCAGCTGAACACTTATATCAGATTCAATGCAGAAGGCATAGAGATAGGTAAACAGGAATCTGAATTCAAAACCAAACAGACAAACAGCAAGTACTCTATTCTTCAGAACAACGATGAAGTAGCGTACTTCGCTAACAACAGAATGTATAACTCAAACATCGAAGTTTCTAGTTCTTTAAGGATTGGAAACTTCGGATTCATTGTTAATCACGATGGATCTTTAACCTTTAAGAAAGTAGGTGGTGACTGATGGCAACAAGCGCATCATGCAGTGCGGCATTTGGTGGTGGCAATGGTAATGTCACAATGACAATGACACGAACAAGTGTCAATGTGGATGGCAACTATGATTTGTGGACTGCTACACTGACTAAATACTATAAGTGGAATATTAACTCAAGCGCTACTAAATACGGCTCTATGTGGGCTAATGGCGTACTGTTATGGTCGGGTGGTGTGACTATCGGAGGAAGTGGAACAAAGACACTTGCGACAGTTACAAACATCAAGATTCCTCATGACAGCAACGGTGGGAAGCATTTTGATTTCTCATTCTCACAGGAATTGAAGGTAACTCTTTCGGGCAGTTATGTAGGTAGTGTATCTGCTTCGGGTGGTATCGATTGTGATGTCATTCCTAGAGCAACAAAGCCATACTGTTCTCCAGCATCTGTATATTTTGGCAACAGTGTCACAATCAAGACGCCTAGAGCGTCATCTGATTTCGGACATGTAATAACGTACAGCTTTTATGATAAGACTGAACAGATTGCTGATAATCAATGGAATGATGAATTCAAATGGACGGTTCCAACTTCGCTGATTAACAAGATGACTAACACGTCATATTCATATATGACATTCAAGGTAGATACATACAATCGTGCCGGAAAGTACATCGGTACTAACTACTGCCGATTGGATTTAGTACTGCCATCGGGCTATGAGCCTAGTGTCACAGGAATCACATACACAAATGAAGATGCTGCAATCGCAAAAAGATTCGGAGCATCAACGATTATACAGGGTGTTTCGAAGGTCAAGTGTAATGTATCTACTTCAACGAAGAACGGCGCTACAATCACTTATTACAACAATGAGATTGATGGACAGCTTATCCCTGGTCCTAACAGTTACTTTACAACTCAGCCTCTTAAATCCTCTGGTACAGTTGTTCTTAAATCAACAGTTACAGATTCGAGAGGGCAGAAGGCTACACTGTCTAAGAATATCAGCGTCACAGAGTGGCATTCGCCAACGGTAAAAAATGTGAGTGCTCAACGTTGGAATGTGACATCTAATAAGGCTGACGATGAAGGCACGGCAGTTAAGATTACTTATTCATTTTCAGTTGCACCTGTTAACAATAAGAATGATAAGACTGTCATGATCCAGTATAAAAACGGCGAGGTATGGACAACCCTCGCAACTTATACAGATTCATACAGTGCAGAAAACAAGGTATACATATCATCTAATGGTAAGTTCAGCACAGATAATGCCTATTCATTCAGAGTGCTTGTGAAGGATTACTTTACGACAGACGGTGTTGCATCTTATGCTGCTATTGCTCCTTCATTTAAACTCTTGGATTTTTCTGCTGACGGTCGAGGTATCGGAGTTGGGTGCAAGGCAGAGAGTGGTAAGTTAAAGGTGGATATGCCTCTTGAAGCACAGTCATTTAATGGGTACGTCTTCGATTTCGATACGGAGAATCAAATAGATACATGGGTGCTCGTAAAGAAAGAAGAAAAAATACAGCATTTATGGATTGGCTGGTCTCCTTGGTATTCATGTGGCACTAATGCATGCGGCATTACCTTGAAATATAGGTATAATGCAGCCCTTAGATCATGTGAATTGAACTGGGATGGTGTGGTAAATGCCCCAATCGGAGGGAATACCATGGGGTACATGTGGACTGAATTTCCGGCCGACAAAAAGCCAAAAGGCAACATGTTCATTCCTGTACCAAACTCTGCCGCAGATGCTGGGCTAGTAATCAGATATTACCCTGTAACCAACGATATGACAAAAGGCAATTTCACCTTGACTTCACTAAAAAACACCATAAACAACGTTTATATTTGCGGTTTTTATACGTACTCATATGCTTAAAAAGGAGAAGAAAATATGAAATTATATGATACATCATTAAAATACATGGACACTATCAACGCAGTTGGAGGAACTATCGTGGCTGTATTGAGTGCAGTTTTTGGCACTCATTGGCTACTATTCGTAGGGTTTCTCACACTTAACATTATTGATTATATTACAGGGATTAGAAAATCTCGTTTAACAGGAAAAGAAAACAGTGCCAAAGGAGTACGCGGTGTATGGAAGAAGTTAGGTTACTGGCTCATGGTACTTGTTGCTTTCTTAGCATCTGCAATCTTTATCGAGATTGGACAGACAATCAATGTCGATTTAACTATCACAACATACGTAGGTTGGTTCACTCTAGCATCACTTATTATCAACGAATTGAGAAGCATTCTAGAGAACTTTGTGGAATCCGGTGACAACGTACCATCTGTTTTAACTAAAGGCTTAGAAGTGGCAGAAAACGCTATTAACAAAGGAGAATAATTATGGAATTACAAGACACAGTAGAACTAATGAACAGTGCTGAATATAAAGACAGATTTAAAGCAGAATATTGGCAGGCTAAAATCAGATATGACAAGTTAGATGATATGACAGTCAAGTATGAGGCTCGTACTTTGACATTCATCCCTAGATGTTCACTTGATCTATTAAAAGAGCAGAAAAAGCATTTAGGAAATTATATTCGCACTCTTAAGATTAGAGCAGAGATTGAAGGAATCGAACTTTAAAGAAAGAAGGTATAAAGTATGAGTAAAAACGCAAACACTATTTTAGATATCGCAAGAGGTTGGATTGGAAGAAAGGAATCCAACGGAACTCACAAAGAAATTATTGATGTGTACAATAATCACAAACCACTCGCAAGAGGATATAAAGTTAAGTACACTGACAGCTGGTGTGCCACATTCGTTTCAGCATGTGCAATCAAGGCAAATTATACAGATATTATTCCTTTGGAATGTTCTTGCAATCAAATGATTAAGAAGTTCAAGAACATGGGTCGCTGGACTGAAGACGATGGACACGTGCCACACCTAGGAGATGTGATTTTTTATGACTGGCAAGATGACGGAAAAGGTGACGATAGAGGATCGTCTGAACATGTTGGATATGTAGAAAAAGTAGCGAATGGCAAAATTACCGTGATTGAAGGCAATAAGAGTGATTCTGTTTCTAGAAGGGTGCTAAATGTAAATGGCAGATATATTCGTGGCTTTGGATGTCCGGCGTATGAAACACAAGCACATGCTTCTACTTCTAAACCACAGAGTAATTCATCTAGTGCTTTAGGCACTTATATGATTACTGCTAGTGACCTAAAAGTCCGCACAGGACCAGGAATGAATTACAGAGTTAAGACACATAACGAATTAACTAAGGATGCTAAAGCCCACGATTATGATAAAGACGGATGTATTAATTACGGAACTCGTGTTACGGTGTCTAAATTTGACGGAGATTGGGCAAAGATTCCAAGTGGTTGGGTCGCTAAAAGATACCTAAAAAAAGTCTAATGCTCACAAGGTTGACATGAGCAGAAACAAATACTAGAATATTTTTTGTAAGAAGTGTCTAGTGGACAATCATTGTTTCTGCTATTTAAAAAAGGATTGGTTGCCGCCAATCCTTTTATTTTATAAAGTTATTCCTCTATAACATGTGCTGCAGTAAGTAGTTCAAAATCAATACCTTCTTCTTTTAGCTGGTTTTCTGCAACTTCTATTGCCTCAGTAAATGCCTTATAATATAACATTTCCAGGATTGCGTCATCAACTCCCTCACAATATGAGTGATAACTTTTTAATAATTCATTAATATAACCAGCAGTCTCAGCACTAATAAATTCACTCATGTACTTCATTAAAACTTCGGCTTTATGTGCAATACCACTAACCATTATTTTTTTATCTCCTTTTTTGCTATCTCTTTCTTACATGATTACACGTTATATATGGCAAATTGTCAATGATTATGTATTATATATTTCACTTTTTTTCACTGTAAATTATCACTAGTTAGCACTAAACTAGTAACAAATTAGTAACAAGCACTTAAAAAACCTTGATATTAAGCCATTTTATTATACCGATGATGAATGTTATTGGAGATATTTAGGAGGTTCTATGAAAAATAATAAAGCAGGCTTTACTCTTATAGAGATGATATTTTGTATTTCTGTTATTCTAGTCATCTTATTACTCGTTATTCCTAATGTAACAAGTAAGAACGATGTTGTGAAAGGAAAGGGATGTGAAGCGCAGGTAGAAGTTGTTAATTCACAAATTATCTTGTATCAGATTGAACATGATGAACTGCCTACCAGCATTTCTCAATTAACATCTGGTTCAAATCCTTATCTCACTAAAAAACAAGCAACATGTCCTAATGGAAAATCAATTTATATATCAAATGGACAGGCATATGTATAGAAAGGGATTTACAGTTATAGAAATGTTGTTTGTTTTATCTATTACTATCTTTTTGTCCTTGTTATGTATGACACCTCATACACGTACGATTAAAGAAGAGGAAGAAATAGCGCTTATTAAAGCGATGTTTGATGAAGCAAGGGCGATGGCTATAGTGGAAAAAGATACAGTAAAGGTGTCTGTATCTAATCATAGAGTAGACTTGATTGGTAAGGAAAATAAGACATTAAATTTAGAGCAAGGGTATACTTTTCTTACGAATCATACATTTACTTTTAATGATCATGGTCATATTAAGATTGCAAAAACTCTTGTATTAAAAACACCACATCATACCAAGAAATTTGTTTTTCAGTTAGGAAGTGGAGCTTATCATGTTGCATAATCAAAAGGGAAATACACTTATTGAATCACTGTTTGCCTTATCCATTTATTTGATGGTTGTTGCTTATTTTGTAGGATCTTGGGCTGTTTTAAATAAAGCACAGCTGCAATTTAAACATAATCAGGATTATTGTAATCAACAAGAACTTAAGATCGCAGAAGAAGGAGATGATATCCAATCAAAACTCAAAAGGGCTTTACGCTAATTGAAATGCTGTTTTCTTTATCTATTTGTCTGCTGATTGTGATGAATGTCCCTTCTCTTGTGCGCTTGTTAAGAGTGCCTGTAGTGAATAACAATCAGGATATTGCAGTAGGTGCGAAACAACTTGCAGATTATCTTCTTGTATCTAAAATCAAGACATATAGTGAAGATATTGGCTATTATGATGATAAGGGTGAAGAAAATACAATCATTTTTGAAAAAAGAAGATTGGTGAAGACACCTGGCTATGAAATCCTTATTACCGATATAGATGATGTACTATTTTTTGAGAAGGATGCCTATATGTATATGACAGTTACAAGAAAAAACCAGAAATATACATATATGATTTGTGATTTGTATAGAAAGCAGGAAACTTATGTCGAAGAATAGAGGAAGTGTATTGCAGGTAGTATTAGTCATTTTTCTCATATTATTTACTAGTCTCTTTAGCTATTGCGTGCTGATGACAAGACAATATGAATTGACACATTATCAAAAAATGATGAATCAGCAGAGGCGTATAGAAATATTGTTAAGGCGTTATTGGCGTTCTACTATTGATCAGGATATTTTATTAGGGGATACTTTTGAAATGGAAGATAGTGTAATTAGTTATAATGTAGATGATGATGGAACTGACTATATTATTGATTGTGAGATCACAACGAAGTCATATCATTATACAATGCAGGCAAAAATAAATATGGATAGTTTAGATATGCATGCGTGTACATATGGGCATTAATGCAAGGATACTTTACTTTATAGAGGAATTTTGCTATAATGATGTCCGATTAGAAAGGATGAAGTAAAGTTATGATTAATGCAACTGAATTAAGACCAGGAGTAACATTTGAATATGATGGTAATCTATATGTTTGTTTAGATTATAGCCACAACAAGACAGCACGTGCTGCAGCTAACATTCGTGTTAAAATGAAGAACATGAGAACAGGAACTACTACTGAAATGACATTTGGTAGTAATGCAAAGGTAAAGAAGGCTCAGGTAGAAAAGAGCAAGATGCAGTATTTATATGACAATGGTGGTATGTTAGTATTTATGGATAATGAAACATATGACCAGGTTGAAATTCCTGCAGATCGTTTGGAATGGGAAATCAATTTCATGAAACCTTCTGATAATGTAGAAGTAACAAGCTATGAAGGTGAAATCCTTGGTGTTGCTTTACCAGTCAATGTACCATTTAAGGTTATTGAAACTGAAGCAGCAGTTAAAGGTGATACTGCAACAGGTGCAACTAAGTTTGCTACTATTGAAACAGGTTATCAGATTAAAGTGCCTCTATTTATTGAAGAAGGCGAAGTTGTTGTTGTTAATACAGTTGAAGGAAAATATACAGGAAGAGCATAATCTCTTCCTTTTTTAATTGGTGTTATTATATCAACACTTGTAATTATCCCTGTTTTCTTATAAAATATAAGGTAAAGAAAGAAGAGGTAATTTTATGGCACGTAATGAATATTATACATATAAGGGAAGCCCAATTAATGGCGATATTATGATGAGTGTTCAGGTTTTTGATATTATTACTAAGCAGGTTGCTGCTGAAGATAAGGATATTAAGCTTGATACTTCAAAAGGTTTTTCTGTTACAGGTACAAAGAATCTTGTGAACTGCACTATTAAAGATAATGAAGTTTATATCACAGTTCATGTTCGTATTAAATATGGTACAAACATTACAGCCAAGACAAAAGAATTACAGAAGAAGATTGCTTCTGGAATTAAAGAAATGGCTGCTGTAACAGTTAAGAGTGTTGATGTTGTAGTAGAAGCTATTGATTTCTAAAAGCAAGTCTGACTTGCTTTTATTTTTTTGAACAGGCAAAGAGATGTAAAATCTTTTATAAAAAGAGTCGATGTGTTAAAATAAGTGAGTATTATGGAGGTCCTTTAAAAATGGAAAAAACAATTAGACAAATCGCTAGAGAAAAAGCAGTAATTGCAGTATACCAATGGTTAACAGTTGATGCATCTAAAGAAGAACTTAAAGAATATGTTCATGCTGATGAAGCATTAATTGAAGGTAGATCAGCAGAACAGTTCTGTTACTGGTTGATTGATACAGTTATGGAAAACAAAGGTTCTTATGAAGCTTTATTAAATACTAAATTAAAAAAAGGATGGTCTTTTGAACGTTTAAATAAGATGGAACAGGCTATTCTTCTTGTGGCAACATGTGAGTTACTAGAATCAGAATTAGACAAGAGCATTGTTATTAATGAAGCTGTTATCAATGCAAAACAGTATTGTGATGAAGATTCTTATAAATTCATTAATGGTGTTTTAACTGCAATTGAATAATGGAACGACAATACGTAAGCGTACATGCTTTAAATCGCTATATTAAAGCAAAACTAGATAATGACATGCAGCTTCAGACTGTATATATTCGTGGCGAGATATCTAATTATCGTCCACATCCTTCAGGTCATATGTACTTTACTCTAAAGGATGATCAAACGGAATCATCAATTAGTGCAATTATGTTTGCGTCACAGGCACGTTATTTAAAGTTTAGATTAAAAGATGGAATGAAGGTATTTATTACAGCGCAGGTTTCTGTATTTGAAAGAGCAGGAAGATATCAGCTTTATGTCAGAAGTATGCAGGAAGATGGCTTAGGTAATCTCTATCTTCGTTTTAATGAGTTAAAGCAGGCCTTGGAAAGAGAAGGCCTCTTTAATGCTATACATAAGAAAGAAATTCCATCTATGCCTGAACGTCTGGCTATTCTTTCAGCTAAACAAGGAGCTGCTTTGCAGGATGTGTTACGTACACTTCATCAGCGTTATCCTTTAGTGGCAAGAGATATTTATCCAGTTCCTGTTCAAGGAAGAGATGCTTATCAGGTGATTGTTGATACATTAAAAAAAGTGGATGAGATGGGCTACTCTACAATTCTTCTTGTAAGAGGTGGCGGTTCTATTGAAGATTTATGGAACTTTAATGAAGAGGCTTTGGCACGTTGTATTTATGATTTGAAGACACCTATTGTTACTGGTGTAGGACATGAAACAGATTATACGCTGGTAGATTATGTCAGTGATTTACGTGCACCTACTCCTACAGCCGCGGCAGTAGCTGCAGTTCCTTCACAAAAAGATCTGTTGAATCATCTCGAGAATAAAATAGTTAGATTATCAAGTGTGATGAGAAAAACTATTTATCTGGAAAGACAGAAATTAGAAAAGTATCAGCATTCTTATGTTTTTACTGATCCTTCTAGAATATTCGAAACGAAATTCATGAAATTGGATAATATTCAATTAAAACTAAACAACTTTAAAATCAGGATTAAACAGCAATCTCGTTACGAAATGCACAAAAAACTTATTCAACTCAATACGTTGATGAAACAGAAACAATTAATTGAAAGAAAAAATATAAGTAATAACCAAGAGTTACTGGAATCTCAGTTTATAAATTATTTAAAAAATAAAAAGACTTCTTTTATTTATTCAGTTGAAAAACTTGATTTACTTAGTCCTCTAAAAACAATGCAGAGAGGTTATATTATCTCTAAAAAAGATGATCATATCATTAAAAGTGTAAAAGAATTATCACATAATGATACAGTCACACTTGTCTATGTGGATGGTGAAAAAGAAGCAATAGTGAAGTAGGTGATATTGATGGCAGAAAAGACATATGAAGAAGCAATGACACGTCTTGATGAGATCATTAATTTATTAGAAAACAATGAAGCATCTTTAGATGAAAGCCTTGACCTTTACAAGGAAGGTGTGTCACTTGCTGCTTTTTGTGATCAGAAGTTAAAAGATGTTGATCAGGAAGTAACTAAAATATTTGAGGAAAATCAATTAAAAGATTATCTAGGTGATGATGATGAATAATATTATTGAAGAAGTAAATGCGAGATTAAAAGAAATCTTATCTTCATATCGTCCAGGATTAGTAAAGGAAGCTATGACATATTCTGTGATGGCAGGTGGTAAAAGATTAAGACCTCTTTTATTTATTCAGACATTACGTGCATATAGTGTCGATTATCATAAATATCTTGATATTGCATGTGCTATTGAAATGATTCATACATATTCTTTAATTCATGATGATCTTCCTGGAATGGACAACGATGATTTAAGACGTGGGAAACCAACATGTCACAAACAATTTGATGAAGCAACTGCGATTTTAGCAGGTGATGCCTTATTAAATGAATCAATGAATGTGATTATAAGAATGGATCTTGATGATGCACTTAAAGTGGAAGTACTACGTTATTTATATAATGCTTCTGGACTAGGTGGTATGATTTACGGTCAGCAGCAGGATATGTATTTTGAAACACATACAGCAACACTTGATGAATTACAGGCTATCCATCACGATAAGACAGGTGCACTTATTTCAGTCCCTATGAAGATTGCAGGATTAATTGCGAAAAAAGAAGATGCTGATAAGTTAGAAAACATTGGCTTTAAGCTAGGTCTTGCATTTCAGATTCAGGATGATATTTTAGATGTGACAAGTACAACTGAAACATTAGGTAAGAAAGTAGGCAGTGATATTGCAAATCATAAGTCTACATATGTATCATTGATTGGTTTAGAAACATCTCAAAAACGTGTAGAAGAATTATTTGAAGAATGTTTGGCTGATGTTTATGGTTTACAACTTAATCATGGATTGATGATTGAATTATTCCAGATTATTATGAAAAGAGTGAATTAAATGGAAATTAAGAAGATTGAGAATCCTCGATTCTTGAAACAATTGAATATTGACGAACTAAATCAGTTATCACAGGATATAAGGGATTTTCTAATCGAAAATATTTCTAAAACGGGAGGTCACTTTTCCAGTAATTTAGGTATAGTAGAACTTACTGTTGCCCTTCATTATGTATTTGATTCGCCAAAGGATAAATTCCTTTTTGATGTGGGACATCAGGCTTATGTTCATAAAATCTTGACTGGTCGTGCACCTATGTTTAATAAACTAAAGAAATATGGTGGAATGTGTGGCTTCCAGAATCGTCATGAAAGCATTCATGATCCTTGGGAAGCAGGACATTCTTCTACTACTATATCTGGTGCGACAGGTTTAGCTATTGCGCGTGATCTTAAAAAAGAAAACTTTGAAGTAATTAGTATTATTGGAGATGCTGCATTAATGAGTGGTGAATCTCTCGAAGCCTTGAATTTTCTTGGTGGAATTGATACTAAGGTCATTGTTATATTGAACGATAACAATATGTCTATTTCTCGCAATGTAGGAGGTTTATCAAACTTCTTATCAGATGTAAGAATGTCATATAAGTATAATCAGGCAAAAAGTAATTATACTGAAATACTTTCACAATCTGCTTTTGGGCAGAAAATATTTGATGTGACAAAGCGAGTAAAAGATAAAGTAAAAAGAAAAATCTTACTGGATACACCATTTTCTCAGTTTGATTTAGATTATATAGGTCCTGTTGATGGGCATAATATAGAAGAGTTGATACGTGCTTTAGAAACAGTAAAGAACTTAGATCATAGTGTTGTCCTCCATGTTCTAACAAAGAAGGGAAAAGGCTATGAGCCTGCAGAAAAGGATCGCTCAGGTGTTTATCACAGTGTTGGAGCTTTTGATATAGTTAAAGGTATTCAGCCTGTATTAGATAAAGAAAAACATTCATGGAGTCAATCGGTGAGTGATCATGTAGAATACTTGATGAATAAGCATGATGATATATGTGTAATTACTCCAGCCATGATTACAGGCAGCTGTTTACAGAAAATCTTTAAAAATTATCCAGATCGTTCATTCGATGTTGGTATTGCGGAAGAACATGCAATGACTCTTGCAGCAGGTCTTTCTCAGGGAAAAGAATTCCCATTCTTAAGTGTTTATTCTTCTTTTTTTCAGCGTGCATATGATCAGCTTAATCATGATATTGCTAGAATGAATCTTCCCTGTCTTATTGGTATTGATCGTGCAGGCTTAGTAGGTGGAGATGGTGCAACACATCATGGTGTTTTTGATATTGGTCTTATTGCACCTATTCCAGGTGTTATTATTATGGCACCTAAAGATGAAGAAGAAGCACAAAAAATGATTAATACAGCATATCAAAATAAAGATCATCCATATGTGATGCGTTATTCAAAAAACAAAGTTATCGATACACATCAACATACTGATGAGACTATAAAAGTAGGTCAATGGGAACTTATTAAAGAAATGGAAGATGCGACTATAAATGTTGTTACTTATGGTGATAATGTACTAGCTGTTTTAAAGATGGCTGAGACGGATCATCTTCCTATTAATATTATTAATGCAAGATACATCAAACCAATAGATAAAGATATGTTGGAAAGAATGAGTGATAAACCAATTATTGTTTATGAAACTGATCTTATGAATGGTTCTTTAGGTAGTATTATGAGTTTATATTATGAAAAAAATCATATTAATGTTGATATGTCATTTATTGGTATTGATGATCATTATGTCACTTTTGGAGATAACGAGTCCTTATATAAACAGGAACATATTTCGTTGAATGATTTGAAAAATAAAATTGAGGAAATAGAACATGAAAAAAGAAAGAATTGATATTTTATGTGTCCAGCAGGGCTTATTTGAGTCTAGAAATCAGGCACAAAGAGCTATTATGGCAGGCATTGTAAGAGATGAAAATGATTATATTGATAAACCAGGAACAAAGATTCCGGTTGATACAAAACTTTTTGTTAAGGGTGAAAAGTTAAGATATGTATCTCGTGGTGGTTTAAAGCTTGAAAAAGCCATTGATCTTTATCATTTAGATCTTACAGATGTCATTATGATTGATATTGGATCTTCTACGGGCGGTTTTACAGATTGTGCTTTACAGCATGGTGCTCAAAAGGTTTATGCAGTTGATGTAGGAACGAATCAGTTAGTATGGAAACTTCGTAATGATGAACGTGTAGAAGTAATGGAGCAGTATAATTTCCGTTATGCACAGTTAGAAGATTTCAAATATGGTATGCCTACATTTGCCTCTATTGATGTTTCTTTTATTTCTTTAAGACATATGTTCAATGCATTAAAGAACGTCATTGCACCAGATGGTGTGATTGTTTCTTTAATCAAGCCTCAGTTTGAAGCGGGAAAAGATGATGTTGGAAAACATGGTATTGTAAAGGATCCAAAGGTCCATAAAAGAGTCATTAAAGAAGTTATCGGCTATGCAAATGATAATGGTTTTTCTTTAAAAGGATTGACATTCTCTCCAATAACTGGAGGGGAAGGTAATATTGAATTCCTTGGCTATTTTGTGAATGATCATCAAGAAAATAGTGATTATTGTATTGATGATGTTGTCACAGAAGCACATAAACATTTTAATGAAAGCAGGTGATTTTAAATGTTGAAAAGTCTTTTTATCTCTTCTTTTGTCATTATTGATCAAACACAAGTAGACTTTGAAGAAGGCATGACAGCCTTGACTGGGGAAACAGGTGCAGGTAAATCTATTATTATCAATGCACTTGAACAGCTATGTGGTGCAAGAGCATCTTCTTCACTTGTAAGAAAAGGTGCTAAGAAAGCAGTTATTGAAGGTGTGTTTGATATGAATGATCATATTGGTCTCATCTTGGATAAACTCAATATAGAAAGTGATGATGATTTAATTATTACAAAAGAAATAATGGATAATGGACGTTCAACAATTAAAATCAATTATCGTACTGTTACAAACAGTGCTTTAAAGCAGATTGCGCCCTGCTTATTAGATATTCATTCTCAATATCAGACGCAGGAAATCTTTAATGTAAAAAATCATTTAAAGATATTGCAGTCATTTATGAATCATCAGGATGATGCACTTTTGTCTGAATATCAAAAACATTACTTTGAATATAAGAAAATATCACAGAAAATCAAGAAACTTGAACAGGAAGATTTAAGTGATGAAAGAATAGAATATTATCAGAAGCAATATGATGAACTAAAAGATTTTGAGTACACAGATGAAGTCATTGATAGTCTTGAAGATGAACTCAAGATGATGAAGAATTATGAATCTATGCATGGCTATATGACTGCTTTTAATGAAGCTATGTCAGAGCGTCAGGGTGCATTAAGTCGAATTAATGATGCATTAAGTGCTCTTGGTCATATGAGTGATAATGGAACATTTTCTTCATTATACGATGAATTCTATAATGAATATTATAGTATGCAGGATATTGTAGATCGTATTGAAACAGCATTTGATTCAATTGATTTTGATGAGTATCGCTTTAATGAATTACAGGAAGAACTATTCACAATTCATCGTCTACAAAGAAAATATGGCTATTCATGTGATGATATCTATCAGGCTCAGACAGATTTAAAAGAAAAGCTAGATGCCTCACTTAATCGTGAAGATGTTCTTGCAGATTTGAATAATCAGAAAGAGCATGCTTATCAGGACGCTTATATGATTGCGAAAAAGCTGACTGCATTAAGAAATGAACAGGGAATTATATTTGTTGATGCATTAGAAAAAGAATTACAGGATCTGTATTTACCAAATGCAAAGTTAAAGGTGGATATTCAAGAATGCAACCTTAATGATATGGGAAAAGACGATATTACATTTGTGGTTTCTATGAATAAAGGACAGGCATTTACGCCATTAAATGAAACTGCAAGTGGTGGTGAAATATCTCGTTTAATGCTTGCAATTAAGACAATTACAATGTCTAAGACAGATATCAATACTCTTGTATTTGATGAAATTGATACTGGAGTAAGCGGTAAAGTTGCGGATGCGATTGGTCAGAAAATGCATTCTATAGCCTTAAACAATCAGGTATTATGTATCACTCATTTACCACAGGTGGCTATTCATGCTGATCATCATTATGCAATCAAGAAACATACACAGGATGAAGAGACTTATTCATCACTTGCAGTATTAAATGAAGATGAAAGAATAGAAGAAATTGCAAAGATGCTTTCAGGAGATGTGATTACTCCAGAAGCAATTGAAAATGCTAAAAGGCTATTACAAGGATGAGCATATAACTTATATGCTCTTTTTTTAGGAGGATGAGTATGCGTATTATATTTCATATTGATATGAATGCTTTTTATGCCAATTGTGAAATTTCACAGCATCCAGAATTAAGAGGAAAGCCTATTGTCATATGTCATAACTCTAAAAGAAGTGTTGTATCTACTGCTTCATATGAAGCAAGACAATTTGGTATTAGTTCTGCGATGCCTTTATTTATGGCTAAAGAGAAATGTTCTGATTTAATTGTGGTAGAACCGCATTTTAATCTTTATCATGAACTATCCCAGAAATTTTTTGATATTGTGTATACTTACAGTAAAAAAGTCGAAATAGCGAGTATTGATGAATGCTATGTAGATATGAGTGATTATTTTACAGTGACGCATGCACAGCCTTATGTTGTCGCCAAGGAAATTCAGGATAGGATTTTATCTACCTTATCTCTTCCTTGCTCTATTGGTATTTCTCCTAATAAGTTTCTTTCTAAAATGGCTTCTGATATGAAGAAACCTTTAGGAATTACTATTATCACCCAAAAGAATCTTAAAGAAGTTCTTTGGCCTGTTAAAGTAGGGGATATGTATGGCATTGGAAAAAAGACAGCACCCAAACTAGAAGAAGCAGGAATCAAGACAATTGGAGATATTGCTAATTACGATAATT
>ENA-OUQF01000423-OUQF01000423.1-human-gut-metagenome-genome-assembly--contig:-NODE-423-length-32802-cov-10.191498_pt1 | contig 32802 bp, 29 predicted proteins | sample MGYA00237947_ERZ548826 | MGnify/ENA primary metagenome ERZ548826 (study PRJEB26490, sample SAMN05194701) | human gut metagenome | biome: terrestrial biome; feature: human-associated habitat; material... | reverse complement strand
ACAACAATTCTTTCATCGGTATCAACCCGCCGTACCAGCTTTCGGTCATCCACAGTAGCAAGCTGATCTATCCCCGCGAACTCTACCAGCGGGGCGTGGAACGCAAGCGGGTGGAGCTGATCGCCAGGGACTTCAACGAGTACATCGTTAACGAGCCGAAGGTCAGCTTCCGCAACGGCAGGTACTATGTGATGGACGGGCAGCATACTATCGAGGGCTGCATCCTCCTCAACGGCGGCGAGGACCGCCCGATCCTCTGCAAGGTCTACACCGGTCTGACGATGGAGCAGGAGGCCCTGCTCTTTGCGGAGCAGAACGGTCACGCTGCGCCTCTGTCGGCGGGCATCAGGCTGCGCGCCAAGGTGGTGGGCGGCGATGCGCCTTCCAAGGCGTTCGTCGCAGCCACCAACCGGGTGGGGCTGTCCCTCAACTACGACAGCATGCAGCTGAGCGACTACCGTATCAGCTGCGTGGGCACGGCGCTGAAGCTGTACGACCAGCTGGGCGAAGAAATCTACTGCGAAGCTCTGCGGCACATCGTGGAAGCGTGGGAGGGCAGACCGGATTCCTTCCGGGCGGCTGTCCTGCGGGGCGTGATGTACTTTGTACAGCTGTACCACGGGCAGTACAGCGCGGAGCGGCTTGTCCGTGCGCTGAGCGGCGTCCATCCCATGGAGCTCTACCGTATCAGCCGGGATAACCCCGCCAAGCTTCCGGGCTGGCGGCGGTACGTTTATCCCATCTACACCACCTACAACGGCAAGTGCAGGAAGGATGCACTGCCGATGAAGTTCTAAGCTCAAATATCTCCTTTGGCAAGGGCGATGGTACCCGGAAAAGGCCATCGCCCTTTACATATAGTATTTTCTTTTAAATAATTGACATATTGAACTGGAAAGGAGAGGACAGGAATGAGCGAGATCGCAGCCTGCACTTTGATTCAGGAAGAGCCCGACCGCAAGACGGAGCGGTACATGATGATGTTCAAGGATTACCCGGATGTGGTATCCGTAGACATTCTTCAGGAAATGCTTGGCATCTGCCGGAAGAATGCGTATCTGCTGGTCAAGCAGAATAAGATCCACTCGGCGCGTGTAGGACGCAGTTATAAGATACCAAAACTCTGCGTGGTAGAGTACCTGATCGATCAGAATCGGCAACTTGGAGGGATGCGCCTATCAAACTCTCTTGCGCCATCCTTGCAAAACACCCCAGAATCTTCTAAACTTATGATGCCTAAGCAAAGGACGTTTGGCTGCGAACAGAAAGGAGCATAACTATGACAAATGTGGCCGGACATTTAAGAGAGCAAAACGGCACTTACCAGATGATTCTGAGCTGGAAGGACACGAACGGAAAGCGCAGAACCAAATCCATCAGCACTGGACTTCCCATCAAGGGAAACAAAAAACGGGCCGAAGCCCTGCTGCGTCAGACGCAAAAGGAGTTCAACCCGGAAACGATGCAGCAGGTCTGTGACCTCCCTGTATCAGAGTATTTCACCCGCTGGCTTCGGGAAAGTGTGATGAGCCTTTCTCCCGAAACCTATGGCAGATATGCCTATGATATGGGCAAGGTCATCATGCCATACTTTGAAAAGAAGCAACTGTCCTTGAAAGCTCTCGCTCCGCGCGATCTGGAAACATTTTTCCGCTACGAACGCCAGCAGGAGGAAGCAACGGTTCAGCAACTTCTGGATTGGCACAAAGAATTATCCGATGCCTTTCAGTACGCCGTCAGCAACAACTGGCTGAAGGTCAGTCCCATCAAGGAAGTTGACCCCTGCCTTGACAACTCTCCCGTGCTTTTCACCGACTTTCTCATGGACTGGTTGAAAATGATGAAGTCGCGTGTGGAAATCACCACCTATGCTGGATACACCAGCAGTATCACCAAGCGCATCATTCCTTATTTCAAACAGTTCAACTACACCTTGCAAGACCTTGAACAGCATCCCAAGTACATCCAAGACTTCTATCAGCATGAGCTGGATCGTGGCCTTTCGGCAAACACCGTAATTCACTATCACGCCAACATCCGCAAATGCTTACAGTATGCCTTCCAGATTGGTATGATTCGTTCTAATCCTGCAGACCGCGTTGAACGTCCTCGTAAGGAAAAGTTCAAGTCGGAGGTCTACAGTGCAGAAGAATTGGAGCAGCTCTTCACGGCCATTCAAGGTGACCCGGCAGAGTTTGCTGTCATCATGGCCGCATTCTACGGCCTGCGCCGGAGTGAGATTGTCGGACTGAAGTGGGATGCCATTGACTTTGAGAACAAGAAAATCAGCATCCAACATACCGTTGTCGGTGTGAAGATTGATGGCGTCATGACGGATGTAGCGCGAGATCGAACCAAAACCAAATCGAGCTGCCGGACGCTTCCCCTTATCCCTGCCTGTGAGCAAATGCTTAAAAAGATGAAAAGGGAGCAGGAGTTGAATCGGAAGGTCTGCGGCAAAGATTATTGCATGGACTATCTCGACTATATCTATGTGAACCCTATGGGAATGCGCTTTCATCCGGATTATCTTACCCAGCATTTTCCCAATTTCCTTGTTTCTCACAACATGAAACGCATCCGTTTCCATGACCTTCGCCATAGCTGCGCCAGCCTGCTCTACGCCAATGGTGTGAGCCTGAAAGAGATTCAGGAGTGGCTCGGTCACAGCGACATCAGCACAACAAGCAACATTTATACACATCTGGATTTCTCCAGCAAAGTGTCCTCTGCCAATGCCATCGTCAGCATTTTCCCCGAGAACACAAAAGTATGAGAAGAAGTGTGTTAAAAAGAAAAGCAGCCAAAAATCTTTCGATTTCAAGCTGCTTTTTAGTGCCGATGGTGGGGGTCGAACCCACACGGTATTACTACCAATAGATTTTGAGTCTACATCGTCTGCCATTCCGACACATCGGCTGATATTCAATTTTAAGGGTTATCTGTGAATGCTCTGGAAGCGTCTACAGCATCCAAAAGAAGCTGGTTTGGAAGATTGGAGGGATGTTCAGGAGGGATGCTCCGTTTTCACCGCCCTAGGAAAGCCCGAAAACCCGCATCAATCCTCAACTTTTCAAAATCGCCTCTCGAAATGACGCAAGGGATTTTGAGTCCCCCTCGTCTGCCATTCCGACACACCGGCTTATCTTATTCAAAACAGAACGATAACATTATAATCCATTTTCGTGCTAAAATCAAGATTCAAATCGAAATTTTTCCAAACGGGTGGAACGTCTTGTTTTGCTTGGGCACTTTCGTGTATACTGATGCTATCATTCTGCGGGCATTTCCCGCAAAAGGAGTTTCGTTATGAGCACTTTGCTTTCTTCTCCCGTGACAGCTGCGCAGCAGCAGCGGGATCTTTTACTGGGCGCACTGGTGGGGCTGGCGCGCTCCACAGTCAACGAGCCCAAGACCGAGGACACCGACCATGTGCTTGCCGCCGGGCTGCGGCTGGCGGCAAAGCCGGAGGCCGACACCACCGCGCTGGAGCGGATGCGAAACATCGTGGAGACCGAGAAACACCGGGTCGCCCCCAACTGCGCCAACTGCACCATGCGCTGCGGCAACACGGACAACTACGACCTTGCCCGGCTGTGGAACGCGCCGGCCGAGGTCCGCACCCTGAAGCTCGAACTTCTGGCAGCACTTTTCGCGCTGGCACAGCGCCGCAGCACCGAGCGGATCGCAGACGAAATTCGGAACGACCTATTTGTCCTCGCGGAGGACTGGGATACAACCCTGCTGTCCCCCATCGTTCTGCGCGCCCAAGAGCTATGCCGCGGGTAACTTTTTGGGAAATTCACGCTGATTCTTGCATTATTCAGGCATTTTTTCGAAAAACCTCTTTACAAACGAAACAGAAGAAACTATTATATAGTTATATGTTACCGTTTGAAATGATTTCTTTTCATCGGGGTCATCGGGCGCTGTGTGCAGCGCAGATCATTTGAGAAAGAAGGTTGAACTCATGTCTGAGAAAAAGCCCGCTGTTGTGGCAGACGCTCCTGCTGCAGAAAAGGCTACACGCAAAACTGCCAAAGCGGATAAGGCAGCAAAACCCACCACCAAGACCGGCAAGACCGCCCATCGCGGCCGCCCGCCGCTGGCACCGGAAGTCTATGTGGAATATTCCGGCAAGCAGTATAACATCACCGACCTCGTGGACCGCGCCAAGGCCGATTACCGCCTGACCCACAAAGTCGGCGTCCAGTCCTGCAAGGTGTATATCAAGCCCGAAGAGGAAGCGGCTTACTACGTCGTCAACAAGGTCAGCGGCAAGCTTCCCCTGTAACCAACTGTGCCCCATCCGTTCCCACAACTGAGATGGCTCCACTGTGAAAGCAAAGCGGCACCGGAACGTTTCGAACGTTTTCCGGTGCCGCTTTTGTTTTTCCCTATTATAAGTTGTACAGCTCGGTATACTTCCGGGTCAGGTAATCGAGGTAGTAATGCGGGTCAAATTCGCCGCACGCATTCTTCACGATAGCAGCAGGCTCCAGCAGCTGCCCGTACTGGTGGACATGTTCCCGCAGCCAGCCGGTCACGCCGGAGAGGCTGCCCCTCGCCACCTGTCCAAAAACGTCGAACTCCTGCTCCATGTTGTGCAGCATCTGGGCGCCGTAAGCATTGCCCAGCGCGTAGGACGGGAAATAGCCGAAGGAACCGCCGGACCAGTGGCTGTCCTGCAGACAGCCCTCGCGGTCATTGGGGACCTCCACGCCCAGATATTCCCGATACAGCTTCGCCCACGCGGCGGGAACGTTCTTTGCCTGCAGCGTCCCGGCGATGAGCTGCTTTTCGATCTCGTACCGCACCATGATGTGCAGACAATAGGTCAGCTCGTCGGACTCGGTGCGGATGAGGCTGGGCTCCACCTTATTGATGGCGCGGTAGAACTGCTCCGCCGTTACATGGCCCAGCTGCTCCGGGAAGAATTCCTGCACCTTGGGGTAGATGACCCCCACGAAGGCGCGGGACCGGCCGATGAGGTTCTCGTAGAAGCGGGACTGGCTCTCATGGACGCCCATGGAGACGCCGCCGGTCAGGCAGGTGTACTGCAAGTCGTCCCGGATGCCCAGCTCATACAGGGCATGGCCGCCCTCGTGGAGGACGGAGTACATGGAGGACGCCACATTGTGCAGGTCGTAGTTGGTGGTGATGCGGACGTCCTTGTTGTTGAACTCCAACGTAAAGGGGTGCTCCGTCTCCCCCAGCCCGCAGTGGCTGCGGTCGATGCCCATGACCTCCATGATATAGTCGGCAAAAGCCTTCTGCCGGTCGACCGGGTATTCCAGATGCAGGAAGCTGTCGTCGATCTGAGGCTTCTCCCCGATGGCCCGGATCAGCGGCACAATGCCCTCCCGCAGCGTGTCGAAGAAGGCGTCCAGCTGCTTCGAATCCACCCCGCGCTCGTACTCGTTCAGCAGGGCGTCATAGGGGGCCTTTTCGGCGTCGTAGTAAACTGCAAATTTCCGGTTGTAGTCCACAAGCTCCTGCAAAATGGGGCAAAAGGAGGCGAAATCGTTGTTTTCCTTGGCCTTATGCCAGACATCGCTGGCCCGGTTGGTCAGCTCGGTGTAGGCCATATACTCCTCCGCCGGGATGCGGGTCATCTTTTCGCACTCGCGGCGCAGCAGCTCCACCTCCCGCTTGTGGAGGGGGTCAAGCTTGTCCTGTTCGGCGGCCAGCTCATCCAGCAGTGCCTTGGTCTCCGGAGCGGTCAGCAGCTTCTGGCGCTCTCCGGCCAGAATGCTCAGGGCCACGCCGCGGCCCTCGGCGGTGTTCTTGGGGGCCACCGTCACGGAATCCAGATACAGCGAGCTCTCCGCGCAGGTGAAGGCATACAGCTTCTTTTGCAGCGCATCCAGCTGCGTCAGCTTTTCGGTCAATTCCATGGGTCGTTCTCCTTTTCAGTTCTCGGTCGGGAAGGCCGGGTTTTTCCAAAAAAATTTCCGCCGTGCTGCCGGGTCCGGGTCGGGGATCTCAAACTCATACCGCTCGGTGGCATTGATGATCGTGGTCGGGCCGTGGCTGCATACGCGGGGGAGTTTGGCATCGTAACTCAGGTGGATATGCCCATGCACGAACCACTTGGGCCGATACTCTTCCAGCAGGTCGTTGAAGCAGACGAAGCCTTTGTGCGCCTTGTCAAAGCCGTCGTTGATCCCGCTGGCCGGGGAGTGGGTCAGCAGCAGATCGATGCCTCCCGCCCGGTGAGCCTTGAACCAGAGCTTCCGCACCCGGCGGCGCATCTCCCTTTCGGTGTACTGGTAGGCTTCCGGGTCTTTGTTATAGCGGATGCAGCCGCCCAGCCCCATGATCCGCAGCCCTTTCCAGATATAAATTTCATCGTCCACGCAGATGCAGCCGCCCGGCTCCCCTTGGCGGTAGCTGCCGTCGTGGTTGCCGTGGACATATAAAATGGGGGCCGCTGTAAAATTGGTCAGATATTCGAGGTATTTCTTCGGCAGGTCGCCGCAGGAGAGGATCAGGTCGATCCCCGCAAGCCGCTCCTTGGTGCAGTAATCCCACAGCGCTTTGGAGGGGGTATCCGAAATCGCAAGTATCTTCACGTCCGCAATGCTCCATTCTGTTGAATTTTACGCTGGTTACAGCGGCATCCCTTTCAGGCTGCCCAGCCCGTTGATGGCGATCAGGCCGCGGGTCTTCACATCCAGATCTTCGTACTGCGGCAGCGCTCCTTCCACACACTCGCCCAGCCAATCCATTTCCATCAGTTCCTTGGGGGTGTAATTGTCGCCCTGCGGCACTTTTTTCACATGGCCCTGTGCGTAGAGCCCGCCCGCCGGGAAGATGGCCAGCTCATGCTTCTGGAGCGCCTCGGCGATGAGGTTCAGCAGTTGGGCGGTGCCGCCCGCCAGCTCCTCGTAGTAGTCCACCCGCTCGGCGTCGCTCTGGAGGCCCCACCAGTAGTTCACGGCCTTGCCGCTGGCTTCGCTCCCCCATGTGCCGTTGAAGATGGAGCGGATGATGCCGATATAGAACACTTCCCACTTCCACACCGGCAGAGCCACCGGCTGCAAGCTGCCGTCCGGCAAACGTCGGCACAGGCCATAGTCCCGGTTACAGCCCGCCGGCTCGCTGCTGCTGCGGGTGTAGAGCAGGGTGATATCCTTTCGGTCGGAGAAGTCCAGCGGCTGTCCCTCCACCGGCACACAGGCCCAGCGCAGCACCACATGGGCGTCCGGCCGCACCGCCCGCAGACCGCGCGCGAAGGCGTTGACCGCCGCGGGCACACCGTAGACCGGGTTCGCGGCCACATAGCCCACCCGGTCGGTCTTGGAGAGGATGCCCGCCAGCATACCCAGCAGGTAATTCACCTCGTAGGTGCGGGGATAATAGGTGCGCACCAGCGGGTGCGGCGTGTTGAGGCAGCAGTTCAGGAACTTCGTTTTGGGGTGCTGAGCCGCCACCTTCAAACAGGCCGGCCGCATCCGGATGCTGGTGGTGAACACCACATCTGCGTTGTCGTGGGCCACCTCTTCCAAGATCTGCTCTGCGTCCACCTCCGGGGAAACGTTCTCCCGGTTGGTGATGAGGAGCCGGTCCCCGAATTCGGCTTTCAGGGCCTCAATGCCCTTTTCGTGACCCCGCACCCACGCGCTCGTCTTGGCGTCGTACTCGTGCAGGAACACCACCTTCAGTTGGCTGGGCTTCTGGGCAAAGATGTTCAGCTTGCTCAGCAGCGGCTCGCTGCCCGGTTTCGGCTCCAGCGAGAGCTGGACGGCGTGGGGCTCCGTCAGGATCTTGATCTCGTCCCACAGTCGCGAAAGGTTTTCCCGCACCTGCGCCGGGGTGGACTGGCACGCATCCGAATACCGGTAGACCGACAGATACACCAGCAGCGCGTCGCCGGGGGTCAGGTTCAGGGCCGAACCGCCCAGCGCGTAGAACTGCTGGCTGAACATGGTGTACAGCGCCGAGAAGTTCAGCCGGTCGTCGTCGCTCCACGCTTCCTCCGACGCTTTGCAGACCAGCGTCTGCAATTTGGCGTAGCCGCCCAGCTTCGAGAAGCGGACGTTGTTCACCTTGGACAGTTTATAGAAATCGAGGAACTCGTAGTAAATTTTATTTTCCAGCGTGTCGTTCCGCGCCGGGATCAGCCGGGTCACGGTGCCGGGGATGGTGACGGCCTCGTAATATTTGAGGACGGACACCCGCTTGTTGCCCTCCTGCACATAGAACCGGTTCAGGTATTCGTAGGCGATGATGGGGGTGTGGATGCCCTCTTCCAAGTGGGCGTCGCACAGGTTCGACCACTTGACCGCGAACTCGGTGCCTTCGTCCAGCAGGGGCATGAAGTTTGCCGCAAAGGCCGTGTGGCGGCCGTTGGTCTTGGTGCCCACGATGCTCTCGGCAGGGATGTCCACCAGCCCCAGCGGCTCCTGCGCCACGATATTCACCCCGGAAAGGATCTCATCCAGCACCTCCAGATAAGGCGACTGGCCCCGCGCCACACAGGCACGGTAAGCGCGCTGACCCGCGCGCAGAGCGTTTTTATAATCTTCCAGCATAGCAAGACTCCTTTCAAAGAATGCAAAGCTGATCTTCCTTTTTTCAGAGCCTACGGCTCCAAGGACAGTATACCATGAAATTTTGATTTGTGGGAGACTTTCTCCCCCAAAGGTGTTGATTTCCATTCTTTTTTCAGGTACGATAAATAGAAAGATCGAATTTTGAGAGGTAGTCACTATGCAAACGGAACAGCTGCCCCATCTGGAAGCGGGCGAATACCCCGGCGGCATCTGGTATTACGAACCCCACACCTACCAGCCCTACCGCTACGTTCTGGGCCGGGTGGGCAGACATCCGCTGGTCTGCATCGGCATCAACCCCAGCACCGCTCAGCCCGGTGCGCTGGACCCCACCCTGAAAAGTGTGGAGCGCCTTGCCGCCGCCAACGGGTTCGACAGTTGGATCATGTTCAACGTCTACCCCCAACGCGCCACCAACCCCAACGATATGGACAAGACCCCCGACCGTGCCCTCTGCCACGAGAATCTGCGCTGGCTCAAGGCCGTCCTCGCCGAGACCGAGCCGACCATGTGGGCCGCATGGGGCACCCTGATCGAGAAGCGGGACTATCTGCCCAGCCTGATGCGGGAGATGGTGGCCCTGACCCGTGAGCGGGACATCCCGTGGGTCACCTTTGGCAAGCGGAGCAAAAAGGGCCACCCCCACCACCCCCTCTACCTGCGCAAGGATTCTACCCCGGAACCCTTTGATGTGGAGAACTATCTCGACACCTGTTTTTGATTTTTTCAGGAGGGCTGCACCATGACACCGGAACGCTATCAGAAGCTTTTGCACTGGATGGAGGCCCACCCTGCGGTCAGAACGGCTGTCATCGCCCTCAACCGCTGGCTCCCGGCGGTGCCCTTCGTCTGTTACCCGTTGCTCCTCGTGCTGTTGAACGTCCAGTGGTTCCGGCTGCTGCAAGTGGGGCTGAACCAAGCCGCTCTTGATTTTATGCAGCTCATCGCCCGCGCCATTCTCGTGCCGGGGTTCGTCTTCCTCGGCGGAACGGTGCTGCGGGCCAAGCTCAACTTCCCCCGCCCCTATGAGCAGCCCGGCTTCACTCCGCTGGTGGAAAAGGAGACCCACGGCCATTCCTTCCCCTCCCGCCATGCCCTGAGCGCGGCGGTGCTGGCAATGGTCTGGCTCTACTTCTATCCCGCCGCCGGGGTCGCCATGGTGGTCGTGGCCGCCGCCATCTGCGTGCTGCGGGTGCTGGCCGGGGTCCACTTCCCGCGGGATGTCCTCGCCGGGGCAGCGCTCGGTTTTGCACTTGGCTATGTCGGAATGTGGATTTTCTGACCGCATCGTGCCCCGCCCGGCGAAAAAATTTCAAAAAAATTGGTATTTTTGCTTGACAGAACCGGATGGGTATGGTATTATATCTCTCGCAGCCCGCCGCCGACGGCTCGCTGCCCAAGATAAGGAACCCAATGGGATAACAACGTGCGCCCGTAGCTCAGGTGGATAGAGCAACTGCCTTCTAAGCAGTGGGCCGGGGGTTCGAGTCCCTTCGGGCGCATTTATGTGGTGCCTTTAGCGTAGTCGGTTAACGCGCCAGATTGTGGATCTGGAGACCGTGGGTTCGAATCCCACAAGGCACCCTCTCAAAAAAGATGCAGAAGCGATTGCTTCTGCATCTTTTTTTATCACAATGCCTTGTGGGATTCGAACAGGGCGGCGGTGCATTGCACCGCAAGCGATCAGCCCACTGGGCTGTCGCTTAGCCCGCGGGTCCTAGACCCCTAGGAATGTCTACCGGGGCTGCTGCATCTTTTTTTATCACAGTGCCTTGTGGGACTCGAACAGGGCGGCGGTGCATTGCACCGCAAGCGATCAGCCCACTGGGCTGTCGCTTAGCCCGCGGGTCCTAGACCCCTAGGAATGTCTACCGGGGCTGCTCCCTCATGCTTTCTGCCCGAAAGCAGCCGGGTCCCAAAGCCTGTATTCTGTTCTTCCCGTTCAAACAAAATCAGCCGCAGCGCAGGAAAACGCATCTCCTGCACTGCGGCTGTTTGTTTAGCTGTTGAGCTGCCTCATGATTCTGGCCACCTCCCCGCTGCTGTACCCCTCTTTCAGCAGCTCGGTGCGGATGGCCGCATCATTCTTGCCCTGACTGCGCATCCGGGCGGCGGTGTAGGGCACGGTGCCGCCGGAGGAAACGCCGCTCTTGCCCACGGTCAGGCCGCCGGTGCTGCCCAGTTGGCCGGTGCTGCTTTTCGCCGCCGCATCCGCGCTGGCCTTCTGGACCTGCTGCGCCGCCTTCGACTGCTTCAGCGCCCATTCCCCCTTCGCGATGTTCAACCGTTGGCTGGTCACATCGTTGGTGAACTGCTGCTGGCGGAGCTTATCCTGATACTGCTGCTGGGCAAGGGTGTTGTCGAACTGCTGCTGCGTCAGGCCGTCCTGATACTTTTTCTCCTGCATCTGCTGGTTCCACGCGGTGTCGGCGCGGTCGGCCTCGTAATCGCGGTTGTTGGCGTAGATGTTGTACCCGGTGTTCAGCAGCGAACCGGCCAGCGAGCCAAGGCCCGTGGTGCCGGAGACCAGAAGCTGCACCGCGTCGCCCACGACGCCCAGCGCCGTGACGGCATTGTTGAACCACTGCTGCTTCTTGGCCGCCTGCTGCTGTTCCTGCTGGGAATAATAGCCGTACAGGGTGTTCAGGCGGCTCAGGTAGTCCTGATACCGGCCGTAATCCTTCTGGTAGGCGCTGTTGTAGGCGCTGCCCAACTGTTCAAGCTGGGTGTAATAATCCGAAAGTTTCTGGTTGTACAGCCCCTGCGCGTTCTGTTCCTGCGCGCTGAGCTGGTCCAGCCGAGTCACAAGGGCATCGCCGCTGCTGTCGTAGGTATCCAGTGCCAACTGGTACAGGGTCGGGATGGCCAGATTCAGCGCCCCGATCTGCTGCTGGTACGCTTGTTGGGCCACGCTGGCCGCGTAGCTGGAGCCGTAGCCGCCGGTCAGCGCCGCCGCCTGTGCCGCTGCGTCCGCGCTGGCGTTGTGGGCGTTCTGAGTGTACACCTGTGCATACTGGTGGTAAAGCGGGTCATTGACGTAATTGTAGCTGAAGTCCTTCTTCCCGCTCAGGTCGTCCAGCGCCGCGTCGATCCGGTCCTGATATTTGCTTTCATAGTCGCCGGGGCGGTTCTCCTGCAGTTCCTTCAGGGCATTGCCCGCCGCCGTCACGCTCTCAGAGGGGCGGTACCCCGCCGAGGCCAGCGCGTTCTGCACCTCCTGCCGGCTGTTCAGCCCCTCGGTGGAATAGGATCTCTTCTTTTCGTCGTTCGCCATAGGTTCTCCTTTCTCCTCACAGGCTGCGCAGCTTGGTGCCCAGCTCCTCCGATACGTTTTCGATGTCCAGATTGGTCAGCACATATTGCAGCTGCTCCTGCATCTGGTAGAGGTAATTCCGCAGTGCGCGGGCATCCTCCGGGTCCATGTTGTCGCTGAGTTTCGGCAGTCCCAGCTTGCTCAAACCGGAAACACTTGCCATCCGTCACACCTCCTGTTCTAAAATGCCGCCCCGCGCCGAAGCGATGGTCCGCGCCAGACTGCGCAGGGTGATCTGCCCTTCGCCGCGCAGCCGGAGCCGGAGCGTGCTGCACCGGCGGGGCACAAAACTCTGGTCAAAGTTCTTCCGCTGGCCGCTCACCCGCCACGCGGCCACAGGCTCCCACCCGCCGCCGTCATAGCTCACTTCCAGCGCCACGGTGCTGGCGCAGTCGGCGTCCAGCCGGAGGGTCAGCCGGGAGAGGTAGCGGTCCTCCGCCCCATCCAGCCCGATATCCCCCGTGATGAGTTCAAAGGGGATGGTCGCCTCCACGCCCTCGGTGGTCTGCCAGTCGCTTTCGCGGCTGGGGTCGGCAGCCCAGATGTCCGCCCCGTCCCAGAGGTAGAGCTGGCCGCCGGTGCTGGCCATCTCGTAGGAGCAGCCGTTCTCCTCCTGCCACAGGCCCCGCTCGGTGTCGTAGACCAGCAGCCGCTCTTCGGGCTTCTCCCCGCCCCTGTCCCGCACGAGATACAGGTAATACCGTCCATCCAGCGCACCGCCCACTGCTGCCCGCACATTGGACAGCCGGGCGGTGTTCAGTTTTTCGGATACCTTGCTGGGCACGCTGCCGTCCCACGCCATCACGCCGTCCGGCGAGAGGTAGTACAGCGTCTCGTTCAGCACGCAGAGGCTGCGGCTGGCGTTCCGCGCCACGCCCCGGCAGCGGATGGCACTGAGCTGAAAGTCCGAGGGCTTGGAGCCGTACAACTTGTGGATGCAGTTCTCCTTGAAAAAGAGCACATAGCCCAGACAGGTGGACGCGCCGGTAAAATCCCCGTCGCTGCCCACGGTCACGGCGTAGCTGTCCTCCGCGATGCCCCGGTAGGAGAACCAGTTGGTCGGGTCGCCCAGCTTGCAGCCGTAGATGGCATTTTCCGCCTTGGAGCAGCCCCACAGCCGGTTGTCGCACTCGGTCAGGTAATCGAGGTCGGGCACCCGCCGCTCCAGCCGGAACGGGTCGGGGCTGCCCTCCAAGCCGCTGCCCTTGCCGTCGATGCTCTTCCAGCGGATGACGTCTCCGCTCTTGGTCAGGGTGCCGTAGAAGTAATCGCCGCCGGGCTCGGCCCGGACCTGCATCCAGTCCTCGCCGCGGGCGTAAACGATGCGGTCCCCCTTCAGCCCCTTCCAATACCCGCCATCGTCGTCCTTGATGCCGCTCAGCGTCACGGTATCCCAGACTGCAAAATCGGCCCCGATGCCCTTGCACTCGATCCGGCACCAGTTCAGTTCAATGGCCGACCAGTTGCCCGAAGCCTCGCTGTAGATTTCGAGGATGCTTTCGCTGCTGTAGGGCACCTGCGAGTTGACCACCTTGAGGAACAGGTCGCCGTCTGCGGGGTCTGTCGGCTCCTTGGGGCCCCGGTTCTTGACGGTGTAGGTCTTCCCCGCCGCGTCGCAGGGCGTCAGCACCACATCCGCGTTCCCATTCGTCCACGCCGCCGCCAAGGGCGTCACGGACAGGTCTTTCGTATCAAAGGCCGCCTTGTCCGGGAAGATGATGATCTTGGTGCCCATGCCCACCAACACCTTTTTGCTGTCGGTCACGGCGTTTTCCACGGTCTGCACCGTCTGCGGGGCGTCGTCGGTGCTGTAGCAGAGATTCGTCCCTTCCACCACCAGCAGCCCGTTCAGGTGGTACATTCCGTTCACGGGGGCCGCCGTCCGCAGCCTCCGGCGGGGGATGCGGGTGCTCAGCGCCGGGAAATTCCGGGCCGAGAAATTCTTGCCGCTGCTGCATTCGGCCTCGGTGCAGCTGTACGTCTCGTTCAGCCCACCGAAGGCCCGCAGCAGGGTGCGGGTGTTTTTCAGCCCCGCACGGTTTGCCAGTGCCATCGTTTTTCCCTCCTCACCAGCGCCAGCGCACCCGGCGGCGGGGCAGGTTCTCCTGCCGCAGCCCGGCGGCCAGTCCGCTCAGGATGCTGTTGTACTGCGCCTGTTCCCCGGCGTAGCGGTCGGTCTCCCCCAGCGCCGCGTCGATGCGGGCGCAGAGGAAATGGGGGTAGAGGGTGTCGTAGGGCACCGGCACCAGCAGCTCCGTGCTGTCCGGCAGGGTGCTGCCAGACCATGCTGCATCGGCACCGACTTTTTCGTACCCGGCCGCGCCGCTTTTCTCAAAATACAGCTTGCGCAGCATGGCGTCCTCCTCGCAGAGCCAGCGTCTGCGCGTCTCGTCCGAAAGCTTGCACCCCGGCCGCAGCTCTGCGGCGCGGTCCAGCGCTTCTCTAACGGTCATCTCATCGCTCCTTTCGAAAAAGGCCCGGCTGGGCGATCTTCCCGGCCGGGCCGCTGTTTGTTACTGTACGCCGTTTTCGGCAGCCGCGATGCGGGCGGCGGTCCGCTCGTCCTGCATCTGGCTGTGCTCCAGCACCTCGGCCACCTCCGGCGGCACCTCCACCTCAACGCCCCGGCGGATCTTGTAATTCACCCCGTTGACGCTGACGAACAGATCCTCCTTGTACCGGCTGTTGTCCTTGAAAAGCTTGATCTTCATATGGCTCCTCCTTAGTTCGCGGATGCGCTGGCCGAGTAGCTCGACACACTTTCAATGCGGATCATGTACTGCTCCACCAGACGCTCGGCGGCGCGCATTCCCTTCCAGCCCACGGACGCACGCTGGTTCAGCGGATCATCACCGTAGCCCAGCTGCTTGACGATGTGCTCCAGACCGCCGCCTTCCAGCTCGGTCACGCCGTAGGCGTGGGCGCCCAGCACCAGCGTGCCGAACACGGCCAGACCCGCCGGGCAGGTGGCGTCCTTCCAGATCTTCGCCTCGCTGGTCTCGATGAAGCGGATGTTGCCCAGCTTGCCGATCTCGCCCCGGAACATGGCCTCCGGGTCCGCGTACTTGTGCACCTCGATGAACTCCTTGCTGGTCTTCAGGTCGTAGGCAGCGTAGGGGTGGATGATGGCGATGTAGCTGTCGCCGATGGGGTCGGCGTTCATGGCGCCAAGCTGGGCGGCGGCTCGGAAGAACAGCTTCGGGGTCAGGGTGCAGGTCTTGTCCAGATTGGCGCGGCTCTTCACAACGGACTCGGTGCCGTCCGCCGCCACCTTGGGCGCATAGATGACATTGGTGCCGCCGGCCAGCACATCGCGGGTGATGCTGTCCATGGTGCGGCCCGCCTGGCTTGCCAGCACACGGGTGGCCTGCACCACATTGTTGTCGATGGCGGTCATCTGCAGCACGTCGGTCAGCGGGGTCCAGCCGCCGTACTGGTGCAGGTCGCTGGTGATGGTGGTCACGTTCAGGGCCTGACCGTTGGGGGTCACGCCCTCGGTCAGCGGGGTGGTCGCCTTGGGCAGGCTGTCGTACTTGCGGAACTCGATGGTCTTGCCGCCGTTCTGGGGCACCGGGTAGTAATCCGCAAACTGGTCATGGACGAGGCGCGGCTCGGCCTGATCGATGAGGCGCTTTTCATAGAAGGTCTTCATCTCGGCAGTCATGCCGGAGGTGCTGGTGGTGTTGTTCAGCGCGGCAGATGCGTCGGCGAACAGCTGGAGGTCGATCATTTCATGCTTTTTCATAACATTTTCCCTTTCTTTGTTGTTTCATAGATTCTTGGCTTTCCTATTAGGAGAGTTTCCCAAGACGCCGCCGGCGGCGGATCGCTGCGGTGACAGGTCCTCAAAATACGATCCGTTCGCCGTGCAGCGCTTTCCGCTCCAAGGCTTCCCGCTGGGCGCGGCTCATCCGGGAGACATCGGCTCCCGTCACCGCCGCGCTGCCGGGCCGGGTGCCGTTTTCCGCCGGGCGGGCAGCGCGCTGGCGGATGCGCTCCACGACGCCCTGTTCTACGTCGTGGGCCGCTTGGCGCAGCGCGTCATTGTAGTGGGCCAGCCGGTAGGCGTCTGCCATCCGCATTCCGGGCAGCTGCATCAAGCGGCGCATTTCGGGGTTGCGCAGTTCCTCTTTCAGCGAGAACTCCGGCACCACCCGGCGCATCAGCGCTTCCTCTGCGGCCCAGCGGCTGTGGAGCCCGTCCACGACCTCCCGGCCCGGAAACCGTTCCGGCAGCGGCGGGCGGGGCGGCTCCGGCTGCGGCTTGGATTCTGATTCACCTCCTTCCCCGCCGGTTTCTTCGGCCGCTTCCTCCGGTGCGGGCGGTGCCGCCTCGTCGGTTTTTGCACTGCCCGGCTTCATGGTGCCGGAGGCAATGGCCTGCTGGGTCTGGGCCGCGCTCAGGGCCGGGGCAGCGCCCTCGCCGCCCTCCGCGAAGAGCTGCAGGTCCATCATCCCCCGTTCGCCCCGGCGGCTCACGTCGGCAAAGCGGAGGTTGTCCGGGTAGCGCTCGGCCAGCAGGGCAAAGCCCGTTTTCGCCAGCTCGAAGGCTCCCTCCACCCACGGCTTCTGCGGGGCATCGGCCACCACCGCCAGCCGGGGGCCGTCCGGCTCGTCCCATGCGTCGCTGCGGGTGCTTTCCTCCCCGGCCAGCAAGCTCACCAGAGCCTGCATCAGGGTGCTTGCACCGGCGCAGACGATGTCCTGCCCGGCGGGGGCGTAGCCCGCGTGGCCCGCCGCTTCCAGCCGGAGCGTCACCCCCTCCGGCCCGTCCAGTTCGTTGTAGAGCACTTTGATCATTTACTGTTCCTTTCCAAGGCCCATGGCGTGCGCCACCGCCTTTGTCGTCAAGTTGTCGGCCGGGCCGGTCAGCGGGGCCCGCCGGGTCTGCATCTGCTGCATCCGGGTGAGCTGCGTCTGCAGAGCGGTCAATTGCTGCGCGAGAGTCCCGTTCAGCCGCACCCGCTGGCGCACCTTCTCGATGCCCTCAAAGTCCATCATGTCCAGCGCCGCCAAGGCCGCGTCCGCGTTCGCCGGGGCAAAGAAGCCCAGTTGGTAGCACTCCTTGGCCGTCTCGTTCTGAGAGAGGCGGCTGAAGGTGGATTTTTTCTCGGCGCTCACCACGATGTCGAAGATCGGCTCGCGGCTGCCCAGTTCCACGCCGCCCACCACGCCGCCGGGCTGCGGGCGGAGCGCCGCGCCGGAAAAGGGCACGAACTCGTTTTCGCCGGTGCCGCCTACGATGCGGAACACCCGCTCCTCGTCGTAGAACTGCCGCATCAGATCAAGGATGAGGTAGCACTCCTTGGCAAAGGCCCGGTAGGCACTTTTCAGCATGTCGCGGCTGAGCTTCGACCCCGCCTCCTGCAGGGCCGCAATGGCCGAAGCCGCCGTCACGCCGCCCGCGGTGCCGCCTTGGGTCATATCCCGGTTGCCGGAGATCTCTTTCAGCTCCTCGATCCGGCTGGCGCGGTAGCTCAGGCTGTTGCCCTGCAAGCCCGCCGTCTGCAAGGGGCGGAAGCTGTCGTCGTTCAGCCGCCCCACCACATGCACGATATCGCGGGAAAAATCGGCCAGCTCCTCTTCGTTCACCCCCGCCGTGTCGCTCAGCACATACCGCTGTTTCGAGGAGAGCAGCACGTTCTCGTCCATGGCGTGATTCATCCGGTCGATGGCGTTCTGGCACTCCTTCATCACGTCGATGTACCCGAAGCCCGCCGGGCTGTCCTCCTCCATGAAGAGGGGGTCGAACACGAAGGGATACTTGCCGTGGTCGTAGAAGCCCCGCCCAGCCAGCGCCGGGTCGTTCTCGCTGGCGTAGAGGACCACGCCGTTGCAGAACTTGCAGTAGTGGAGCAGCACCCGGCCATTCTCATCCGGCTTTTTGTAGTACCAGTCCACCACCACGCTTTTTTCGCTGGTGTCCAGCCCGCCGTCGTGGATGAAGCGGGGCACGTCCAACACGCTGGCGCTGTGACCCTTGATCTGGGGCCAGCGGGCTTCCAACTGCTTTGTGTTCTCCATGTTCAGGGAGAAAAAGTGAGGCGATGCCTGAATATCCTCCACGCCCGGCTCCCAGTAGAGCATCAGCAGGTTCATGGGGCGGATGGCGATCTCGCCCACGCCGCCGTGCTGTTCCGGGTCCCAGAAAATGCCCTTGACGCCGGTGCCCTGCTTGAGCTTGCGCCACCATGTGTCGCTGTACACCTGCTCGTAGTCGGCCTGTTCCAGCACCACGGGCAGAATGCTGGACAGCACCCGCGCCGTCTGCTCGTCATCTGCCGCGCGGGGCAGCACGTTGGGGGCCGGGTAATTGTCCATGGCATCGGCGTGCTTGTTGGCGATGGAGTTGAACAGCCACCCGCTCGACGTCTGGGGCTTGCCCTCCATCATCGGGTTCTGGTAGTTCTTCCAGTGCCCCATCCGGAACCACAGTTCGTTGTCCACCAGCCGCTTGTCCAGCGCAGCCTTGCCCGCCTTGTACTTCTGCAAGATGGCCGCCGCCTCCGCGACCTCCTCCGGGCCGATGGGCAGTTCCCGCAGCTCTGTATTGTTCAAAATCTCATCTTTCATAGGTTCTCCTTTCCGTCAGCATCCTTGCCCTCTCAGTCAAAGCCTAACGGCTTTGCCAGCTCCGCGACACGCCGCCGTCAGGCGGACTGCGCGCTGAGAGGGCTAGATCCGGTAAAATCGCGCCCTCTGATGCAGCTCCAGCGGGTCATCCGGCTGCGGGGGCCGCACGGTGCGGCGGGGCGGCGAGATGGGTTTTTCCATCAGCACATACCGGCATTCGTCGTAGATGTGGTCCTCCTGCCGGGTGTCGATGTCCTCCACATTGCTCTCGTCGTAGACCAGATTCGGGATGGTCCGGATGAAGTGTTTGCAGGTGTTGAAGACCTGAAACATCGGCTTGCCTTCCCCGTCAAACGCCAGCCGGTAGTGGAACTGCATCTTGCCCGCAAGGCGGGTGTGGTCGCCGGGCATCCAGTGCAGGAAGTTCGGGCTCCGCTCCATCATGGCCGCGATACTCTCGCCCCGGCTCTCGTCAAAGATAGCGGGGTCGGCAATGCCTTGGATGACCCGCCCCCGCAGCACCGGGTCGTTCTGCTCGGCCTCCCGGATCCGCCGGGCCTGTTCCACCGGGTCGATCCGAAGCCCCTCGTTGGGGCGGCCGGTGCAGCCGTACAGCTCCTTGATCCGGTAGAGCCGCCCCTCCTCGTCCACCGCGTACCACCCCACCGAGAAAGGCTTGGAAAAGCCGAAGTCGTAGCCCCGGTAAATTTTCCAGTGCTTCGGGATGGGGAACGGTTCGATCACATGGGTCCAGCGCTGGTCGAAGTAATGGCCGGGGTCGTTCCGCCACTCGGTGAACACCTGCCCGGAAAAGCTGTCCCAGCTGCCGTAGAGCAGGGCCTGTTTTTCCGCTTCGGGCAGGGACGCAAGGCTGGCGAGGTAGTCCGGGTCATTTTCCAGCAGAGCGGGGTTGTCGAAGATGCTGGACGGGATGAACACTCGCGCCCGCTTCAGCCGCTTTTCGCTGCCATCCGGCATTCGGATGGGATATTCTTCCACGATGGGGGTGCCGGGTGGGGCCGGGGTGATGAACCGGGCCTTCACCCACCCGTGGCCCACGCCGCCGGGGTTGGTGGTGGCCCGCAGATACACCCGTGTGCCGGGGCCGGTGGGGCGGTTGCGGCTCATCATGTAGCTGTACTCTTCCCACTCGAAGTGGGTCAGCTCGTCGAACCCGATGAAATCGAAGGCCTTGCCCTGATAATTCGTCCGGTCCTTGGTATGCTGCATCGAGCCGAAATAAATTTTCGCCCCGCTGGGAAAGACCCAGACATGGCTCGTGGCGTTGTACTGCGCTTCGGGGAAAGCCCTGCGGTAGTAGAGCTGGCTCTTGTCCACAAGGTCGCTCAGCTGGGGGAAGGTCTTGCGCAGGATCAGCGCCCGGTAGTGAGGGATATCCACCTGCCGCAGCGCCTCGATCACCAGCGCGTCGCTTTTTCCGCCGCCTGCGGCCCCGCCGTACAGGGCCTCCGGCTCCGGCCGGCGCATGAACTCCATCTGCCGCGGCTGAGGCCGCCAGACCACGGCTGCATTCGTTCCAGTCTTCATACGTCCTCCACCTTCGGCAGCAGCACCACGCCGCACTCTCCGCCCTCGGCCTCTGCCCCCTGCTCGTTCACGGTCTTGGTCACAGCGGCCACATCCTTCAGGATGGCCGTGATCTCCTTCATCGCCTTCACGATGCCGCTGGTCTCGGTGCCGTCGCGCCGCGCCGTTTTCTGGCGGGCGCTCAGCTCCTTGACCTCCAGCGCCAGCATCGCGCTCAGGGTATCGGCGGCGCGGTAAAGGTTTTCAAGGCACTTGCCCTCTGCGGATCGTTTTTTCTGCGCCATTCGGTTTGTTTCACATCCTTTCGTTTTGGCTTGGCAAAAGAATACCACGTTTTTGTCTTGCCCGGCAGTGTGTCCTTTTGTAGGCCCACAGAGTAGTTTTTGTTTTTCGTTGTCCTGTTTGTATAATCCAAGCGCATAAAAAGTTCCCTGCCCGCGTTCTTTTTTCGCAGACAGGGAATCGAACCTCCAATTTTTTGAGGGGAGGCATCCAATTTTTTGCGCAAAAAAGGCCGACACAGCCTCTGCTCCACCCGGAGCGGCCATGTCAGCCTTTTCTTTTTTCCAAATTTATAACGTCTCTACGCGGTCAAACAGTTCCTTTGCCGCTTCCACAGCTTCCTTGCTGCCAAAAGCAACGCGGGTGCCGTGCTCTGCGGCCTTGCCGAGGTCTGCCGCCATCGCTTTCAGCGCCGCTTCGTCCACGCCGCACAGCGCCCTGCGGTCCGCCGCCAGCATCTCGTCGGTGATGCCGCAGAAGTACCGGCGGTCGAGGTCCTTCGCCTCGGCACAGGGCTTCATGGGCTTGTCCATCTCGGAAACGGTGCCCACGATGGAATCGGTCAGGTCCTTTTCGGTGTAGCTGCGGGCGGCCAGCTCCGCCGGGCCCTTGGCAAACGTCTCGTAGCTCTCGGCCATGTGGGGGTCGCGGTAGGTGTAATAGGCCTCCGCCCCGGCGCGGGTCAGCATCCCGGTGCCGTAGGCGCCGCCCACCTCGCGGATGTTGTGCCACAGGTATTCGTAGCTCATCACGCGGGCCAGCACCCGGCGCTCCGGCTTGCGCTCCTGCGGCCATGCCAGAATGTCATAGTTCACGCCGCCGTCAATGAGGAAGGCTTCGTTCACCGGGGCGGTCAGCTCCTGCGTGTGGGGTTTGGCCGTGCCGCGGGCTTCTTCCGCGAACACACTGCCGGGCAGCAGAGCTTCCAGCTTCTGTTTTGCCGCTTCGCTGCCGTGGAGGCTGATGGTCAGTGCCGCGTGGTGCAGCACCTTTTCCCGCACTGCTTCCAGCTTTTTGCCCAGCGCCGCCCAGTCGGCCTGTTCCAGCAGACCGCAGAGGAACTTGTACCCGGTCACGCCGCTGCAAGCCTCGCTCAACGCATATTCCACTGCATAGTGGCTCATGGCGCGGACCATCGCATACTGGTTGCCCATCTGGATGAACTGCTGCTCCATGTTCAGCTTCTGCTGGCTCAGCACGCGGGCGAACGCCGCCTCAGCCTTTTCGCCGGTCAGCTTGGTCTCGTACAGGAATTCCCCGCCCAGCTCGATGGCCTTTTCAAGGCTGCGCTCCAACAAGCTCATGCTCAACACCAGCTTTGCGTGGCAGGGGGTTCCCTCCTGCCGCCCGGTCCAGAACGCGATGCACGCCGTGCTGTCGCCCAGCCACGTGCTGCGCAGGGTGTTCAGCTCGCGGGCCGTGTGGCGCGGGGTGTCCAGCTCGTCCAGCATATCGGTCAGGATGTCCAGATACTGCACTTCTTCCTCGCTCAGCCCGCCGAGGTCGTAGTAGAGATTCAGGTACAGGCTGCCCTTGGAGGGGTGGTGCAGCAGCTCTGCCCCGGCCACTGTGCCCACCACGCCTTCGGCGCTGGGGCTGCCCTCGCCGAGGTCGGTCACGGTCAGCGGGTGGTCCAGCACCAGCTTGCCGTCGGTGCGGGCGGGGACGGCGTTCTCGTCGTCCTTCTTGGGCAGGGTCGGCACTTGGATGACCTGCACCGGCGCGGGGGCAAACAGCTCCCGCAGCAGCTCGTTGAACCAGCCGCTGTCCAGCTTCTCCCGCAGGGCGGCAAAGAGCTTGTCCGTGTGGAGCAGCAGGGCCGGGTCTCCGGTGTGGAGCCAGCCGGTCGCGGCGTGGATGGCGTCCAGCACGCCGTCGGGCAGACTGCCCGGCCGCTCCAGCGAAGCGAACTCCGCCGCGTTCAGGCTGGCCAGCAGCAGCTCTGCCGGGATGCCCTCGGCAAGGATGCCGTCCACCGCGCGGCGGACCGCTGCGGCGAACTGTTCCGCCGTTTCCTCGGTCGCGCCCCGCAGCACCAGCTCCAGAACGGGCTGCAGTGTGCTGTCATCGAAGCCCACATCGATATCCGCGCCCAGCTTTTCTTCCAGCAGAGCCGCTTTCAGCGGGGACTGGTTGGTGCCCAGCAGCGCGTCCAGCAAAATCTCCACGCCCAGCTGCCGCTCCCGGTCGGCAAAGGCGCCGGTGTACCACGCCAGCGCGCACTGCACCTCGTCGGCCTCCGGCTTTTCGGTGTAGTAGGGGATCTTCACGCAGACGCCCGGCTGCTCACTCTGCAAAGTCAGCTTGGGCTGGCTGGTGCCCTTGGGCATCTTGCTCAGGTATTCTCTGTCGAGGAAGTCCAGCTTCTCGGCCATATCCATCTTGCCGTACAGGGTCACGCAGCAGTTGTCGGCGCTGTAGTGGCGGCGGTACACCCGCTGATACTTCTCATAGGTCAGCGCCGGGATGGACGCCGGGTCGCCGCCGGAGACAAAGCCATAGGCCGTGTCGGGGAACATGGCCCGCTCCAGCGCATCTTCCAGCTGAGCGTCCGGGGCTGCCAGCGCGCCCTGCATCTCGTTGTACACCACGCCGCTCACGGTGCCGTCGGCGTCGCGGTGCCAGCCCTCCTGCTCGAACACGGCCTTGTCCACCATGGCCAGCGGGCAGAATACCGCGTTCAGGTAGACGTCCATCAGGTTCTTGAAGTCCGTCTCATTCGGGGTCGCAAAAGGGTACACCGTCTTGTCCGGGAAGGTCATGGCGTTGAGGAAGGACGCCATGCTGCTCTTGAGCAGCTGCAAGAACGGCGAGGTCACGGGGTACTTCTCGCTGCCCGCCAGCACCGAGTGTTCGAGGATGTGGAACACGCCCGTATCGTCGGAGGGGAAGGTGCCGAAGCCGATGCCGAAGGCCTTGTTCACGTCCTCGTTCTCCACCAGCAGGATGGTCGCCCCGCTGATATCGTGGGTCAGCACGGTCAGAGTACCGTGCTGTTCGGGGCAGTCTTCGCTCCGCACGACCGTATAACCGGGATATTGCTTCATTGGGATTCTCCTTTTTTCTGAATTGGGTTTTGTTTTATTGTATCACTCTCTCTTGTAAGACGCAACAAACAATGTTACGGAGGAGATGTTCTCTTTTGCGTGCCAAAAGAGAACCAGAAAAGCACCCGCTACTTTCGAGGCGCGGGAGGCACGAATCAGGGGCTGCTCGCCCCTAATAACCCCAAAGAAGAAGGCCCTGTCAAAAAATCGGGCGGTGCGCCAGTCGGCGCAAACGCTTTTCCGATTTTCAGACAGAGCCGATTTCGAATGGCCCGACTGAGAGGTTTACTCTTTACAAGACATCTTGAACAGCACAAAGCCGATGATAAACAGCACGATCAGCGAGCCGACGCCCACATTGGCGCTGCCGGTCAGCTGGCTGCCCACGCTGACGATCATGGTGCCGAGGAAGGAGGCCCCCTTGCCGCAGATATCGAACAGGCCGAAGTATTCGCCCGACTTTTCCGGCGGGGTGATCTTGGCGAAGTGGGAGCGGCTCAGCGCCTGTACGCCGCCTTGGAACATGCCCACGATGACGGCCAGCACCCAGAACTGCCACTGCTGGGTCAGGAAGAAGGCGAAGGCCGCGATGCCCGCATAGGCCGCGATGCAGACCGGGATCAGCGTCGTGGACGGGTATTTGGAGGACAGCCGCCCGAAGATCAGCGCCGAGGGGAAGGCGACGATCTGGGTCACCAACAGCGCCAGCAGCAAGCCGGTGGTGTCCAGCCCCAGCGCGGTGCCGTAAGCCGTCGCCATGTCGATGATGGTATACACGCCGTCGATGTAGCAGAAAAAGGCCAGCAGGAACCAGAACACCTGTTTGTCCTCGTGCAGATGCCGGATGGTGTGGCCGATGCGGGCGAAGCTCTGCCGGATGGCGTGCTCCTTCACCTCCACATAGTGTACCTGCTTATAATTTTTCAGCAGCGGCAGGGTCGTCACCAGCCACCACGCGGCGGTGATGAACAGCGAAATGTTCAGCGCCGTCATCTGGCTCAGGCCGATGGCCCCGGCCCCCAGCACCAGTGCAAGGCAGACAAGGAAGGGCACACAGCTGCCGATGTAGCCCCACGCATACCCGCGGGAGGACACTACGTCCATCCGCTTCGGTTCGGTCACGTCGCTCAGCATCGCATCATAGAACACCAGACTGCCGGAGAAGCCCACCTTCGCGAAGATGAAGATCAACAAAAAGGGCAGCCACGTTTTCGCCAGCCCCATGGCGCAGCAGCCGGCCACGCCCACCACGAGGCAGAGGATGAAGATGGGCTTCTTGAAGCCCTTGGTGTCGGCCAGCGTGCCGAGGATGGGGCTCAGGATGGCCGTGATGACGGTCACCACCGAGGCCGCATAGCCCCAGTAGGCCAGATACTCCACCGAACTCAGGCCGCCTTCCTCTGCCAGTGCATTGAAAAAGATGGGGATGAGGGTCGCCACCAGCAGCACAAAGGCCGAATTGCCGACATCGTATAAGATCCACGCGCGTTCCAGCCCGGTCAGGCGGAATTTTTCCTTCTGTTCCATTGATTCCTCTCAATTCTCTCCAAAGGTGTGCTGATACGCCGCATCCAGCGGTGCATCCGTGCTCAGCCCGTCCACATACTCCGTGATGAGCCGTACCGCCAGCGCGATGGCCTTCTGGTACAAGGCATCCAGCCCGCAGCCGCTCTCGGCGCAGTCCGGGTTCGGCTTGGGGTTCGCCACCAGTCCGTGCATGAACTCCCACTTGCCCGCCAGCCGCATGGCGCTCAGCACCACCCAGCGCTTTGCCGGGTTGGAGGCCAGCAGCATCTTGTGGACGAAGACCATGCCGGTCATGGCCTGATAGGCTTCGTCCACGCTGATGCCCTCGTAGAACGGAGCCACAACATTCGCCCAGATGCGGCTGGGCTGGATGTGGCTGGCCGTCAGGTAGTGCATCGGGTCGTGGCCGTCCCGGCGGAGCAGCATGTTATCGAACTCCGTCTCGATCTCGCAGTGGCTCACCCCGCTGGAGCGGACATACTGCTCCACGTACGGATGGCAGGTGCTGTCCAGCGCAAAGTGACAGATGAACCCCAGCGCGTACACCAGCGCGGCGTCCTTATTTTTGGCCTTGCGGATGACGCCCCGCGCCCGCTCGAAGAACACCGCACCCGGCTGCTCGTGCATGGCGCCGCCCAGCCGGCTCACATGGTTCGACTGCAATGCCTTGTAGTAAAACAGCAGGTCCGGCCCGTGGAGACCCAGATCATACAGCGCACGGTAAGGCTCGATCTTGTCCCGCAGCTCTTCCGGCAGCCGGGCCAGAACATCCGCCCCGAACCGGCGGTGTGCATAAGTAGAAGGCATATTTACTCCCCCTTACGATTTTCATACGAAGCTAGTATACCAGAAACATTTTCCCTCTGCTACCCTTTCGGGCATTATTTTGGTAAAATATTTGAGATATCTTTTGTAAAAAAAGCTGTTCGGTTGCCGCAAAGCAGCTTCCGAACAGCCATTGCCTCACTTCAATTCATTCTTCGGGTCGCGGTCCATCAGGGTGCGCACGGCCTCCGCCGCGCCCATGCCCTTGTTGACGATGGCATTCACGGTCTGGACGATGGGCATGTCCACCTGATACTGCTCGGCCAGTTCCAGCGCAGCGGGCAGGGCGTTCATGCCCTCCACCACCATGCCGACTTCCTTGACCGCGTTCTCCGGCGTCTCGCCCTTGCCGATGAGGATACCGGCGCGGTTGTTGCGGCTGTGCATACTGGTAGCCGTCACGATCAGGTCGCCGATGCCCGCCAGACCCGCAAAGGTGTGGACATTGCAGCCCATCGCCACGCCCAGCCGGGCGATCTCGGCGATGCCGCGGGTGATGAGGGCAGCGCGGGCGTTGTCGCCGTAGCCAAGGCCGGTGGAGATGCCGACGCCCAGCGCGATGACGTTCTTCATAGCGCCGCTCAGCTCCACGCCCTTGATGTCCTCATTCGTGTACACGCGCATGACGCTGTTGGAGAAGACCTCCTGCACGAACTTGGCCGCCTCCATGTCCGAGCTGGCCGATACGATGGTCGTGGGCAGGTCCACCGCCACCTCCTCGGCGTGGGTGGGGCCGGACAGCGCCACCAGACGGATGCCCTTCGGGCCGCCCTCCTTGCCCAGCTCGTCGGCCAAGATCTCGGTCATGGTGTACAGGGTATCGGGCTCGATGCCCTTTGCTACGTCCACGATGATCTGGTCATCCGCCACATAGGGCCGTGCCTTGGCTGCCGTGGAACGCACGAACACCGACGGCACTGCAAACAGCAGCACGTCCTTGTCCTTGCACACTTCCTCGATGCTCTTGGTAAAGCGCAGCTCGTCCGGGACCTTCATTCCGGGCAGATTGGGGTGCACGCGGGTGCTCGACAGGCTGTCGATCTCCTTTTCGATGGCCGACCAGACCTGCACATCGTTCCCGCTCACGCAGAGCATCCGTGCCAGTGCCATGCCCCAAGTACCTGCACCCAGAACCCCGATATTCCGTTTCGTCACGTTCAAATCCTCCGAATCCGCCGCGGCTTTCGCGCCGCTGGCATATTCCCCGCAAATTTGGCGGGAGCTTGTCAGTTTCTATTGTACACGAAACTCCCGTCAACGTCAACTCCTTGCCAGACTGCACAAAGTTAGCGCATGTTTCCCCGCGCTTTTGGTAATAACAGGGGAATTGCCCAAACAAATTGCGTCCGCTGGAAATTCATGTTATAGTTTTCTGGTAGGAATTATAGGATTTCACTTGACTTCAAGTGCTCTTTAAGGTATATAATAGACACTCCGCAGTTTCTTTTTGTCAAAAGAAGGAAGATTTTCAATGCTCGAAACGATCCTTTCCAACCGCACGGCCAGCGTTTTGTGGGAAGCGCTGCCCCGTATCCTGTCGGCGGGTCTCACCATGACCATCCCGCTGACCCTCATCTCCTTCTCCCTCGCCATGGTGCTGGCCGTGGTGGTGGCGCTGGTGCAGTACGCCAATGTTCCGGTGCTGCGGCAGGTGGCCCGGTTCTACATCTGGGTCATCCGCGGCACCCCGCTTCTGGTCCAGCTGTTCATCATCTTCTATGGTCTGCCCAGTGTGGGCATCATGCTGGACGCCTTCCCGGCGGCGGTCATCGCCTTCGCCATCAACGAGGGGGCTTACTGTGCCGAGACCATGCGCGGCGCGCTGGAAAGCGTGCCGCAGGGCCAGCTCGAAGCCGGTTACTGCGTCGGCATGACGTGGTGGCAGATCATGCGCCGCATCGTGCTGCCGCAGGCGCTGCGCACCGCCGTGCCCGCCCTCTCCAACTCCCTCATCGGCATGATCAAGGATACCTCGCTGGCGTCCAACATCACGGTGGCGGAGCTGTTCATGGCCGGCCAGCGCGTCGCGGCCCGCACCTACATTTTCCTGCCCATCTACTGTGAAGTCGCCGTGGTCTACCTGCTGTTCTGCACGGTGGTCACCAAGCTGCAAAGCCTGTTGGAGCGCCATCTGAACGCCCACGGCTTCCAGTGAGAAAGGAGGAAGCAGCATGGCTATGTTAGAAATTCAAAACATCCACAAATCGTTCTATCCCTACGACGATAAGCCCCGCTTCCACCTCGGCCCCTTCCCCCGCGGCAGCGTCCGCCGGGTGGCCAGCACCCTGAATGTGCTGCGGGGCGTAGACCTGACCGTGGAAAAAGGCGACGTCGTGGCCATCCTCGGCCCCAGCGGTTCCGGCAAGACCACCCTTCTGCGCTGCCTGAACTTCTTGGAGCCCGCCGACAGCGGCCGCCTCGTCTTTGACGGCGAGACCTTCGACCTCGGCAAGATCACCAAAGCCGACATCGCCCGTCTGCGCAAAAAGACGGCCTTCGTCTTCCAGAACTACAATCTGTTCCGGAACAAGACCGCCCTCCAGAACGTCACCGAGGGCCTCATCGTTGCCCGCAAAACGCCCAAGGAGGAGGCCGACGCCATCGGCCGGAAGATGCTGGAAAAGGTCGGTTTGGCCGACCGGGCGGACTACTACCCCCGCCAGCTTTCGGGCGGCCAGCAGCAGCGCGTCGCCATCGCCCGCGCCCTTGCCACCGACCCGGAGATCATCTACTTCGACGAGCCGACCTCGGCGCTGGACCCGGAGCTGACCGGCGAAGTCCTCGCCGTCATGCGGCAGCTGGCCGAGGAGGGCATGACCATGCTCGTGGTCACACACGAGATGGGCTTTGCCCGCAACGTCTCTTCCAAGACCGTTTTCATGGAAAACGGCGTGGTGGTCGAACAGGCTCCCTCCCGCGAATTCTTTGAGGATCCGAAGGAAGAACGTACAAGAGAGTTTTTACGTAAAATTGAACATACAAATTAAGAGGTATCGTATGAAAAGAAGAACCTTTATTTCCCTGATGAGCGTCATGGCAGCCGCCGGTGTGCTCACGCTCTCCGGCTGCTCCTCCAACAGCAGTTCCACCAGCACCACCGCTTCCGGCGCTGCTTCTGCCGACTCCGCTGCGGCGGACCAGCTCGCCGCCATTCAAGCCAACGGCAAGCTGGTCGTTGCGCTGGAAGGTGCATGGCAGCCGTGGAGCTATCACGATGAGAGCGACACCCTCGTCGGCTATGACGTCGAGGTCTCCCGCGCCATCGCCGAGAAGCTGGGCGTCGAGCCGGAGTATGTCGAGAGCGACTGGGACAGCCTGTTCGCCGGTCTGGATGCGGGCCGTTATGATATGGTCTGCAACGGCGTCGAGGTCACCGACGAGCGCGCCCTGACCTACGACTTCACCACCCCCTACGGCTACATCCACACCGCCCTCGCCGTCAAGAAGGACAACGACGACATCAAGACCTTCGAGGACCTGAAGGGCAAGACCACCGCCAACAGCCTCGCCTCCACCTATATGGAACTGGCCGAAAGCTACGGTGCCACTGTGCAGGGCATCGACACGCTGGAAGAGACCATCCAGCTCCTGACCGCGGGCCGCATCGACGCCACCCTGAACGCCGATGTCTCCTTCTATGACTACCTGAACGTCCATCCGGACGCCGACTTCAAGATCGTCGCCCAGACCGAGGAAGCTTCCCACGTCGCCATCCCCCTGCGCAAGGCCGACGCCAGCGCCACCCTGCTGGAGGCCGTCAATAACGCCATCGACGAGCTGCGCGCCGACGGCACCCTCAAAGAGCTGAGCGAAAAATATTTCGGTCAAGATATCTCTTCTGAAAACTAACTTTTCTTCACCAAGCAAAAATCGGACGGCCATTTCGGTCGTCCGATTTTTTGTTAGGTGTGAAAATACCCGTAAATGGTCTGCGCCAACAGCGGCCCCACACCGGGCGTATTTTCCAGCGCTGCGGTGCTGGCTTCCCGCACCGCAGCCACGCTCTTGAACTGGTTCATCAGCGCCTTGGCTGTTTTCGGCCCCACGCCGGGCACCTCGGTCAGGGCGGAGGCGTAGCTCTTTTTCTTCATCTGCTGTTTGCGGTAGGCGTTGGCAAACCGGTGGGTCTCGTCCTGAATGGCCGTGATGAAGGTGAATGTCCCCCGGTTCATGTTGATGGCGATCTCCCGCCCGTCGCTGTCCACGATGGCGCGGGTGCGGTGGTGGTCGTCCTTGACCATGCCGAACAGCGGCACATCCGCCAGCTTGGTGCCCGCCAGCGCCGCCTTGGCCGCGCTGACTTGGCCCTTGCCGCCGTCCATCAGCAGCAGGTCCGGCTTCTCGCCGAAGTAATCCTCGCTGGCCTGCCCATGGGCGGCCAGCTCATGAACCCGTTCGTAGGCCGCCGCCCGGCGCGAGACCGTCTCGGCCAGCGAAGCGTAGTCGTCGGTGCCCGGCACCGTCTGCATCTTGAACTTCCGGTAGCCCGTCTTATAGGGCTTGCCGTCCCGGAAGACCACCATGCCGCAGACGCTGGAACCGTCGCCCCAGTTGGAGATATCGTAGCTTTCGATGGTGCGGGGGGGCTTCGAAAGCCCCAGCACCTGCGCCAGCTCGTCCAGCAGCTTTTCCTCGCGGGCGTAGCGGCCGCTCTCCCGCGCCAAGCGCTCCACGGCGTTGGTGTGGGCCATCTCGATGAGGTGGGCCTTGTCGCCCCGCTGAGGGACGTAGAGCTGCACCTCACTCCCCCGCTTGTCGGTCAGCGCCTGTTGGAGCGCGTCGCTGTCCGGCGGCAGCTCGTCCACAGCGATGACCTTGGGGATCTGCTCGTCGTCCAGATAGTACCGGGGCAGGAACTCCTCCCGCGCCGCCGCAATGTCGGCGGTATCGTGGAAGAGGAACTCCCGCTTGTCGGTCAGCCGCCCTTCCCGGAAGCGGAGCACCGCCGCGCAGACGCTGTTGGGCGTGCCCGCCAGCGCCACCACGTCCATCTCCACGTCCGGGTCCACCACCACCTTCTGCCCCGCCGTCACCTTGGTGATGGCGTTGATCTGATCGCGGAGTAGAGCCGCCGTCTCAAATTCCAGCCGGTCGGATGCTTCCATCATCCGCTCGTGCAGGGTCTTGAGGATATCCTTTTTGCCGTAGCGGATCAGGTGGACCGCGCTCTTGACGGCCTGATTGTAGTTTTCGCAGCTGATTTTCCCGCTGCACACGGCCATGCACTTGCCGATGTGGGCGTTCAGGCAGGGGCGGCCCTTGCCGCAGTCCTGCGGGAACCGCTTATTGCACCGGGGCAGCAGAAAGGCATCCATGGCCGTTTCGGCCATCTGCCGCGCCGCAAAGCTGGAGGTATAGGGGCCGATGTACTCCGCCCCGTCCTCCTCTTTTTGCAGCGTGAAGGAGAGCCGCGGCCACTCCTCCTTGGTCACTTTGATATAGCTGTAGCCCTTGTCGTCCTTCAGCAGGATGTTGTACTTCGGGGTGTGGGCCTTGATCTGGCTGGCTTCCAGCACCAGCGCCTCGAACTCGCTCTGGCAGACGATGACATCGAACGCATAGGCGTGGGCGATCATCTGGCTGACCTTGTTATCGTGGGGCACACCCTCCCGGAAATACTGGCTCACCCGGATGCGCAGCCGCTTGGCCTTGCCGATATAGATGATGGTGTCGCTTTTGTCCCGGATGATATACACCCCCGGCAGAAGCGGCAGCATACAGGCTTTTTTGTAGAGTTCCGCTTTGGTCATGCTTCAGCCTTTTCAGCCTTCTTGCGGGCATACTTGTCCATATAGTAGTGAGTGCTGCCTATCCCGGCACCGATCAGCGCCGAGTTCAGCCAGCTCGGCTTCTTTTCGGAAAAGATGCACAGCAGCATGTTGATGACGAACAGCACGCAGTAGATGCCGAAGAGCACCTTCCAGATGGTGCCCTCTTCGCAGACATCGCTCACCCTGCGCAGGAACTTCTCAGTGGATCCTTTCATGGCCAAAACCTCCTTGTTGTGTATCATACCAAAAAAGCGGCAGGATAATCTCCCGCCGCTTCAAAAATCAAAGGCTCGAATTACTCTGCAAAGCCGGACTCGACCAGCTTGATCAGGCCATCGACCGCAGCCTGCTCATCAGCACCGTCCGCAATGATGCGGATGGTAGTACCACCCACGATGCCCAGAGACAGAACACCCAGCAGGCTCTTTGCGTTCACGCGGCGCTCTTCCTTCTCGACCCAAATGGAAGACTTGAACTCGTTTGCCTTCTGGATAAAGAAGGTAGCCGGACGAGCATGCAGACCAACCTGATTTTCAACGGTAACTTCTTTGACGTACATAGTAAAACGCTCCTATCTATTATCGTTTTCGGGAATGCAATATTGTTTCGTGCCTGTTGCGTTGTACCTATTTTAGCGCAAGCCGAAACCGTTGTACAGCCCCTCGACGCATTTTTGGCGGTTTTCCCAATGATATCCGGGGCTTTTTTCGCCATTTATACAAAGATAACAAAATTATTCCCCCGGCATTGGCTGGGTAATACAAAAGTTTTCAACATTTTTTCGACGGTTGACCGCCTTTGCGCCCCTTCGACAGCATTTTCAGCCCTCGTACCGCATCACGAGAAGCTCGCTGTGCACGGCGGCGAAGCGATCTTTCGCGGGGTCGAACACCAGCTCCACGCCGCACACCTTCCAGCCCATCCGGCGGTAAAGAGCCAATGCACGGGTATTTTTGTCCAGCACGGTCAGGGTGGGGTGGGGGTGTTCCGGCAGCTTTTTGCGGGCAAAATCCAGCATCTTCTGGCCGATGCCCTTGCCCCGCGCACTGGCTGCAATGAACAGATGCTCGATCCGTCCGCCCTTGTGGTCCACGCTGATCATGCCGTCCGGCTCATTTTTCGTGTAGTGCAGGTAGCACGCCCAGCCCTGCGCCTTTTCTTCCTTGAGCTGATCGTAGAAATACTCCGGCGTCCACTCGGCCAGCCCCTCCTCGGTCCAGCAGCCGCGGCCCAGATCGCGCCGGCCCTCCGAGAACAGCTGCGCTGCCGCGCGGAACTGCTCCTCCGTTTTCACGAGCCGGACGTTCTCGCCCCGCTTCCACTTGGGCAGCTCGGTGATGGGGTGGGTCTCGCACCACT
>ENA-OUQF01000418-OUQF01000418.1-human-gut-metagenome-genome-assembly--contig:-NODE-418-length-33103-cov-7.411371_pt1 | contig 33103 bp, 26 predicted proteins | sample MGYA00237947_ERZ548826 | MGnify/ENA primary metagenome ERZ548826 (study PRJEB26490, sample SAMN05194701) | human gut metagenome | biome: terrestrial biome; feature: human-associated habitat; material... | reverse complement strand
GAATAAGTTTCGGGTCAAGCCCTTTTCTCAAAGGGCTTGCGGGAATCCAAAGGGCAGAGCCCTTTGGTCGCCGCGGGGCGGCGAAATAAAAAGCCCAAACAGCAATTTTTGCGCAAAGTGCAAAAAGAGCGAACAATTACAGCGAAGTAACCCCACTGTAATAAGGAATAAGTTTCGGGTCAAGCCCTTTTCTCAAAGGGCTTGCGGGAATCCAAAGGGCAGAGCCCTTTGGTCGCCGCGGGGCGGCGAAATAAAAAGCCCAAACAGCAATTTTTGCGCAAAGTGCAAAAAGAGCGAACAATTACAGCGAAGTAACCCCACTGTAATAAGGAATAAGTTTCGGGTCAAGCCCTTTTCTTAAAGGGCTTGCGGGAATCCAAAGGTCAGAGCCCTTTGGTCGCCGCGGGGCGGCGAAATAAAAATCAAAAGCATAAATCATAAATAGTAGGGGAACTTTTAAAGCATCTGTAAAATGCAAAACAGGAGGAGATATCATGAAACTATCCACAAAACAAATCGCCTTTGTCGGACTTTTGTCGGCGCTTGCAAGCGTGCTGATGTTTTTTCCGCATATTCCGATATTGGCGGCATTTCCATTTCTGAAAGCCGATTTTTCCGATGTTCCCGCTCTCATGGCGGCGCTGACAATCCACCCGCTGAGCGGCGTACTGGTTGAACTCGTGAAAAACGCGATCCATTTGCCCTTTTCCGATACCTCCTTCATCGGCGAGCTTTCCAATTTCATCGTCGGCAGTATGTTCGTGCTGTCGGCGGGCTTTTTGTCGCAAAAATGCTTCCCCAAAATGCTTATGCGAAAAAAACTGCTGATCACACTGCCGCTCTCGGTTCTGGTGATGGACGCTGCGGCGGCATTGTCGAACACATTCCTCATCGGCCCGATGTACTTCGGCGGACTGAACGAACAAGTGAAAAACTTCGTGCTGTACGGTGCGTTTCCTTTTAATCTTATCAAGGGCGGGCTGGAGGCGGTCGCTTTTTATGTGCTGTACCGCGCTCTTGCTCCGACTATTTTGAAAAATCAATTCGAATATCGCTGACCGGTCACAAAAAGACTTGCAATTTTTCCGTTTTTCCTTTATAATATTATCCGTGTCGATCGGTTGCATAGAAAACATAGAAAATCTATCGGAATAACAGAATGACTCTCGGTCGCGATTCGGAAAGATCGGGAAACGAACACGGTAAAGCAAAGAGGAATCAAAATGAAGAACTTCGAAAACACCCCCGAAAAATTGAAACTGCTGTCCGAGACGAAACTGTACGTTTTGGATATGGACGGTACTATTTATCTCGGCGACTGCCCGATCGACGGCGCGATCGATTTTTGCAATCGGATATTGCAAAACGGGAAAAAGCTGATGTATTTCACCAACAACGCGTCGCGTAACCCCGAGGATTATGTGAAGCGCCTTGTCGGCATGGGCTTCCCGTGTACGCGCGACCAGATCGTGACGTCGGGCGATGTTACGATCGCTTATCTGAATCGCTATTTTCCCCGTCAGCCTGTGTACCTTGTCGGCACGCCCGCACTCGAAGAAAGCTTTCGAAAGGGCGGGATCACGCTTTCGAAAGATGCGGATATCGTTGTCGTCAGCTTCGATCTGACGCTGACGTATGATAAATTGGAGCACGCATGTACGCTGATCCGCAACGGCGCTAAATTTTTCTCGACCCATCCCGATATCAATTGCCCGACTGCCGACGGGTTCATCCCCGACAGCGGCGCGATCTGCGCGGCGATCACGCTTTCGACGGGCGTCGAACCGCGCTATTTCGGAAAGCCCTACGGCGAAACGGTTGAAATGATCGAGACGCTCTCGGGCATTTCGCGCAAAGAGTCGGTCATGGTCGGCGACCGACTGTATACCGACATCGCCCTCGGCAAGAAAAACGGTATGCTCGCGCTTTTGGTCATGAGCGGGGAAACGACATGGGATATGCTTAAAAATGTTTCCGAAGAGCAACAGCCCGATTTGATTTTTGACAGTGTGGATGTTTTGGAACGATAAAGGAACATTACCTATTAAAATGCTATGAAAAAGCGCACCGCTCTACGGTGCGCTTTTTTGTTCAAAGTGGCACATGTATTGCGGCGAAAGCGGGTACAAACAAAACATACAGTTGCAGTATGAAAAAATTCAATGAACTATGTCTCAAACAAAATTTGAATTGTGCGAGCACATTCAACGCGAAATCATGCGCGGTTGATGTGCGTGTTGGGATAAAGCGTCGAATAGCGGGTGGGTGTTATACCTTCGTGATATTTGAAAAAGTTGGTAAAGGCATTTGCATTTTCAAATCCGAGCTCATTCGCGACCTCGGAAATGCTCTTACCCGACGTGCAAAGCAGTGCCTTGGCGCTTTTCATGGTTTGATCGGCAATGAACGCGCCGATACTTTGCCCGTAGGCTTTGCGAAACAAGCGCGTAAAATAGTCGGGATGATATCCGAAACGCGCGGCGATGTCGGCGACGGTCGGACGTCGCCGAAGATTGGCGGCAATAAATTCTGCAGCCTTGCGCGCAACGGCGTTTTCGGAGTTATTCCGATCGGAAAGGTAGGAAATTTCGTTGAGTATCAGACGCGTCAAATATTCGGCAGAGCTTTGCGGATAAAACGGCGTGTTGACATCATGCAAAAGAATGCGAAACAGAGAAAGAAGCGACGCCGAATCGGTGTCGGAAAAGACAAAATGCTTTTGATCAAAGACGGCATCGCTTCGAAAATGCAGCCAAAAAAACGAAACATCACGGCTCGTTCGCGTACCCTCATGTTCGACGTTGGGCGAAAGCAACAGGAAATGATTTTTTTCCAAAACATAGGAGTCCGCGCCTTCTTTCAGGTACACTTTTCCCGCAAGAACGGCGATGATTTCATAGGAATCGATGGTACGGCACGGGTGGATCCACTCTCCGCGCGATACAAATTCTCCGCAAGACTCGAAAAAAAGAGGGTGCGCTTCGTGCGATACACTTTGAAACATGTCGGATATTCTCACTTTTCTATCGGTTTTTGCTGTTGAAAACACCGATATTTATTGTATACTGGTAGTGTACAACAAACCTATGCAATTGTCAACCGAAAATAAAGAAAGGTGTGAAATTTTATGAAGCTGATCCCGATCGATTGCAAGGACGTTATCTTGACCGACGGATTTTGGAAAAAGCGGCAGGATATCAACAAGACTGTTACCGAGAAGGCGGTGTACGATCGTTTCGACGAGACGGGTCGAATCCGAGCGTTTCAGTGTGTTTTTAATCCGAATGCGGAAGATAAGCCCGCGCCCCACTACTTTTGGGACTCGGATGTTGCCAAATGGATCGAGGGGGCATCGTATATTCTGATGCATGAGAAGCGTCCCGATCTGGAGGAACGCATCGATTGGATCGTGGAGCAGATTGAGAAGAACCGGACGCACGACGGGTATTACAATTTGTACTTTATTCCCGTTTGTCTGCAAAATCGCTTCACCGATCGCAACATGCATGAGCTTTACTGCGCGGGACATCATTTCGAAGCGGCGTGCGCATATTATAAGGCAACGGGGAAAGACAAATATTTGCATCGGATGGAGGATTTTGCCTCGCTGCTCTATCGTATTTTTGTCGAGGAACACAGCGCTTGCTTCGACACACCCGGACATCCCGAGATTGAGCTTGCGCTGATGACGCTGTATCGCACGACGCACAACGAAAAGTGGCGTGAGCTGTGCCGTTTCTTTATTGAAATGCGCGGCTGCAGCGAAAAAGACACGCCTTTATTCCATGACCCGCTGTATGCGTCGGAAATCCCGGTAAAACGCTCGGAAAAGGCGGAGGGACACTGTGTGCGCCTGAATTATCTTATGTCGGGCGCGTGCGATCTTGCCTATGAAACCGACGACGAAGAACTTTTTGCGGCATGCGACCGCGTTTTTCGCAACGCGACCGAGAAACGCATGTATATCACGGGTGCGCAAGGCTCGAGCGCGGCGGGTGAACGATATACGATCGATTATCATTTGCCCAACAAGTCGGCGTATGCCGAGACCTGCGCCTCTATCTCACTTGCCATGTATGCCCGACGCATGGAGCTTTATCGTCCCGACAGCCGTTACGGCGACGTTGTCGAGCGCACTTTGTATAACGGAATCCTCTCGGGCGTTTCGGTCGACGGCGATTCTTTCTTTTACGAGAACCCGCTCGAGATGCGCGACGAGGATTACATACTTAATTACTATGATTTTAACGGTCAAGTCCACCGCGCTCCGCGCGTTCGGCAAAAAATGTTCGGCTGTTCCTGCTGTCCGCCCAATATTGTGCGGCTGATCGCGTCGGTCGGCGGCTATATCTATTCACTGTCGGAGGACAAAGAAACGTTGTTTGTCCACCAGTATATCGCTTCCGAAGTCGGAAAAGACGGTGTTTCGGCAAAGCTTGAGACCGAGTTCCCGTCAAACGGAAAAATTCGCATAACGGCGTCGGGTGTTAAGCAAATTGCTGTTCGAATTCCCTACTATGCAAGTGGGTTTACCGCAAACGCCGCCTATACCCTGCGCGACGGCTACGCCTTTTTCGATGCCGCCGGCGGCACGCTTGAGCTTTGCTTCGACCTTTCTCCGCGCTTCGTCTATGCCAACACCCGTCTTTACGACAATATTGGCCGCACCGCCGTGATGTACGGCCCGATCGTTTACTGCGCCGAGAATGTTGATAATGACGGTGTGGAAAACTTTGCGGCAAACACCGACGAGCCGATCGAATTTGCCGAGGGGCGCTTCGGCGTTCCCGAGCTTTGCGTTTCTGGCGTGCGCTATTCACTCACCGACGCGTTGTATTCCGAAATGCCGCCGCAAAAGACAGCGGGGACACTGCGTATGATCCCGTATTTTGCTTTCGCCAACCGCGGGGAGAGCGAAATGGTGACGTATCTGCCTGTTTTGAAAATGTGACGCAGAAAAAAGCCGTTCTTTCCTCCTTTTTCCGAAGCGCCGAATTCCGGCCGTTTCTCGGCAATAACGGCATCGGAGGGCGCTTCGGCGGCGAAAAAACGGATTTTGCGCGATCGAAGAAACGGAAAATCCGAAACGAATCAAAAAAGAAGCCCGCAAAGGCGGGCTTCTTTCAATTTCGCCTTGCGGCGGATTATTACTTCTTGAGGTTTTCTTCCAGCTTTGCAAGCTCTTCGCGAAGCTCTGCAGGAACCGACTTGCCGAGCTTGTCGTAGAATGCCTTGATGTTGTCGATATCCTCGAGCCAGTGTTCTTTGTCGACCGACAGAAGATTGCGGATCGTGTCGCGCGAGATGTTCAGCTCTTCAATATCGATATCCTCTGCCTTCGGAACATAACCGATCGCCGTCTCCACAGCGTCTACCTTGTCAGCGCAGCGATCCAGAATCCACAGAAGAACGCGGAAGTTGTCGCCGAAGCCGGGCCAGATGAAGTTGCCTTCATCGTCGGTACGGAACCAGTTAACGTGGAAGATCTTGGGAGGATTCGAGATCTTTTTGCCCATTTCGAGCCAGTGACCGAAATACTCGCCCATGTCGTAACCGCAGAAAGGAAGCATTGCCATCGGGTCGCGGCGAACAACGCCGACTGCGCCCGAAGCGGCTGCCGTCGTCTCGGAAGCCATGATGGAGCCGACAAACGTGCCGTGCTGCCAGTTTCTCGACTGATATACGAGCGGCGCGGTCTTTGCGCGTCTGCCGCCGAATACGATTGCGTCGAGCGGAACACCCGTCAGGCTGTCAAACTCGGGCGATACGCACGGGCACTGCTTTGCGGGCGCGGTGAAGCGGGAGTTCGGATGAGCGGCGCAGGTGGACTTATCGTGCTTGTCGTACTTGGTGTAATCCCACTTTTCGCCTCTCCAGTTGAGCGCGTTCTTGGGAGGATTGTTGTCGAGACCTTCCCACCAAACCGTGTTGTCGTCGAGGTTCTGAGCAACGTTGGTGAAGATGGTGTTGCACTTGGTCGTGGCAAGCGCGTTGGGGTTGGACTTTTCGCTCGTGCCGGGCGCTACGCCGAAGAAGCCGTTTTCGGGGTTGACAGCCCAAAGTCTGCCGTCCTTGCCGACGCGGATCCACGCGATATCGTCGCCTACGCACCAAACCTTATAGCCCTTCTTGCGGTAGATTTCCGGCGGGATGAGCATGGCAAGGTTGGTCTTGCCGCAAGCCGACGGGAATGCGGCGGAAACATAATGAATTTCGCCGTTCGGATATTCAACGCCCAAAATGAGCATATGCTCGGCGAGCCAGCCTTCTTTTCTGCCGAGGTAGGAGGCGATACGAAGCGCGAAGCACTTCTTGCCGAGAAGAACGTTGCCGCCGTAGCAGGAGTTGATCGACCAGATGGTGTTGTCCTCCGGAAAATGGCAGATATAACGATTTTCTTCATCGAGCTGAGCCTTGGAGTGAAGACCCTTGATAAAGTCGGAACGATTGCCGAGATTGTCGAGAACATACTGTCCCGCACGGGTCATGATCAGCATGTTGAGTACGACATAGATCGAGTCGGTAAGCTCGATACCGGTCTTGGCAAAGTCGGAGCCGACAACGCCCATCGAATAAGGAATAACGTACATGGTACGACCCTTCATCGAGCCGCGGAACAGCTTTCCGAGCTTTTCGTAGCATTCGCCGGATTCCATCCAGTTGTTGGTGGCGCCGACATCTTCTTTTTTCTTGGTGCAGATAAAGGTTCTGCCCTCAACGCGGGCAACGTCGTTGATCGACGTTCTGTGGAGATAACAGCCGGGAAGCTTTTCCTGATTGAGCTCGATGATTTCACCGGTCGAAACGGCTTCCTTGCGCAGAGCGTCGGTCTGCTCTTCACTGCCGTCGATCCAAACGATCTTGTCCGGCGTGGTGAGCGCTGCCATCTCATTTACCCAATCGAGTACATACTTGTTGTTGGTCATGATTTATTTCCTCCTGTCATTTTTTTGCTTTTTGCATAAGCGCAAGATTGATTTTGCATAAGAAAGAATTTGTTCGTTAAAATCGGAACACTTCCTCAATCTTGTACCAGTATGATTATACGTCATTTTCGTGAAAAAAGCAAGCCTTTTTGATTCATTTTTGAAAATTTAAGGTTTTGGCATAATTCGTTAACGATTTCACAATCATTCTCATGCCTGCGGCGATCATTGCCGCCGCTGTGCGAAGCGCTGCCGCGAAAGGGAATTCTGCCGGTCGCGCCTTGCGGCGCCGCAGTTGCCGTGAAGTGAGATTCCGATGGTCGGAATCTCACTTCACCTTATCTATGTTATGTCAGCAAAATTTTGCCCTACCCACGTTATGTCAACATAACAAGAGCAAGGCGAAATCGAATTCTGACCATCAGAATTCGTATTTTGCGGCAATGCCCGCCGCAGGCGCGGGCGACCAATGGTCGCCCCTACTTTTCGTTTTTTCTGCTTCGCACAGTTTTTCCGCACGAAGCGCGACCCGTAATTTCGGCAAAGGCAAGCATGCCGTTTTTGATTGAGCGTAGCAATTCTGTACAATGAGGGGGATTTTTAAGGGCGCAAGCCCTTAAATTCTCTTTCTTTTTGGTTCCTTTTTCTTTCGGAAACGAAAGGGAAGAAAACTCCGCCCGAAGGGCAAACACCGCCCGTTTGCGGGGGATGGCAGTGCGCTATGTCAACCGAATTTGCTGTTACGCATACGCCCACGCTGCCGCATGGGCGCACCTCATCCACCGCTGACGCGGTTCCCCTTCCCTTCGCAACACTTGACCTTCGGTTCAAGTTGCACTGTGATCTTCGATCAAGTGCGGAAGGCTCGTGTGCGCTCGACGTTATATCGTTGCAAATTCTTTTTGTTTTTCCCGCTTCGTACAATTTCTCGCTCGAAGGGCACAACGCTCGTTTGCGGGCGATAACAAAAGGGGGCGGCAAAAATGTTGTCACCGTTGCACTTTCATCCGACGCGCTCGGTGCTATGTCAACCGAATTTGCTATTGAGGCTCGCCCGCTTCGCGGGCGCACCTCATCCGTCACGGCTTCGCCGTGCCACCTTCCCCTCAAGGGGAAGGCTTCATTGCGCATCGAAATTTTATGTCAACATAACGTGGGTAAGGCGAAGGTGCATTCTGACCATCAGAATGCACCTTCGCGGCTAACACCCGCCGTAGGCGCGGCGTTGTCGTAAAAGATCGCGTTTGCCGTTTCTTCGGAAATTCCGTTCGCAAGCAGGGCGAAATACAGCTTTTGCACGCACGAAAGAGGCGTATACCCGTCAACGCGCGGGATTCCGTCGCGGTCGCCGCCGAGGCAGAGCGTCTTTTCCCCGCCGCGCCGCAAAAAATATACCGCATGACGCGCAAGCGCCGCGAAAAAATCGGATTCCGTCTCCGCGTCCGCGACGAACGGCGGATAGAGATTCAACCCAACAAGCCCGCCCGCCGCGCGGATCGCGTCGAATTGCCCGTCGGTCAGATTGCGCGACGCGGGAAAGACCGCGCGGCTGTTCGAATGCGATGCGATAAACGGGCGGGAAAGAATCGTTTTTGTCTTTTCAAAGGCAGGATCGGACATGTGCGAAACATCGACGGTAATGCCGAGCGCGTCGCAAAGCGCGAGCGCTTCTTCTCCGAAGGGCGAAAGCCCCGTCTTTGTATCATGCGCCCCGCCGAGCGAATTTATCCCCTTCCACATCGGCGTGAAGATCCGCACGCCCTCGCGATAAAGCCGCTCCAAGCGTTCGAGCTTTCCGTTTAAAAGCGCACCGCCCTCGACGGCGAGAATATACCGCACGGGCGGCGTTTTTTCGTGAACATCCGAAAGATTCCGAAGATCGGTCTCAAGCGCACAAACGTCGGCGTGCTTTTCGATCTCGTTTCGAAGATATTCGGCAATGCGGAAAAAGTCGGCAAAATTTTCCTCTTCGCTTTTTTTGGCGTCCGACCAGACTGCCATGACCTGCACCGCGCGTTCAAAACGCAAAAGCGACGGAAGCGGACAGTCGAGCGCGGGACTTGTGATCGGCAAATGCTCGTGAAACATACGGTACGGCGTGTCGCAATGAAGATCGAAAAATCGCATAAGACCTCCGTTTTCCCGCACGGGCGGGAATGTTTTTATTCAGCACTTGATATTCAGTATATTCGGAAATTTCCGTCGGGTATTCGTGACGGAGGGGAAAAGGTGTCCGAGTTAGAGGTATTCGCGGTGAAACGGCAGCAGCAGGACGAAAATTCACCCGAAGCACAGAAAAAGAAGCTCCGCGTTCGGAGCTTCTTTAACCGTTTTGCGTTTTCTATTTTGAAACCGCTTTTTGCACATAGCCCTTTAATTCCGTGGGCATACGGTCTTCGGCGATCTCATAAGTGTTTAAAAAGACGATCCGCTTGTTTTCATCCTCGGCATCGGTATCGATGAAAGAGAATTCGAGAACCGCATATCCGCCGTTAAGCTTTTCGTCGTTGTTCCATCCGAAGCCGCACTTTCCGTAATAAAAACGAATCGTATCGGGATCGGTAACGGTCGCGATCGGTATACCGCCCTCTTCATAAAAGCTATAGGCTGTCTCAATGTCTGCAAGCTCGGTGCTTACGCCTTCTGTCTCTTGCGCGCTTTTTTCGGAATAATAACCGTAGCCCGGCGAATAGTAATCATACATCCGTATCCGAAGCTCGTCGACGGTATTCAAAAGCGCTTCGTTGTAAATATCATACCCAAGCTCGTCGATCGCCGCGATGAGATTCGTATAATTTCCGTTATAATGGATCGTGCTGTAACAAATACGCTTGCCCTTTTCGTCGATCGAATAACCGCGTCCGCGCGTGTACCTGTCGGTGTTGCTGTCGTAAAATTCGAAGCGGACATACAGCGCGCTGTCCTCTGCCGAAAGCTCGTCTGCGGTGTTTTCGACGACATCGCGGCGCAGCGCTTCGATAAGCTTTGCGGCGGCATCCGCTCCGTAGGTCTCGGCAGGCGTTGAAATACGGTCGTCGTAGATCGTCGCGCCGATCGGCGTTACCGTGTCGTCGAGAACGTCAAAGGAGGCAATCTTTACCGACGGAGAATCGAGAAGCGGCTGCATATAATGCGTATAATTGAAGTTTTGAATATAATCATAGCTGCGGCGCATAACAAGCCCGCTGCGCAGGGTGTAGGAGAAGGAAATATTGCAGCCTTGATACGCTTCGGGATCTGTGTTTCTGTTTTCGTAATCAAAGGTCATTTCCTTGCCCGCCTGATCGGCAAGCGCCGTGTGCAGTTCGCGGACGGCGGAAATTCCCTCGGGATCGGTCAGACGGGCCGTGCCGAATTCATCCGACGAAATAGTCACCGACTTTACGTCCGAAAGCTCGGGAACGCGGTGAACATAACCGAACCAGTCGCCCTTAAGCGAAAGACTGATAAGCAGGGTCAGCAGAACATATGCAAGAATGTGCGGCCCGCTTCCGCGCAGACCCACCGTCTTGCGGGCGATCATGTTGGCACCGATAACGCCGACCAGCCCGAGCGGCAGCATCCACAGAACCGATTGAATATTGAAAACTCCGACAAAAAACAGATAGCTGATCATACCGAGAACAACACCTACCACAACCGTGAAAAGCATGCGCAGCTTGCGGAAGGCGACCACCTCGCCCGCGTTTTCGAGCGGACGGAACGCATAGATAAGATAGCCCGCGGCAAGAAACAAAAGTCCGCCGATAATGTACACAAGGCAGTCAAGAGACAAAATACGGTCGGGGAAAACATACAGCTTTTCGAGAAATTTGTCCACGCCCTCTGCGGGAAGATAACCGTAAAGGTTTTTACTCAAAACATAGATCACAAAGAAGAGCGCCGCCGCCGGCAAAACAACGATCCCGCAGGAAAGAAGCAGCGACACGATGACATTTCCGCAAAAGACCATGGCAAAGACCGTTATCGCCATCGCGATGAGGGTATAAACGGCATAAACTCCGAGAAAAGCGAGAACCGAATATAACCGAAAGCAGGTTGCGGCGCGGCAGAGCTGTAAGATCAGCATCAAAACGCAGGCGACGACCGGCGGAATCATCACAATAATGCCGCCCGACAATAAATTCGTCACATAAAGCTTTAAACGGCTGACGGGGATTCCGTGCATGAACGAAACCGAATTCGGTTTGTCGAGATACGAAAACAGCTTTGCCGCCGTCATGACCGCGTAGAGGATGCCGAAAGCAAACGAAACATAAAACCATCCGAGAAAACGCGGCGTTGTGACGTCAACTGCCGAATTATCCCGCACCGCAAGCACATTGAAGCACAAAAGGATCGCCATAACACAGGGCCAGCCCCAGTGGGTGCGGAGGTTCGAGCGCAAAAGCGCGCCGCTTACGGGACCTTTAGATAAGGATATTTTCAAATTCATAGCCCATTCCTCCCAATTCATAAATAAAGACTTCCTCCAGCGTCAGCGGCAAAACATCGAATACCGCGGGACGGTGCGGCAGGATCGCGGAGCGAATTCGGTCGGCGTCGCCCTTGATGATAAGGCTTGTGACGCTTCCGACATGACTTTCGTGAAGAACCTCGAGCGATTCGGTCGCTTTTTTCCAAAGCGGCTCTTCTCCCTCCTCTTTGTCCGCCGTCCGCGGAAAAGCAAGCTGGATCTTGTGGATGTTTCCCTTCATATCGTCGAGCGATTTTTCGATGACGACCTTTCCGCCGAACATAATGCCCACATGGTCGCACACATCCTCAAGCTCGCGCAGGTTGTGACTGGAGATCAGCACCGTCATATCGCGCAGCGACACTTCGTTTAAGATCAGCTTCCATGTGTTGCGCCGCATAGCGGGGTCGAGACCGTCGATCGGCTCGTCGAGGATCATAACCTCCGGCTGCGCCGAAAGCCCGAGCCAAAAGGCGACTTGCTTTTGCATACCTTTGGACAGGCGCACCACCTTGCGGGAAAGATCGATCTTGTAAATTTCGTGCAGCTTGTTGAAAAGCTCCCAGCTCCAGTTCGGGTAAAGTCCCGCATAAAGCTTTGCCGTTTGTAAAATGCTGTAGGTCGTGAAGAAGAAAAGATCGTCGCCGACATAGGCGATTTGTTCTTTGACCGGTTCGTTTTCATAAATTCTTTTTCCCGTGAGCAAAATATCGCCGTCGTCGGGGCGGTAAATGCCCATCAGCGCTTTGATAAACGTGGTTTTGCCCGCGCCGTTCGGACCGATCAGTCCGTAGATCGAGCCTTTGTCCACATGAAGCGTAAGACCGTCCAGCGCCGCTCTGCCGTCAAAGGTTTTCGTTACGTTCTTCGCGCTTATCATTTCCATTCTCGCTTCCTCCTTTATATAGATCGTAAAGTACGCCGCAAAGCGCCTCGCAGGTCGTCCCGCGATACATAAGCTCGCGCGCCGCGTCGGTGAAACGGGCAAAAAGCTCGTCGTGCGCGCCTTTTTCGGTGTGATCGCGCGGGGCGACAAAATACCCTTTTGCTTTCTGCGAATAAATAAAGCCTTCGCTTTCAAGCTCACGGTATGCCCGCGCGACCGTGTTGGGATTGATGGTCATATCCACGGCAAGCTCACGCACCGAGGGGATCCTGTCCCCGTCGTGCAGCATACCGCCGATGATCAAAAATTTCATTTTTTCCTTGATCTGCTCGTAAAGCGGCCGGTGATCGCCGATATCCAACTGAAACATAACGGTCTCCTTTCATGTATTAACTGTACTATTCCATATAATACACTTAATACAGCTATTTGTCAAGGGGTTTTGGAAATTTTTTTGAAAATTTCCGAATTTCGAACCTTTTCGGCTTTTTCGCAAAAGAACGCCGACATCCGCGCGCGAACGGGGCGGATATAATGCTTTTTAAAAAACAATCAGGACAAGCTCCTGCGGGCTTGCCCTGTCTTTTTTACATATCCGTTCCGTTTTACCGACAGCCGATCAGCGAGATCTGCGTTCCCGAAAAGCCGTGCGAGGCGCGGTGAGAGAAAAAGTCCTTTTCGAGACACCGGGTGCAGAGCGGCAAAAGATCGATATCCTCCGCCGAAATCCCCGCGCGCAGAAGAAAAACGCGGTTTATTTCGCCGAGATCGGCGCGGTATTTTTGCTCGCCGCCGCGCACATAAGCGCACGGAAAGCACGCTTCGCGCTCGCACTCCGAAAGGCTTCGGCACGCGTCGTAAACCGCGTCGTTCACCTCATAACAGCAAGCGCCGATACGCGGTCCGATCGCGGCGACAATACGGCTGTCCGCGCTGTCTGCCGCCGCGCGCATTTTTCGCACCGCTTTTTCCGCAATGCCCGCGGTCGTTCCCCGCCAACCCGCGTGAAGCGCCGCGGCAATGTCGTTTTTCACATCGTATAAGAGTATCGGCACGCAGTCGGCGGTCTTGACCCCGAGGGTGTCGATCTTTTCTCCCTTTTTCGCGATCAGCCCGTCGCAATCGGGAATTTTTTTCCCGAATGCAAAGCATGCGGAAATCGATTCCGCTTCCCTCGCCGCCAAAACCGCGTCGGAATGGATCTGGTTCATCATGGCGCACGTCTCGGGCGTTCGTTCGAGAAGCGAAAGAGCCCTTCTGCAATTTTCCGCGACATTTTCGGTGCTGTCGCGCTTTCCGTCGGCGTCGGCACGGCTTTGCGAGACGTTCAGCGACGAAAAAGCGCCGCTTCCCGCGCTCACTCCTCCGTGCCGTCCCGCAAACAGGTGCGGCACGGAGAAAGAATCCAAAAGCGACGAGGTGTAATATAATATTCCGTTTTGTTCGTGTCGGCAAGCGCTCATATGTTTCCTCCGAAAATCAGCTTGATTTATCCGTATACCTCTGTCAGTATATCGTGAGGCGGCGATTTTGTAAAGACTTTTCGGAAGTTTTAAACGGCTTCAGTGTAAAATTTCGATCGGCTGCCGTATTTTTTGCGAAAGAACCGCGGCGATTTTCGCAAGAAGCGCTTTGTCGGGGACACGGAATACCGTCTGCGGCGCTTTTCCGAGCGCCGACGATTTGTCCGCGCCCGTTCGGTGATACGGCAGCAGTGTGACCGAGTCGATCGCCTCAAAACGGTTTGCAAGCGATGCGATTTTTTGCAAAAAATCGTCGGTGAGATTGGCGTTCGGAACGATGGGACAGCGAAGTGTGATATGCGCGCCGTTTTCACAGAGAAGCGCAAGGTTTTCCGTTATTTTGCGGTCATCCGCCCCGACAAGACGCGCATGATCCTTTTCCGACGCCTTGCAGTCGAATAAAAATCGGTCGACAAACGGAAGAATTTCAAGAAGCTTTCCGGCGTCGCAAAAGCCGCTTGTCTCCATCGTAACCGAGATTTTCTCCTCGCTCGCGTACTTTGCCAGCGCAAGACAAAAATCCGCCTGCGCCATCGGCTCGCCGCCCGTGAGGGTGATTCCGCCGCCTGCGCCGTAAAAATCGCGGTCGCGCAGGATCTGCCCGAACAGCTCCCGCACCGTCCTTTTCTCGCCGACCGTGCGGAGCGCACCCGTCGGACACACCGCCGCGCATTTTCCGCACAGCGTGCAGTTTTCCCGCAAAAGTATATGCTCTGTCCCCCGGAAAACATGCGCTCCCGCGGGACAAACGCGTCGGCACTCGCCGCAAAAAAGGCACTCGCCTCCGAAATACAGCTCCCGCCCGAAGCTTTGCGATTCGGCGTTGTGACACCACGCACAGCGAAGCGGACAGCCCTTTAAAAAGATGTTTGTTCGGATCCCGTCGCCGTCGTCCAGACACCAGCGCGCGACCGAAAAGACCGTTCCCTCCGTTTCGCCGCAGCCGTTTTTCTCTTCGGTTTTTTTCGTCTCCGCGCCCTTCATCAGTACGGCGTCCTTTCGATGATCTCCTGCTTCAGCGTCGGGGAAAGGCGCACGAAATAATCGCTGTAGCCGCCGATGCGAACCAAGAGGTCGCGGTGGTTTTCGGGATGAACAAGAGCGTCCTCAAGCGTCCGGCGGTCAACCGAATTGATTTGCAGCTCGATTCCGCCGCGCGCGAAAAAGACGCGGATGAGCCGCTCCAGATTCCCGCGCTTTTTCTCGTCAAAGGTGCGCTTTTCGAATTTCATATTGACCACCATGCCGGCGAGAAAATTCGACTGATCCCACGAGGTGAGCGATCCGATCATGGCGGTCGGACCGCTTGTGTCGCGCCCCTGGACGGGACAACATCCGTCGGAATAGGAGACGTTTGCCCGCCGTCCGTCAAAGGTGGCGCCCATTGCCGCGCCGCGCGTCGCATGATTGATGTAGGAAAACGTCCCGGGAATGAGAAAACGGCGGTCGGAAAGCTTTCGGAACGATATTTTTTCCAAGATGCCCGCAAGCGCCGCGGCGATCGAATCGACGCGTACATCGTCGTTTCCGTAATGAGAAAGACGGTTTACGATGTAGCGCCGAAGGGGCTCGTTTCCTTCGTAATTTTGCCGAACGATGTCGCAAAAATCGGGGAGCGACAGGCGTTTTTCGTCAAAGCACAGCGCTTCGATCGCAGCGATCGAATCGACCGCCGTCGCAAAGCCGACAAAAATCGGCTGAATAAATTCATAGCGCACACCGCCGTCATAAAGCCCGCGAAGACGGTCGGTGCAATCGCCGACAAAACAGCAGATGCGCATCGGTTCGTTCCCGCTGCGCGCGGCTTCCGATATCTTATATTCATACCCCGAAAGTCCGTTTTTCAGCGCCCGACGGATCTTTTCGCCGTACAGGAAAAGAAGTGTTTCTTTCTCCGAGAGGTCCGGATTTTCGAAAACCGTCTCGCACAGCAGTCGCGGAAGGTCGATTGTCACCGCCGTGGTGTGCCCGCGTGAACAACCCGAAAGGGTGATCTCCGCACAGGTCGAATGGATGTAATCGACCGACTCGCGCGGCGAAAAGCCGAGCCGCTTCAATGAAGAAACGATTCGGTCGTCGTTGAAAAAGGCGGGGTGCGTAACGCCTTCGGCGAGAATTTCCACAGCATAACGCAAAAGAGAATCGCTCGTTTTCTCACTCACGCAAAGAGCACCGTTCGGGTCGGCCAGGCGAAGATGTTCGAGAGAGGTTAAAAACATGTAGGTAAGCTCGTTTTCAAACGGCTCTCCGTCCTCGGTCGTTCCGCCGACCATAAAGCCGCACGCGGCGCGCGAAAACACGCGGTCGGAGATGCCGAGGCACAGGCAGTCGATCAGCTCCTGCGCCCGCTCCCGCGTGAGGAGTCCGTTCTCGATATCCCTCTCGTAAAACGGGGCAAGATAGCGGTCGGGACGTCCGAGAGGATACAGCCCGAAAAGATTCGAAAGGAAAAAATGAACGCTCATGACCGCCTCGAAAAAGGTCGCGGCGGGCTTTTTCGGCACGTTTTCCAGAGCGGCTGCCATGAGCAAAAGCTCCTCCCTCCGTGCGCCGTGTGTTGTTTCGGAAAGGTCTTTCGCGGCGGCGGCATAACGCCCCGCAAGATCGAGCAGCGCCTCCAGCTCGACGATACAGCAGGTGCAGAATTCGGCGCCCGTTACGCTTTCGCCGTCAAAAAATTCAATGTTTTCCTCCATTGTGCGTCGCTTTTCGTAAAGCTCGTTCAAAACGGCTTCGACGCCGACCGACAAAAGCTTTTGAAAATCGAGCGCAATGTGATCCTTTCGCGCGCCGCTCGAATGAAGCGGAAAGGGGGAGCTTTCGAAAGCGTCGCACAAGGCGTCGTAGCGCTCCTTTTCTTCGGGCGTAAAATGCGGAAGATACAGCCTTCCGCACAAAAGGTCGCCGTCGTAAAAAACGGGCTTTGCCGCATAAAGCTCCTCCGCCTCGGCATACGATCGGCGAAGCTTGGTCGTCGGCGCATCTTTGTGCTTTCTCCACCCTTCGAGAAACCCGAGGGTGATAAGACGGTCGCCCGTACAAAACATGCGATATTCTTTGTCGGTATAAGGATCGGCTTCGCCTGCGACAAGCGAACGCTTTGTTTGCTCGCGCAAAGAAAGAATACGCTCGGTAACGGGAAGGGGATTATAGGTCATAGAATACGACACCTCCGTTTTTTCGTTTCGCGGCTTGACAAACGCCGCACTTTACGATACAATTCCAGTATATACTTCCGTTTTTTCCTTGTATAGGAAAATTCGACACAAAAATAGGAAAAAACAGAACCTTCGGAGGGCGTTTTATGGACTATCGGCATCACCCGATACGGAAAGAGGACGACGATGCGCATCGCACGGAATTTTGTCATATAGCGGGCATCGGCGAAAAAGACAGCTGGAACGAAAACAAAAAGATCTTTCTCGGCGCTTGCAAGATCAATGTGTTTATGAAGGGCGATTTTTCCGTCACGGTGGGCGATCGGGTATTTCGGCCGCTTTACGGCGATATTTGCTTTTTGCCGCCGCTCACTTTGCATTACGGCAAAATTCCGAAGGATACGGCGCTTGATTATTTTCAATTTGACATCGGTCTTTCGGCTTTTGACGGCGTTCCCGACGGGGGAGCGCTGCTCGAAGGACTTTGCGGACGAGTCAAGGATCAAAATCCGTTCGTCCGCCCGAAAAATGCCGACATCGAAAGGGCAATTTCTCTCTGCCGCGAGACCGAACAGGCAATTTCCGAGAAAAATCGCGCGGCGGCTTTTGCCGGTGCGATTCGTTTTGTCGACCTTCTGAATCAAATTTATTCCGACCCCGTCCGTCCCGAACCGGTCGTGCTCTCCCGCAATACCGCGCTTGTTTTGCGCATGATCGACGAACACTACGGCGAGCGTATAACCGTCGGCTCGCTTGCGGCGCTTTGCGGGGTGAGCGAATCGTATCTTTCGCGCAGCTTCAAAAAAGAGGTCGGCGATACGATCCACCATTATCTTTTGGCACGCCGTATGCGCGCGGCGGTTGAAATGCTGCCCGATCATTCGGTTGCCGAGGTGAGCGTCGCCTGCGGCTTTTACGATTCCTCTCACCTACTGCGCCGCCTGCGGTGAACATTGCCGTCCCTGCGGGAAGCGATTGCCGTGAAATTAAATTCCGTCTATCGGAATTTAATTTCACCTTACCTTATCTTTGCTGTGCCGGCGATGATTTGACCCGCTCATGTTATGTCGAAAAAAGCTCGACTCAGCCATGCCGGATCCTCAAAAATCCGCAGGCCGTGCCGCGTTCAAAAAATTGCAAGATTTATTTGACAGAAGCGCTCTTTTGTGCTATAATAAAAAACATGGAATATTATAATTATATGATATAAGTTTTTAAGAATACGGAGTTCTTATGTGCAATAAATACAGCGCCGTCGGCGTGTTTGATTCGGGGCTGGGCGGGCTTACGGCTTTAAAGGAGCTGCGCGCGCTTTTGCCTCACGAGCATTTTATCTATTTCGGCGATACGGGGCGTGTGCCGTACGGAACGCGCTCGCAGGAGACCATTTTGCAATATGCCGACGACGACATGCGCTTTCTTTCAAGCTTCGATATCAAAGCCGCCGTCGTTGCCTGCGGCACGGTCAGTTCGGTCGCGCTGCCGAAGCTCAAGGAAAATTTTCCTTTTCTTCCCATCATCGGAGCGGTCGAGCCTGCCTGTCATACGGCGCTGAGAGAGAGCGAAAACAAAAAAATCGCCGTTTTTGCGACCCCCGCCACCATCGGCAAAAAAGCCTTTGAGATCACCCTTTCCCGCCTTTGCCGCAGCGTTACGGTCTTTCCCGTTGCGTGCCCCATGTTCGTTCCGCTCATCGAGGGCGGCTACATCGCGCCCGACTGTACGGTAACGCGCCTCATCGCGGCGGAATATCTTGAAAAGCTGCGCGGCGCCGACATCGACACGCTGATTCTCGGCTGTACGCATTATCCCATCATCCGCGAGCTGATCGCTTCGGTCAGCGCCGAGGTCTTGGGGAAATCGCCCCGCATCATCGACGCGGGCTATGAAGCGGCGCTTGCCGCGAAGGAACTTTTGAACGCGAAAAACGTCTTAAACGACAGTGCCGAAAAAGGTTCGGTGCGCTATTTTGTCAGCGACGAAACGCAGAATTTCACCGCCGTCGCCTCCATCTTTTTGGGCGAGCCCGCGGAAAACGTCCAAAAAGTCGTTCTCGGCAGCTGAGCGCGCAAAACGCATAGCGAGCATAACGAAAGGTTAACTTTTACGATATGACCTCTGAAAACCAAACGCTGTTTGACGAAAATTTTGTTCCCAATTGCACGGTAAAAGTGAGCGGGAAGCATTATTTTGCCGATCGGGCGTTTTATGCCAACCCTTACGGGCTTTCGTTTTTCGATTCGCCCGACTGTTTCGGAGACAATCCGTATATTGCCCCCGCGTGTGCCGATCTTCCCGGACTTTTCGAGGAGATGACGGGCGACACGGTTCCGAAACAAAAAGTCAAGCTTCCCCCGCCCAAGACCGCGAGCGCCGTTATGCGGCAGATCGATCCGCGCTATATTTTGAAAAAAGAAAGCGACGCGAAACGCTCGGGCGGCGAACGGCAGATATCCTGCACCTTCGAGGGCAATCTTTCCCGCCAAAACGATTCGCTGATTTTGCAATACGGCGCGGCGCTTCCGTGCGTTTTCTGCGTCACAAACGACTGTGCGTCGGCAAATCTTCCTTTTTCGCCCTTTAACGAGCTTTCCTTCCAAAAAGATCGGGCGGTCTTGCAGTCGATGCCTTATTCGCTCCCGTCGCCCGACTTTTTCTCCCCGCCCGAGGAGATCATCCTGGATTTTGTCGTGCTGACAAAGCACTTTTTCTGTTCCCTGCGCGAGGACGCGCCCGGTGTTCTGGAGCTTTGCTATGTTCTCTCGGTCGGGACAACCTTTTGTGAAAAAACCACGCTCACCATCGAAGTTGCGCCGCTGCGCGGGGCGGCAGCCGTGAAATGAGATTCTGATGGTCGGAATCTCATTTCACACTATCTGTGTTATGGCGGCGAAAAATTTGCCCCCACCACGTTATGTCAATCACTCTTTTTTGCGAGGTTCAATCTAATGAAACGATTTTTCAAAAAGTTCACCGCCTCTCTTTTGGCGGCGCTGCTTCTGCTTTCCTACACGCCGAATGCGTCGGCGTCGAGCCTTTCCGATGTGTCGACCGAGATGAGCTATTCGCTTTTGCAGGACATCATCGACCTTTATCTTGAGACAAGCCTTTACGAGAGCGACCGCGAGACGCTGATCAACACCATGCTGTACAATTATCTTGCGTCCGACCCGTTCGCGCTTGCGTCGCTTGCCAATGCCCTTTTGTCGGCAAACGACCCGTACAGCGCCTATTATCTTGCCGATTCGGGATTCCTTTCGGATTCCTCCAAGGCATACGGCGTTATCGTCGAGGACAGCGACGGCTTTGACGAAGACGACAACCGTGCGCCGGGCGTTTACATACGCGACGTAATCAAAGGCTCGAATGCGGCGTTTGCGGGCATTTTGCCGGGCGACCGCTTTGTTGCCGTCGAAGGCGTCAACGTCGAGGGACTTTCCTCGGCGGGCATTCAAAATTTTTTAAAGCTTATGCCGAGTGCCGACAAAGACCCCTCGCTCTCGAAGGTTTTTCTCGAATTTTCGAACGAGATCTATGACCCCGAGCGGTATGCGGATTTCGAAAAGCTCAACTGGAACCCCGCAAAAGAGGTCTCCATGACCTTCGAACGCACGCTTTCGGACGGTTCGAAGTCGCTCTATACGACCTCGCTTCCGAAGGGGATCGCCAAAAAGCAGGACGTTTCGTATGCGCTTGACAAAGAAAACGGCTACGGAATCATCACCGTCGCGGGCTTTGACGAAACGAGCATTGCCGACGATTTTCTCGCGGCTTTTTACAAGGCAAAGAACGACGGCTGTGACAAACTGATCATCGACCTGCGCGACAATCCCGGCGGATATTTCGAAGCGGCAAAGGAATTGGGAAGCTACTTCACCGACGGCGAAAAGGTCATGTTTTATACCCGCTCGCGCGGCGAGGAGGCACAGCCGACCTATTCGAAAAACAATTATATCGGCGACACCTTCTCGGAATATGTCGTTTTGATCAACGAAAACACCGCAAGTGCCGCCGAGCTTTTCGCTTACATTCTGCACAACGAATGCGGCGCCGCTCTCATCGGGGAGACCTCTTACGGAAAGGCGGTCGGACAGGATGCGTACACCGTCACCAACGGCGACCGTTTCACCATCACCTCCTTCGAGCTCCTGCGCACCGATCTTTCCTCCTATAATGAAAAGGGACTTGAACCCGACGTATATATCCCGCTGACCCGCGAAAAATACGCTTTTCCCACGGGGCTTTCGCATTTCAACAGCGAAAACTTCGTTGAGATCACCGACGGTGCGCGGAACGACGCGACTCTTGCGCTTGAGCAGCGCTTCGGCATTTTGGGGCTTTTGCGCTCCGACGCGATCGACGGGCTGTGCGATTCCTCCACAAGAGCGGCGATCTATATCTATCGCGCGCTTATCATGCGCGAGAAAGCGCCGCTCGACACCGTGACCTTCGATATGGTCGCGTCGATGACCGAGCAGATCAACAGCTATAAAGACAAGTACGTTTATTTTGATTCGCAGATGAACGTCGCAACGCTTTATCTTACCAATCATTCGCGCGGCAAACGCCTTGCGTCGGAATACATCACGGCGGAAGAAAAGCTCGTCGCCGCCGAAGAGGAAAGACGGCGCGCCGAGGAGGAGGAAAACCGCCGTGCCTACGAGGAGGACATGCGTAACGAAGGCGATATCGAAGAAGGAGAAACACAGGGATGAACACCGCCGAACGCCTTGCTTTGAAGGCAAAAGAAAACGGGCTTCATTTGTTTTCGGTCGCTTATGAGGGAAAAGAAGGCAAGGAAAAAGCCTGTGTTTTCCCCGCCAACCCCTGCAATAACAGCTATTCGGTCGCAAAAGCCTTTATCGTCACGGCGATCGGACTTTTGTGGGAGGCGGGAAAAATCCGTCCCGAGGACAAAGTCACGGAGCTTTTGGAGCGGCATTTGCCGCGCCGCATCGACCCGCGTTATAAGGACGTCACCGTCGAGCATCTTCTCACCCACAAGGCGGGATACGACCGCGGATTTTTGGATATCGACGCCGAGGACATCACAAAATATCCCGACGATGATTTTATAAAGCTTGCCCTTTCCGAACCCATCGTACACACCCCCGGAACGCATTTTTGCTATACCGACGCCGCTTTTTATCTTTTGTCGGTCATCGTGACCGAGCTTTCGGGAAAGCGTGCGGACGATTTTCTGCGCCCCGTTTTGTTCGAAAAGCTCGGCTTTCACGAAATGGCGTGGGGAACGTGTCCGAGGGGCTATACGATCGGTGCGACCGGACTTTTTCTGCGCACCGAGGACATGGTAAAGCTCGGAAGCGTTTACGCAAACGACGGAATGTACGACGGAGAAAGAATCCTTTCTCCCGAATGGGTCGAGCTGGTTCTCTCGCGCGGCTATGAATTTCACCGCGTTGAGAATACCGATTTATATGCCAAAGGCGGAATGTGCGGACAAATGCTGTGCTTTTCGCGCAAACGGCGCTTTGCCTGTGCCTGGCACGGATACGAAATGCGCGATACGCGCCCCCTTTTGCGGGACTTTTGAGGGAGCTGTAAACGCTTCTTTACACGACAGAAATTTTTTACGGGTTTAAATGAGGACTTATCATGAAATTGATCAAAAGCTTTACCGTCAATCACGACACGCTGTGCGAGGGGCTTTATGTCTCCCGCCGCGACGGAAACACCGTGACCTATGACCTTCGCATGAAAAAGCCGAACGGCGGCGATTATCTGACCCCCGCCATTTCCCATACGCTCGAGCATCTCTGCGCCATGTATCTGCGCAATTCCGACAAGGGCGACGGCATCGTCTATTTCGGCCCGATGGGCTGTATGACGGGCTTTTATCTCGTCACCTTCGATACCCTGTCGGAGGAGGATACGCTTGCGCTTCTGCGCGACGCTTTCGCGTTCGCCGCAAATTTTGAAGGAACGGAAGTCCCCGGCGCGAAAAAGCGCGAGTGCGGAAATTATCTGAGTCATGACCTTGCGGGCGCCAAAGCCGCGGCGCGCGCCTACGAAAAAGTGCTTCGGAGCATTACGACAAAGGATTTTGCGTATCCCGAATAAAGGGCGGAGCTTCTGCTTTACGATGCCCCTTGCGGCGCGTCCGCACGGCACTTTCGCTGACATCACGGAAAATAAAAAAGTTATCCCATACAACATTCGGAGGAAAAAGCAACAATGGATGAAGAGAAGAGAGAAGAACAGGTCTCCGCATTTCGCGACAAGATCTTAAATGTGGAGATCGAAAAAGAAGTCCGCCGCTCGTTTATCGAGTATGCCATGTCGGTCATCATCGACCGTGCGCTGCCCGATGTGCGCGACGGATTAAAGCCGGTACACCGACGCATTTTGTTTGCGATGCACGAAGACGGGCTTACGTATAATAAACCCTTCCGCAAATCCGCAACGACGGTCGGTAACGTGCTGGGTCATTATCACCCGCACGGCGACGCGGCGGTCTATGACGCGATGGTGCGTCTGGCACAGCCCTTTTCGCTGCGCTATCCGCTGATCGAGGGACACGGAAACTTCGGCAACGTCGACGGCGACGGCGCGGCGGCTTACCGTTACACCGAAGCCCGCATGGCGAAAATATCCGACGAAATGCTGGCGGACATCGACAAAAACGTCGTCGATTTCATGCCCAACTTCGATAACAAACTGCAGGAGCCGACCGTGCTTCCCGCCCGTTTCCCGAACCTTTTGGTCAACGGCTGTGTCGGTATCGCCGTCGGTATGGCGACCAATATCCCGCCGCACAACATGACCGAGGTCATTGACGGTACCATTCATCTTTTGGAGCATCCCGAAGCCGACCTGAACGAGCTTCTGACCTTTATCAAGGGCCCCGATTTTCCGACCTACGGCGAAATTTACGGCACGGCGGGCATTTACGAAGCCTATGCCACGGGACGCGGACGCGTCATGGTGCGCGCCAAGGCACAGCTGGAGGAAAAGCACGGCAGAACTTCGATCGTCGTCACCGAAATTCCGTATATGGTCAACAAGAGCGCGCTTGTCAAGAGCATTGCCGACCTTGCCAAGGAAAAGCGCGTCGACGGCATCACCGCTCTGCGCGACGAATCGGGCAGAGCCGGTATGCGCATCGTCATTGATGTGCGCCGCGATGTCAACGCCAATATCCTCTTAAATCAACTGTATAAATATACCCAGATGCAGGACACCTGCGCCATCAACATGCTGGCGCTTGTCAACGGCGAACCGAAGGTGCTGACGCTGAAGCAGATTCTTCAGCATTATATCCGTCACCAGCTGAACGTCGTCGAAAACCGTCTGCGCTTTGACCTTGATAAAGCAAAGAAGCGCGCGCATATCGTCGAGGGCTTGATGATCGCCATCAATAATATCGACGAGGTCATTGCCATTATAAAAGCCTCCAAGTCGATCCCCGACGCCAAAGAGACCTTGATCGCGCGCTTTGAGATCACCGATATTCAGGCGCAGGAGATCGTGCAGATGCCGCTCGGACGCCTTTCCGGTTTGGAAACCGAAAAGCTTATGGACGAAATGGAACAGCTGCACGCCAAGATCGCCGAAATCGAAAGTATTTTGGCCGATGAAAAGAAGGTCGGCGAGATCGTCAAGACCGAGCTTTTGGAAATCCGCGCCCGCTACGGCGACGAGCGCCGCACCAAGATCATCCCCGTCGAGAACGAAATTCTGATGGAGGATCTCATCGAGCGCGAGGAATGCGTCATTACCTTCTCGCACGCCGGTTATATCAAGCGTATGCCCGCCGACACCTATTCGGCACAGCGCCGCGGCGGCAAGGGCGTGATCGGAATGCACACAAAAGAAGAGGATTTTGTGGAAAACGTGTTTGTTTCGCACAGCCACAATTATATTCTCCTGTTCTCGAACCTCGGCAAGGTCTTTATCAAGAAATGCTACGAGATTCCCGAATCGTCCAAGGGCTCGAAGGGAACAAACCTTGTCAACGTTCTGGAGCTTTCGCCTGACGAAAAGATCACGACCTATCTTTCGATCGAGGATTTTGCCGAAAACGAATATCTCACTATGATCACGCGCAACGGCGTTATCAAGCGCACGCTGCTTACCGAATATAAAAACGCGCGCCGCAACGGTCTTATTGCGCTGAACCTCGACGAGGGCGACGAATTGCTGTTCGTTCTCAAGACCGACGGTTCGCACCGCATCACCGTCGCCACCCATAACGGCATGGCGGCTTCCTTCACCGAGGAAAAGGCGCGCACTCTGGGACGCGCCGCACGCGGCGTCCGCGCCATCTCCCTTGCAAAGGGCGACTATGTCGTCGGTGCTGCCGCGACCAAAGAGGGCGACGGCAAAAAGATCCTGTTCATCACCGAAAACGGCTTCGGAAAACGCGTCGAGCCTTCGGAATTTCCGCTGCATAACCGCGGCGGCAAGGGTGTTATCTGCCAGAACGTCAACGGAAAATACGGAAAGCTGTGCGGGATCGCCGCTGTTTCGGAGGAGGAGGACGTTATGCTCATCACCGACACCGGAACCCTTATCCGCGTGAAGGTCGCGGGAATCAACACCTACAGCCGAAGCGCCGGCGGCGTTACGGTCATGAAGGTGTCCGACGGCGTGACGATCGTGGGATTTGCCGCCGTAAAACCCGAGGAAGAAAAGGACGGGGAAGAGACCGAGACGGAAGAAACGGCGGAAACGACCGAGACGACCGAGACGGAAACAGAAAACGCCGACGTAGTCGAAACCGAGACGGCGGATAATTCCGAAACGAACGAATAAGCCGTGAGTGAGCGACGAATAAGCATCAAAACAGAAAAATCCACCCGCTTCTGCGGGTGGATTTTTCTTTGTTTATTCCGTTTCATCCGATTCGGCATTTGATTCAATAAGAATCAATAGGAAGAAAAGCAGACTTTCCGCTGTCGCATATCATGACAAAGACGGAGTAAAATACGCTCTCGTGTAAGCGCGGCGAATGCCGTCGCCGACTTCGAAGCGGATATATTTTACATAATGCGGATCAAAATCGAAGGTTGCCTCGGTTATCTTTTCGCCGTTTGCGTTATACCGAAGCGATGCCGCGCGGATATCGGCTGTCATGCGAATATAATCGACCGCGCCCTCGACGGCAAGATAAACTCTTCCGTGATCCTCGGCGAGCATTTCGCACGAAAGCTCGCGGATAAGCGGACCGGTCGAAGCGTAGCAGTCGCCCTTTTCCAAAGCGCCGATCAGACCGCGGTACGAAAGCTCCTTTGCCGCGATCATCGTAAAGCCGCCGAACATATCGTGCTGCGGATGGGAAATATCGCGGTGATTATCGTCGGTCGCAAGGGCGATAAGGCGCTGTCCCGAGCGCAGAAGCGCGTCGTACACATCGCCGTTATATTCGTCGTAGCCCTCGAGAAAACAGCCGTGGTTGTAAAGCTCGACCCCGTGCAGCCCCTTATAGCCGATATAATCGGGATATTCTTCCAAAGACCAGCGCGGATGGTTGTAATGCACCAAAAATCCGCGTTCGTTCAAGACCTTTATCGCCTCCGAAACCGATTCGGGCGCATAATCCTTGGCAAACAAAACCGTATCGTCGCGGAAGATCAATTTTCGGTTTTTTTCATCTTGACTCCAAAGAACGGAGGGGCGGTCGGAGGGAGCGGGACCGAAGCCGTTTTGGGACGCTGTGATCGGATCTCGGACGATCGCACAGAGATGACAGGTCTTGTTCTGCGTCCAGTCAAGCGCGTCGGGTCTGTCCTCACCGAAATCGATCTCAAAGCCCGCAAGCGCGATAAACTCCGCGTCGGTCAGCTCGTCGTGATAAAACAGCCCGTTGTGATCGGTGAATGCCACCGCCGAATAGCCGTGCGCACGGTAAAGCTCCTTCAGCCGCGCGGGCGAAAGACTTCCGTCCGACCGGGTGCTGTGACAGTGGAGATTGGTTTTATACTGCGTATAAGGCGGCAAAAGATAGCGTTTCATGTTTTTCTCCTTTGCATTTGTGTTTTTCAGTCCAAAAGAAGCGTTTTGCCCGCGCCGAGGGTATAATCGACTCCGCCGTGCGCAAAACAGAGCGTCTGCGCCGAGGGATTGTAAAGCCGCTTGCCGTCGGCGCTTGTGACCAGCGCGTGATAGGCGTTTACATAATCGAACACCTCGATATTGGTCGCATACCAAATGTCGTCGCGCCCGCCGAGCTTTTCGGCAAAGGTCTCGATGCGGTCCCAGTTGTGATTGTTATTGAACTCGTAGCTGTGACCCCAGAGATAAAACATCTGCGGATGATTGCGGTATTCGATCGGATCGACCGACAATTCGGCAAAACGGTCGGCAAGCTCGAAAAGATGCGGGTTTTCATGATGACAGGTCGCGGGGAGCTTTACCCAGTCGTACATATGCTTCGGCAGATCGAAGCGCTCGGTCGAAACGGTCGTGCGGAAATAGCAAATGTCGGCATTTCGCAAAATCTCAAGGCTCATGTCGTCATACTGACCGAACGCATACGCGCCGCCGCGGATGATCACGCCGAACATCTTTTCAAGCGCCGCCTTGTCGCCGACCAGCTCATAGCTTTTTTGTGCGGGCGACATTTCGTGAAGAAATCCGTGCCGAACGCCGTGCATGGCGATCTCGATTCCGTCGCCCGCGGAAGAAAAGACCTCCAGCGCCTCTTTTTCGGTCATGTGTCCTTCGCCGCTTTGGGCGGCAAAACAGCCCGAATTGAGATTAAACGTGCCGCGAAGCCCGTATTTTTTCATAATCTCGATAAGGCGGGCATTATGCACCGTATCGTCGTCGTAGCTTAGGGTCAGCGTTTTGATCTTGTGACCCGGAAATTTCATGTACATGGTTTTTTACCTCCCAAAATGAAAAAAATGGATTCGATGTTTGCCCTTCGGGCGGAGTTTTCTTCCCTTTCGTTCCCGAAAGAAAAAGGAACCGAAAAGAAAGAGAATTGAAGGGCTTGCGCCCTTAAAAATCCCCTATTGTACAGATTTGCCGCGCTCAATTAAGAACGGTGTGTTTGCCGTTACCGCCCCTGCGGGGAGCGTTGCCGCGCCTGCGGCGAGCATTGCCGCGAAGTTGCATTCCGATGGTCGCGCCTACAGCGGATGTTTGCCGTGAAGTGAGATTCCGATGGTCGGAATCTCACTTCACCTTATTTATGTTATGTCAGCAAAATTTTGCCCTACCCACGTTATGTTGACATAAAATTTCGATGCGCAACGAAGCCTTCCCCCCGAGGCAATTTTGTGTAAAATGGATTTGCTGAAAACAAATTACGCAAAGGAGATTGCTATGTCATCCTACGCACATTTTACACTAAATGAACGCATTTGTCTACAGATTTTTTTAAGTGAGGGAAAATCTTTTCGGAAAATCGCTTCCTTGATGGGAAGAAATCCTTCGTCAATCAGCCGCGAGGTGAGGCGCAACTGCGCCAAATATCTGCCGAAGCGCAAAAGCGACAATGCTTACCATTATCACCATTGGCGAGCCGCATAAACCTTGGCAGCGCGGCATGAACGAAAACACCAACGATATTTTGCGTTTCTTCTTCCCCAAAGGCTTCGATTTCCGCACGATCTCTCAGGCACAGCTCGATACCGTTGTCGATCTCATCAACAACCGTCCGCGCAAGTGCCTCGGGCGGAAGTCTCCTGCCGAAATTTTTGTTGCACTTACTTGACAATCTGTCCGCCGCAATAGCACTTTTGACGAGACAAAACCTTGTGTGTAGTCGTGAGATCCGCCCTCGCCGTATTCCTCTTTTGCTATCGCCCGCAAACGGACGGTGCTTGCCCTTCGGGCGGAGTTTTCTTCCCTTTCGTTCCCGAAAGAAAAAGTAACCAAAAAGAAAGGGTATTTAAGGGCTTACGCCCTTAAAGATCCCCCTATTGTACAGATTTGTTACGCTCAATCAAGAACGGCATGTTTGTTTTCATCGAAATTACGGGTCGCCCTTCGTCGCGCTTCGTCGCCCTTTGGGTCGGAAAAATTGTACGAAGCAGAAAAAACGAAAAGTAGGGGCGACCACCAGTCGCCCGCGCCTACGGCGGGTGTTGCCGTGAAAAGGGATTCCGATGGTCGGAATCCCTTTTCACATTATCCGTGTTATGTTGAGCTAACGTCGAGCGCGTAAGAGCCTTCCGCACTTGATCGAAGATCACAGTGCAACTTGAACCGAAGGTCAAGTGTTGCGAGGGGAAGGTGGCACGGCGAAGCCGTGACGAATGCGTCACATCGCTACGCGAAGTGAGAGAAATTTTGCCTGCGGCAAAATATTCCCGTGCGCCCGCGCTGAAGGTGCAGGCGGATGCGCAGTAACAAGTTTAGCTGACGTAGCCCCGAGAGCGTTCGGATGAGGGCGTGACGGTGACGACATTTTCACTGTATACCTCTTTTTTTATCGCCCGCAAACGGGAGGTGTTTGACCTTCGGGTCAAGTTGCACTGTGATATTCGATCAAGTACGGAAGGCTCTGTTACGCATCAAAATTTTATGTAAACATAACACGGTTAAATCAAATTATCACCGACATAACAAAGGTAGGGTGAAGTTGAATTCCGACCATCGGAATTCAACTTCACGGCAACCGCTCCCCGCAGGGGCGGCAATACTCACCGTAGGTGCCTTGGTGGGTGTTGCGGAGGGAAAGGAGACGGTCGACGCCGTTCAGGACGTCGAACTTTTTAATACTCCATAAGGGCGCGATCAGGGTGTCGCGACTGCCGTCGCCCGTGATGCGCTGAACGATGATGTCGGGGTGCAAAAGCTCCAGCTCGTCGCAGACAAGCTCGATATACTCCTCTTTTTCAAAAACTTTGATCTCGCCCCGCGCATACATTTCGGCGCAGGGCGTGTCTTTTAAAATGTGCAGCATATGCAGCTTTACCGAATGGGGACGAAGAGCGGAAACGCGGCGGACGCTCTCGAGCATCCGCTCCCTGTCCTCGCCCGGAAGCCCGTTTATCAAATGAACGCAGACGGGAATATTTTTTTCGCAAAGCCGCGCGTAGCAATCGAGAAATTCGGCGTACGTCGTGCGGCGGTTGATCCTTTCGCCCGTGTCGTCAAAAACCGTCTGAAGCCCCAATTCCACGGTAAGATAGGTCCGCGCCGAAATTTCGGCAAGATACGAAAGAGTCTCGTCGGAAATACAGTCGGGACGCGTCGCGATGCTCATCCCCACACAGTCGGGAAGCGCAAGCGCCTGTTCGTAGACCTCGCGCAGACGGCAAAGGGGCGCATAAGTATTCGTTCCCGCCTGAAAATACGGCAGAAATTTCGCGTCGTGCCATTTTTTGCGCATAAGCGCCGTCTGCTGTTCGAACTGTTCGCGAATGCTCCTTTTCGGATCGCCCGCAAAATCGCCGCTGCCCGACGGCGAACAATAAATACAGCCGCCAAAGGATTTTGTTCCGTCGCGATTGGGACAGGAAAAACCCGCGTTGAGTGAAATTTTGGCGACCTTGCAGCCGAAACGCGTTTTGAAATAGCCGTCCAGCGTGTTATACCGCTTGTTGTTGGGATACAGCATCACAAAAGCTCCTTGTAGATCGCATTTTTCGCCACGCCGCGATCCTTGGCGCATTGCTTGATCGCGTCCATCTTGGATAGCCCTTGATTCTTGTAAAATTCGACGTGTTCGCCGATCGAAAGCGCTTTCCAAAAGACCTCTTCGGTCTCCTCCGCGCCCGCAAGGATCAGAACATATTCGCCGCGCGGCTCGTTTTGCTCGTAATGCGCGATCGCCGCCGAAAGCGTCGTGTCGAAAAATTCCTCGTTGAGCTTGGTAAGCTCGCGGGCAAGACAAAGCGCGCGGTCGCCGAGCGCGTCGTATAATTCGGAAAGCGTTTTTTTCAAGCGATGAGGCGCTTCGTAAAAAACGACGGTCCGTTTTTCGTGCAAAAGCGAATCGAGCACTTCTTTTTTTCCGCCGTCCTGCGGCAAAAATCCTTCGAAGGTAAAGCGGCGCGAAGGAAAGCCCGACGCCGAAAGCGCTGTTATAACCGCGCTCGGACCGGGGATCGGAATGACCGAAAAACCGCTTTTGCGCGCGTCGCGGCAAAGCTCGGTGCCGGGGTCGGATATGCCGGGCGTGCCCGCGTCGGTCACGAGCGCACAGCTTTTGCCGGCGGAAAGCTCAGAAAGGATCTTTTCGCCCGCCGCGCGTTTGTTGTGTTCGAAATAGTTGACGATCGGCTTTTTGATGCCGAAATGATTGAGCAAAAGCCCCGAAACGCGCGTGTCCTCCGCCGCGACAAAATCGACCTCGCGCAGGGTCTTTAAAGCGCGCTCGGAAAGATCGGAAAGATTCCCGATCGGGGTCGCTACGATATACAAACTGCTCTTTTTTATTTCATTTGCCAAAGCGGTATTCTCCTTTTTCACGAACGGTCATCATTTCGGGCGAGTATTCCCCGCTTTCACCGTATACGAAAAACGGCGGGGACAAAATCAGCCCCTCGCGCCCTTGTTTTTTGGCTTCGCAAAGAACAAGATTCGGCGCGGAGCACGGTCTTGAGGAAACAAAGGTCATGTTTTTTATCTGAAAACCGTTTTTTTCCGCCCCCGAAAAAAGAGAGGCGAGACGGTCGGGACGATAAACGAGAAAAAGACTTCCGCCCGTGCCGAGAAGATGATACGCGGCGGCGAAAACATCGCTTATCGTGCAAAAAATCTCGTGCCGTGCGACGGTCTTGTAATCCTCCGCGCACATCTTGCCGCAGTTTGCCGTCATATACGGCGGGTTGCAGACGACAAAATCGAACCGCTCGGACGGAAAAAGCGTCCGAATGCGGCAAAGATCGCCGCATACGGCGGAAAAACGGTCGGAAAGGGCGCTTTGCGCCGCGCTTTTTTGCGAAAGAGCCGCCGCGTGTTCGTTGATCTCCAGCGCCGAAAAGGAAAGAAGCGGAAAACGGTCGAGCAGCGAAAGCGCGATAAAGCCCGTTCCCGAGCAAAGCTCCATCCCGCAAAGAGGACGGCTCTTCGACAGCTTTCCCGCGGTATAAGCCGACAGCAGTACCGCGTCGGTGCCGTAAAAAAACACGCCTTTTTCCTGATAAACCGAAAGCGTATCGGTTATTCGTTCTGATTTTTCCGTCACAAAACTCCTCCTGCGCCCCTGCGGGGAGCGGTTGCCGTGAAGTTGAATTCCGATGGTCGGAATTCAACTTCACCCTACCTTTGTTATGTCGGTGATAATTTGACTTAACCGTGTTATGTTTACATAAAATTTTGATGCGTAACAGAGCCTTCCGCACTTGATCGAAAATCACAGTGCAACTTGACCCGAAGGTCACAGTGTATCGAGGGGAAGGAGGACCGCGTCAGCGGTGGATGTAACACATCGCTTTGCGAAGTAACACATCGCTTTGCGAAGTAACACATCGCTCCGCGAAGTAACACATCGCTTTGCGAAGTAACACATCGCTTCGCGAAGTAACACATCGCTTTGCGAAGTAACACATCGCTTTGCGAAGTAACACGTCGCTCCGCGAAGTAACACATCGCTTCGCGAAGTAACACATCGCTTCGCAAAGTAACACATCGCTTCGCGAAGTGTGACAAATTTTATCTGCGATGAAATGTTGCCGTGCGCCCGCGAAGCGGGCGAGCTGTGATAACAAGTTTGGTTGAGGTAAAAATCGTTCAAATCGTAGGGGCGACCATCGGTCGCCTGTGCCGCGATGACAATTTTCGGCAAGGCAAAAAAACCTTGCGTGCAGCCGCTCTCGCTGTACCCCTCTTTCGCTCTCGCCCGCAAACAGGCGGTCTTGCCCTTCGGGCGGAGTTTTCTTCCCTTTCGTTTCCGAAAGAAAAGGAAACCGAAAAGAAAGGGAATTTAAGGGCTTGCGCCCTTAAAAATCCCCCTCATTGTACAGAGCTGTTACGCTCAATCAAGAACGGGATGTTTGTTGTCGCCGCAATTACGGGTCGCGCTTCGTCACCCTTCGTCGCCCTTCGGGCAAGAAATTGTACGAAGCAGGAAGAAGAAACAAAGTAGCGCCTGCGGCGAGCGTTTGCCGTGAGAATGAATTCCGATGGTCAGAATTCATTCTCACACTATGTTGACCTAACGTCGAGCGCACACGAGCCCTCCCCTCGAGGTATCAACATAACAAAGATAATGTGAAATCGAATTCCGACCATCG
>ENA-OUQF01000410-OUQF01000410.1-human-gut-metagenome-genome-assembly--contig:-NODE-410-length-33488-cov-37.241348_pt1 | contig 33488 bp, 34 predicted proteins | sample MGYA00237947_ERZ548826 | MGnify/ENA primary metagenome ERZ548826 (study PRJEB26490, sample SAMN05194701) | human gut metagenome | biome: terrestrial biome; feature: human-associated habitat; material... | reverse complement strand
ATCATTGCTATCTTGATTCGCTGCGCGGAGCACCACCCCCAAAGGGGGCAGCAAGAAGAGCGCCCCCTTTCGGGGGAGGCAATTCCACCGTATATTCTTCCAATTCAGGAGTTCACCATGATACAAACCATTCAACTTTCTCCCGGTGTGACGCTGCGGTGCTTCCGGGACGGGCGGTTCAAGCAGGGGTGCCTCAGCGTGCAGCTGGTGCGGCCCATGGATGGCCGCGAGGCGGCCATGAACGCCCTGCTGGGGGCGGTGCTGCTGCGGGGCACCCGGCGGTATCCCAGCCTGCGGGATATCACCCTGGCCCTGGACGATCTGTATGGCGCTTCCCTCAGCCCCCTGGTGCGCCGGGTGGGAGACTGCCAGACCACCGGGCTATTCTGCGGCTTTATGGATCAGCGCTTCGCCCTGCCCGGCGACCGGGTGCTGGAGCCCATGGCGGACTTCCTGCGCCAGGTCCTGCTGGAGCCGGATCTGGAGGGCGGCGTGTTCCGGGAGCGCTTTGTGGAAAGCGAGAAGCGCAACCTGATCTCCGCCATCGAGTGCGACCGCAACGACAAGCAGGTCTACGCCATGGGAAAGCTGCTGAAGCTGGTGTGCAGGAACGACAGCTTCGGCCTGTCCCGCCTGGGCGAGCCGGAGGAGGTAGCCGCCGTCACCCCCCGGGGGCTGTATGACCACTATCAGAAAATTCTGCGGGAAAGCCCGGTGAACCTGCTCTATGTGGGCAGCGCCCAGCCGGAGCAGGTGGCGGCGCTGCTGGCGCCCCTGTTCGACCTGCCGGGCCGGTCTCCCCTGCCCCTGCCGGTCCAGCGGGACCTGATCCCCTGCCCCGGCGCGCAGGTGACGCAGACCATGGACGTGACCCAGAGCAAGCTCTGCCTGGGCTTCACCACCCCCATCACCAACCGCACGGAGCAGTACCCGGCCATGCAGCTGCTGAACCAGGTGTTCGGCGCGGGCATGACCTCCAAGCTCTTTCTGAACCTGCGGGAGAAGCAGTCCCTGTGTTACAGCATCGGCTCCGGCTACTACGGCTCCAAGGGCATCGTCACCGTCAGCGCCGGCATTGACGGGGCCAGCCGGGATCAGGCCCAGGCGGAGATCCTGCGCCAGCTGGAGCTGTGCGCCGCCGGGGACATTACCGATCGGGAGCTGCAAAGCGCCAAGGAGGGGGTCCTGTCCGGCCTGCGGGCCGCCCACGATTCCCCCGGGGCCATCGAGAGCTACTATTCCCACGCCGCCCTGAACGGGCTGCTGATGCCCCCGGAGGCGTGTATGGAAAAAATCGCCGCCGTGGAGCTGCCCCAGCTGGCCCGGGCTGCCCGGACGCTGACGCTGCACAGCACCTATTTTCTCACCGAAAGGAGGGCGGAGCCATGACCCGGCAATATTACCCCGACCTGGACGAGAACGTGTGCCGGGAGACCCTGCCCAACGGCCTGCAGATCGCCGTGGTGCCCCGCAAGGGCTTCGCCCGGAGCATCGCCTATTTCGTCACCGGCTTCGGCTCCATCCACACGGAGTTCACCCTGGAGGGGGAGCGCCATACCGTCCCCGCCGGGGTGGCCCACTACCTGGAGCACAAGATGTTTGAGCTGCCCGGGGACCGGGACGTGACCGCCGAGTTCGCCGCCCTGGGGGCCTCGGCCAACGCCTTCACCAGCTACGACATGACCGCCTATTATTTCACCTGCACCCAGAATTTTGAGGCCGCCCTGCGGCTGCTGCTGGAATTCGTCTCCACCCCCTATTTCACCCGGCAGAGCGTGGAGCGGGAGCGGGGCATCATCCAGCAGGAGATCGATATGAACCTGGACAGCCCCGACAGCGTGATCTTCGACCGGCTGATGGAGGCCCTTTACGCCAATCACCCCGTCCGGGTGCCCATCCTGGGCACCGGGGATTCCATCCGCCAAATCACCCCCGCCCTGCTGGAGCGCTGCCACCGGGCCTTCTATCACCCCGGCAATATGCTGCTGTGCGTCATCGGCGACGTGGAGCCGGAAAGCGTGGCCGCCATCGCCCGGGAGACCCTGCCCGACACCCCCAAGCCCCAGGCGGAGAAGCGGAGCCATTGGGAGGAGGCGGACACGCCGGTGCACCGGGAGGTGCGCTGCCGCATGGAGGTAGCCATGCCCACCTTCAGCCTGGCCTTCAAGTGCCGCCCGGCGGAGCCGGGGGACGCCTCCATCCGCCAGGAAATGGTGGCCGACCTGGCCGCCGAGGCGCTGTTCGGCGAATCGTCGGAGCTGTATCTGCGCCTGTATGAGGCGGGGCTCATCGACAGCTCCTTCGGCGGGGGCTTCGAGACCATGGAGGACTGCGCCATGCTCTGCGCCAGCGGCGACAGCGAAGCGCCTGTGCAGGTGCGCGACGCCATCATTGCGGAGGCCGCCCGCCTGGCCCAAACCGGCATCGGCGAAAAGGACTTCCTGCGCATGAAGCGCAGCGCCCTGGGCCGCCGCATCCGGGGGCTGGACGGCCTGGACGGCACCTGCTTCCGCCTGTGCGCCTATCATTTTTCAAATTTCGACTATTTCCGCTTCCCGGAGATCTACCGGGACGTGACCGCCGGGGAGGTCCGCGCCTTCCTGGAGCGCTGGGTGCGCCCGGACAACTGCGCCATTTCCATCATTGAACCGCTGAAGGAGGGGGAAGATCATGAATCCCGCTGACTATTCCGTTATTTCCTTTCCATTTCTGGGGCTGGAGGTGAATCCGCCCCGCAGCTTTTCCATCGGCTCCCTGGACATCCACCTGTACGGCCTGGTGATCGCCCTGGGGCTGCTGCTGGCCGTGGCCTACGCCGGACATCGGTGCAAATGCGCCGGGCTGACCCAGGACGGCCTGCTGGACGGGGTGCTGTGGATCACCCCCTTTTCCATCGTGTGCGCCCGCATCTATTACTGCGCCTTCACCTGGGACTCCTACCGGGACGACCCTGTCTCCGTGCTGTATATCTGGAACGGCGGCATCGCCATCTACGGCGCGGTGATCGGCGCGGTGATCGGCGTGGCGGTGTTCTGCAAGATCAAGAAGGTGAATCTGTTCGCCGTGCTGGACATGACGCTGACGGGCTTCCTTATCGGCCAGCTCATCGGCCGCTGGGGCAATTTCTTCAACCGGGAGGCCTTCGGCGCGGCCACGGACAGCTTCTTCCGCATGGGCCTGTTCAATACCCGCACCGGGGAATTTGAGTATTACCATCCCACGTTCCTGTATGAATCGGTGTGGAACCTGGCGGGCTTTCTCATGCTGAACGCCTTCTACCCCAAGCGGAAGTACAACGGCCAGATCGCCCTGCTCTACTGCGCCTGGTACGGCCTGGGCCGCGCCTGGATCGAGGGCCTGCGGGTGGACAGCCTCTATTGGGGCACCTTCCGCGTCAGCCAGATCCTCGCCGCCATCACCTGCCTCGCCGCCGCCGCCGCCCTCACCTACAACCACTTCCGCCCCCACGACCCGGCGAAGGTGATCAATTAAAGCCCACACAAGGGCGCACCCCTCGCTGCCCCCTTTGGGGGTGGTGCTCCGCGCAGCGAATCAAGATAGCAATGATTGCCGGTGGCAATCATACTTCTGCTTCGTGCCGCGTTAGCGGCAAAGGGGGTGTCGTTGGTGACTTTGAGCTGTTACCATCCATCGAACCGCACCCCCTCAGTCAGGCCGTTCGGCCTGCCAGCTCCCCCACCGGGGAGCCAAGGGCGCACCACACAAAGGAGGAACCATCATGAAGCGGCAGGATTATATCAGCTGGGATGAATATTTTATGGGCATCGCCATGCTGGCGGCCAGGCGGAGCAAGGATCCCAATACCCAGGTGGGGGCCTGCATCGTCTCGCCGGAGAATATCATCATCTCCACCGGCTACAACGGCATGCCCAAAGGGTGCAGCGACGACCTGTATCCCTGGGCGCGGGAGGGGGAGCAGACCAAATACCCCTACGTGGTCCACGCCGAGCTGAACGCCATCCTCAACGCCAACGGCCGCGACCTGCGGGGCAGCCGCCTGTACGTGGCCCTGTTCCCCTGCAACGAGTGCGCCAAGGCCATCATCCAGTCCGGGGTCAAAGAGGTGCTGTACCTGTCCGACAAGTACGACGGCACCCCCCTGAACCTGGCCTCCAAACGCATGCTCCGATCCGCCGGCGTCCAATTCACCCAACTCAAATTCGACCGCACAGAGATCATCCTGAACTTCATCCCCGAAGAGGAGCGGTAAGAGGCCGCGCCCAAAAAACAAAACGAGGCGCCAATTGCGGCGCCTCATCTGCTTCCTTTCCGGCTTTTACGCGGAGTGCCCGTCTGGCAGAGGGATGCTGTCTACATAACAGCTGTCCGGGCACAGATCCACCTTGTTGCTCCATACCTTGCTGCTGTCCACCCTGGGGTCGATGTCCCATGCCACGCAGTGATCCTCGTCCAGGTATACCCTGCGAAAACGATCCCACTGCCGGAAGGGCGCAAACACAGTCCCCGGCTGAAGCAGCGGACGCGCGTCGAAGCGCCGCGTTTCCCCGTTGTCAAAGCTCAGGATCAATGTGAAATCATCCATGGGCACGACCTTCGTGATGCGCCTGCGCCCGGAAGCATAATACTCTGCCATTTTTCTGTCCATCCCTTTGGACAGATAATACTCTGCGCTTTTTCCCATTTTTCACATCCTCCCTTCGAGATGCCGCTTATTTCAGCGGCTCAATTGCAAATAGCTCCTGCTTTCTCACTGCCAGCTCCCAGTTGTCCATAAGCTGATCCTGTCGGATCGCTGCCCATCCAAGGAGCATCTTCAGCTGCTTGCTGGGCAATGTTCCTTCCAGCACCTCCAGTTCCCTTATGGAAACGATCACTTCTTCGCCGCCATAGGTGGCATGGAAATGAGGCGGCATATGATCCGCCCAGTACATTGTGACCTTGATCCCCCGAAACATGGATATCGTAGGCATAAAATCGCCTCCCTTTCCGCTATTATACCAGGATGTCCCCCAAGAATCAATAAGAATCTGCCAAACACATGCCCCCGCCGGATCCGGCGGGGGGCGTTTTGCGCAGCGATCGCCGTGCTCCTCAAAAGAGCCTACGGAATGCTCTTCAAAAAGGCTTCCATGCTTTCAAAGGCGGGGGTATGGGCTTTCATTTGTTCTCTGGAGAATTCATAATTGCCCACCAGGCGCATCTGTTCGTCCCACAGGGGGGCAAGCCGGTCCGGGTCGGCGGAAAAGAGCCAGAAGAATTCATGCAGCGCCCGCTCGTCCGGCTCCCTGCCATAGCGCCGGCGGTACAGCCGCACCAGCTCCCGGGCCTCCTGCAATTGGGCCGCGCGGCGCTTCTGCCGGTACTCCTCCAGGGTCATCAGCACCTTACAGGGGTTGCCCGCCGCCACGGTGTTGGCGGGAATGTCGTGGGTCACCACGGAGCCTGCGCCAATGATCACATTGTCGCCGATATGCACGCCCTTCAGGATCATGGCGTTCATCCCCAGGAACACATTGCTGCCGATCCGCACCGCCCCGGCGGAGCCGAGAATTTCGCCGTAGGCGCCTTTCAGCACGGACCAGTCGTAGCCGTGGGTGAGCACCGTGACGCCTTTGGTGATCTGCACATTGCTGCCGATCTCGATCAGCCAGGGGCGGGTCTCGTCCAGGCTTACGGTGCCCGGCGCGAATACCACCGTATTTTCTCCGATCTTCATTCCCATACCGCGCAGCCGGTTGAGATAGATTTCCGAATCCGTCCGATCCCCGTAGCGTATCCTCCGCCGGAGCCGTCCGATCAGGCTCATAAGCATCCATCCTCTTTTCGCCTTTTTTATGGCAACACCGCGCAATTGTGTCTGCGAGCCGCAGCCGTCTTTTTGCCAAATTGTGCGGTGTTGCTTTATTCCAATTATACCGCCAGAGTACCGAAATTACAAGGCCCGCTTGAAATTCCGCCGGGAAAATGGTATGATAATCTTTACACAACACCTTATTCTAAATGCTTGGCTAACGCCTCAAATGAATGCAGCACCAACTTGCTGCCCCCTTTGGGGGTGGTGCTCCGCGCAGCGAATCAAGATAGCAATGATTGCCGGTGGCAATCATACATCTGTTTCGTGCCGCGCAAGCGGCAAAGGGGGTGTCGTCGGTAACTTTGAGCTGTTGTCATCCAACGAACAGCACCCCCTCAGTCAGGCCGTTCGGCCTGCCAGCTCCCCCATCGGGGAGCCAAGGATGCCCCATTTTGCTTTTGGAGGAGATTCATGCTGCCAGATGCGTTTTTAGCCCGGATGCGCGCCCAGCTGGGCGATGAATATGAGGAATATCTGTGTTCGCTCCAGCGGCCCCGGGCGGTGGCGCTGCGGTTCAATCCCCTGAAGGGGGAGCCGCCGCGGCTGCCCTTTGTCCGCCAGCCGGTGCCCTGGGAGCCGCAGGGGTTTTATTATGATCCCCAGGCCCGGCCGGGGCTGCATGTATACCACGAGGCGGGCGTATATTATTTACAGGAGGCCAGCGCCATGGCCCCCGCCGTCCTGCTGGACCCCCGGCCCGGGGAGCTGATCTGCGACCTGTGCGCCGCCCCCGGGGGAAAATCCACCCAGATCGCCGGGCGGATGGGGGGCAGCGGACTGCTGGTGAGCAACGAGATCAACCCCAAGCGGGCAAAGGTCCTTTCCCGCAACATCGAGCGCCTGGGCATCGCCAACGCGGTGGTGACCAACGAGACTCCCGCCGCCCTGGCCCAGCGGCTGCCGGAATTTTTCCACCGGGTGATGGTGGACGCCCCCTGCTCCGGCGAGGGGATGTTCCGCAAGGAGGAGGCCGCCGTCACCGACTGGAGCGTAGAAACGGTACAAATGTGCGCCCGGCGGCAGGCGGAGATCCTGGACTGCGCCGCAAGGCTCCTGCGCCCCGGCGGGCATTTGGTATACTCCACCTGCACCTTCGCCCCGGAGGAGGACGAGGAGGCGGTGACCGCCTTCCTGGCCCGCCACCCGGATTTCGCGTTGGAGCCGGTGGAGGCCCCCTGGTTCCGGGAAAGCGCCCCCGGCATGTACCGCCTGTGGCCCCACAGGCTGCTGGGGGAGGGACATTTTGCCGCCGTGCTGCGTAAGATGGGCTGTGACGACGCCCCCGCCGCCGTTTTTCCCGGCGCGCCCCTGCTCGAAAGCGTCCGCCGCTTCCTGAAGGAGCTGGGCATCCGGCTTCCGCCGGGGCAGCCGGTGACCTTCGGCCAGACCCTGTATTGGATGCCCCCGGAGATGCCGCCCCTGCACCGGCTGAAGGTGCTGCGGGCCGGGCTGGAGCTGGGCACGGTGAAAAAGGACCGCTTCGAGCCCTCCCACGCCCTGGCGCTGTGGCTTTCCGGCTGCGCCCGGACCCTTTCCCTGCCCCCGGACGGCCCCCAGATGGCCGCCTATCTTCACGGCGAGGCGCTGCCCTGCGCCGAGAAGGGCTGGCTGCTGGTAACGGCCGGGGCCTACCCCATCGGCTGGGGCAAGGGGGACGGAAGCCTTCTGAAAAACCACTATCCCAAGGGACTGCGCAAATAAAAACTTTACAGAATCGCCGTTTTATGATAATATAAAAATCTAGTCTGTATTTTGCCGAAATTATCGCAGGGAGAGGATCATCCTTGGCAATATATGAAATCAACGGCGGCCACCCGCTGAACGGGACCGTCACCATCAGCGGCGCGAAGAACGCAGCCGTGGCCATCCTGCCCGCGGCGCTGCTGGTCAGCGGAAAGTGCCGCATTGAGAATATTCCCGATATTTCCGATGTGCGTATCCTGCTGGACATTCTGGACGGAATGGGCGCGGACATTCACTGCCCCGGCCCTCACGTGGTGGAGATCGACTGCACCGCCGTCCACTGCACCGAGCCCAACAAGGACCTGGTGGAGGAGATCCGCGCCAGCTATTATCTCATGGGCGCGCTGCTCGGCCGCTTCGGCCGGGCCCATGTGGCGCTGCCCGGCGGGTGCAGCTTTGCCTCCCGCCCCATCGACCAGCACATCAAGGGCTTCCTGGCCCTGGGCGCGGAGGTGGAGGAGACCGAGGACTATGTGGCCCTGAGGCCCGGGCCCGACGGCTTGCAGGGCAATCGGATCAGCTTGGACATGGCGTCGGTGGGCGCGACGGTGAACATCATGATCGCCGCAACCCTGCTCCCCGGCCAGACCGTCATTGAAAACGCCGCCAAGGAACCCCACATCGTGGACCTGGCCAACTTCCTCAATACCATGGGCGCGCGCATTTCCGGCGCGGGCACCGATACCGTCAAGATCCGGGGCGTCAACGCCCTGCGCGGCGGCACCTATACCATCATCCCCGACCAGATCGAGGCGGGTACTTACCTGGCCGCCGTTACCGCCACCGGCGGCAACGTGCTGGTGCAGAACGTGATTCCCAAGCACCTGGAGTGCATCACCAGCAAATTGCAGGACCTGGGCGCACGGATCGTTCCCTTTGACGATTCCATCCGCATCATCAGCAGCCGCCGCCTGCGCCCCTCCACCGCCAAGACCAGCCCCTACCCCGGCTTCCCCACGGATATGCAGGCCCAGGTGTGCGTGTGCATGGCCCTGGCCGGCGGCACCAGCCGTCTGACCGAATCCGTGTACGAGACCCGCTTCTTCGGCTACTGCACGGAGCTGGAGAGCATGGGCGCGAAGATCTCCATTGAAAACAAGACCGCCACTGTCATCGGTGTGGACCACCTGAACGGGGCCACCGTCTCCGCCCATGACCTGCGGGCCGGGGCCGCCCTGGTCATCGCCGGTCTGGCCGCCCGGGGCACCACCCATGTGCGGAACATCCACTTTGTGGAACGCGGCTACGAGGACCTGATCGGCAAGCTCACCGCCCTGGGCGCGGATATCAAGCGCATTGAAGGGTAGCGCGCTGCCGCAAAGCCGCTTTTTTCCGAAAACAAACATTTACAGGGCAGGAGATCAGGGTGTTTCCTTGATTTCCTGCCCTGTTTTTACCGATTGAGTTACCCATGTTTCTCTTGACATGGAACGCACCCCGACAAACAGATCTGCGGCTCGTGCAATTGTTGTGGGCCCTTTTTCCCATTTGACACCCGGAAGGGCATATGGTACACTATTAAAATATGAATGCGTTTTGCGCCAGGAGGAATGGTTATGTCTCCCATTGAACAGCAGATCGAGGGAATTGTGGACAGCATTCTGGAGGATTACCGCCACGGGCGGGATATTGACAAGCTGGATCCCTTTGTCCACCCGGACAAGGAGACGGTGACGGACATCATCCGCAAGCTGCTGCGCATCGCCTATCCCGGCTCCTCCCGGGACAAGAGCTACCGCATGTACAATTCCCGCTACAATCTGTCCATGCTCATTGAGGACGTGATGTACAATCTCAACAAGCAGATCGCCATCGTCCTGCGCTGGGAGATGACGGAGGAGCAGGCGGAGGAACGGGCCCAGGAGATCAGCCTGCAATTCTTCCGGCAGATCCCCGCCGTCCGCGCCCTGTGCCAGACGGATGTGGAGGCCTTTTACGACGGCGACCCGGCGGCGTACAGCACCGACGAGATCGTGTTCTGCTACCCCGGCCTGTTTGCCGTGACGGTGTACCGCATGGCCCACGTGCTGTATACCCTGGGGGTGCCCATGCTGCCCCGGATGATGACGGAGCACGCCCACAGCGTCACCGGCATCGACATCAACCCCGGCGCCGCCATCGGCAACTATTTCTTCATTGACCACGGCACCGGCATCGTGGTGGGCGAGACCACGGTGATCGGCGACCACGTGAAGCTCTACCAGGGCGTGACCCTGGGCGCGCTCACCACCCGGGGCGGCCAGAACCTGCGGGGCAGGAAGCGCCACCCCACCATCGAGGACAACGTGACCATCTACGCCGGGGCCTCCATCCTGGGCGGCGAGACGGTGATCGGCCGGGACTGCGTCATCGGCTCCAATGTGTTCATCACCCATTCCATCCCCGCCCGCACCACCGTCAGCGTCAAGAGCCAGGAGCTCCAATTCAAATCCCACAAGACCGAGCCCTTCTGGGAGGACCAGAAAGAAAGCGGAAATTGCCGTTGACAATTTGGAAGATCAATGATATGATGGCCCCGATAACTGAATAGAAAAGCGATGACGAAGACGGATCTGCATGATCTACCTTACAGAGAGCCGGGGACGGTGGAAGCCTGGCAGGGGGCGGCGAAGATCTTATCCCTTCCGAGCTGAACGCCCAAACGCGGCTTCCGTCAGTAGGGCTTTCCGTGCAGGCTACGTCAGTGCCTAGGGCTTGTTGGAGCCTGAAGGGGCGCATTTTTGTGCGCAATTTGAGTGGTACCGCGAGGCTTTGTATTCTTACAGGCCCCGTCTCAAGGAATTTGAGGCGGGGCCTGTTTTTTATTTAGGAGAGAGACAAATGAGTAAGAAAAACATGACATTGGTGAGCTTTATGCTGTTTTCCCTGTTTTTCGGGGCGGGGAATCTGATCTTCCCGCCCTTCCTGGGGCAGAATGCCGGCTCCGCCGCCCCGGCGGCCATGGCGGGCTTCCTCATTACCGCCGTGGTGCTGCCGGTGCTGGGGGTCGTGGTGGTGGCCCGGTTCGATGGGCTGGACCGGCTCTCCCGCCGGGTGGGGCGGCGGTTCTCCCTGGCATTCACCGTGCTCATTTACCTCTCCATCGGCCCCGGCCTGGGCATCCCCCGGGCGGCCTCGGTGCCCTTTGAGATGGCGGTGGCCCCCTACCTGCCCCAGGGAGCCAACGCCGCCGGGTGGATGGCGGCCTATTCTCTGGTGTTCTTCGCCGTGGCCCTGTGGCTGTGCCTGACGCCGGGCAAGCTGGTCAGGCGCATCGGCAATTACCTCACCCCCACGCTGCTGGTGCTGCTGGTGTTCCTGTTCGTCAGCTTCCTGCTCCGGGGAGAGCGCTCCGTCGCCGCCCCCCGGGAGGGCTACGCCGCCGCGCCCCTGCTCACGGGCTTTGTGGAGGGGTACCAGACCATGGATACCATCGCCGCGCTGAATTTCGGTCTGGTCATCGCCACCACCCTCGGCTCCTTCGGCCTGACGGAAAAGCGGGACGTGCTGCGCCGGACGGTGCAGGCGGGCCTGGCGGCGGGGAGCATCCTGGTGCTGGTGTACGCCATGCTGGGATACATGGGCATGTGCAGCTCCGGGGTGTACCCGGCGCGGGAGAACGGGGCGTGGACCCTGCGGCACATCGTGTACCAGCTCTTCGGCGCCTCCGGCGCGGTGCTGCTGGCGGCCATCTTCACCCTGGCCTGCCTGACCACCTGCGTGGGGCTGATCAATTCCATCAGTCAGTTTTTCACCACCCTCTTTCCCCGCATCCGCTACCGGGCCTGGGTGATCGCCATCACCGCCTTCTCCTTCCTGGTGTGCAACCAGGGGCTGAATGTGATCCTCAGCGTGTCCATCCCCGTCCTCAGCGCCATCTATCCCATGGCCATCGTGCTGATCCTGCTGGGCCTGACCCACCGGCTGTGGGAAAGCAACCCCTATGCCTACCCCCTGGCCGTGGGCGCGGCGGGGGTGGTGAGCGCGCTCCATGTGCTGCATACCCTGGGCGTGCCCATGGGGTTCCTGCTCCCCCTGTGCCAAAACGATTTCACCTGGCTCCCCCTCTCCGCCGCCGCCCTGGCCGCCAGCGCCGCACTCAACCGCGCCTCCCGCCGCTTCCATCAAGCCCTGCAATCCACTTCGGAGGAATAACGCCACCCGAACGGGCAGTGTCAGAAGATCAACCTGACACTGCCCACCCGGGTGGTGCTGTTTTATGGAGTTATTCCGCTTCCCTGTCCTCCAGCCGTAGCTTGATGACGGCTTTGCGGTAGGAAGTGGGTGCGGCGGTGTGGAGGCAGCATTGGTGGGCATCCTGGGGGAAGCAGATGTAAAAGGTGCCGGGGGCGATGGGAATGGGCGTGCCCGCGCCGGTGTGGGCGCTGCGGTCCGCCTGGGGATCGTAGGCTCCGGCGGGAGAAACGGCCTCCAAGGGGGCCCACAGGATCGTCTCCGCGCCGCGCAGCAGCAGCTGGACATCCAGGTATTTTCGGTGGGCCTCGAAGCAGCCCGTACCAATGGGGTTGGTGGTTCCCTCCTGGATCATCAGGAAGCCGCCGCTGAATTCATAGCGCCCCGGCGGGGCGTCCTTGACCCGCTCCAGGCATTCCATGGCCTGGGCCAGATGGGGCAGGGAGCAGCCGCCCAGGCGGCGGATATTGTCGAGGATCATGGCGTCTCCTTTCCGGCGATACGCAAAAATTCCGTTACTTCCTCAGCGGTGGGAATGGAGGGAGCCGCGCCGGGGCGGGAGCAGGCGATGGCCGCGGCCGCGGCGGCCTGGCGCATGGCCTGGCGGGGGGACTGCCCGCTGATCAGACCGCCCAGGAAAAAGCCGGTGAAGGTATCCCCCGCGGCGGTGGTATCCCGCACGTCCACCCGGAAGGCGCACTGGGCAAACTGGGTGGAGCTGTCCGTGTAGATCGCCCCGTCGCCGCCCACGGTCAGGACGATGACGGCCTGGGGGAAGCGCCGGCGCAGTCCCCCGGCCAGCTCAAAGGAGCCGTCTTCCGCGCCGCTGCCCAGCAGCTGGGCGGCCTCCACCTCGTTGAGCATGAAAATGTCCACTGCCTCCAGGGGCAGAGCCATAATTTTTTCATTCATGGGCGACGGGTTCAGGACGATCGTCATTCCCCTGGCGTGGGCCTGCCGCAGCAGATAGGGCAGCTGGTTGATTTCGTTCTGCACCACCAGATAGTCCCCCTGGCCGAAGCCGGCCAGCACGGCGTCGATCTGGGCGGGGGTGATCCGCTGGTTCGCGCCGCCGTAGAGCAGGATGCAGTTGTCCCCCTCTCGGTCGCGCTGGATGATGGCGTTGCCGGTGCGCTGGTCTGTCAGGACCGCCACGTGGCCGGTGTCGACCCCGGCCCGGCCCATGGCCTCCAGCAGGAATTGCCCGTCCGGCCCGATGGCTCCGGCGTGGAAGACCTGCGCCCCTGCCCGGGCCAGGGCGATGGACTGATTCAGACCCTTGCCGCCGGTGAATACCTCCAGCCGGGTGGAGGAGAGCGTCTCTCCCTTTGTGACGAAATGATCCACGGAATAGACATAGTCGATGTTCAGGGAGCCGAAGCAGAGCACCTTCATTTGACGCCCTCCAGTATCGCCATGGCTCCCCGGTGGGCCTGGGGCCAGCTTTTGGGGATATCGGCCTCAATGGTCAGGGTGTCACAGTAGCCCGCCCGCTTAACGGCGTCCAGGAACGGTCCGTAGTCAAAGCCGTCCTCCGGGCGGGGGAAGGGACGGGCGGGGAAGACCGCCGGGTAATCGATGTGGACATGGTGCAGCAGGGGTGCGCAGGCCACGATGTCCTCGTAGCTTTCCCCGCCCCGGTACAGGTGGCGCAGGTCGGCCATGATGAACAGATTGGGCGCACCAGCCTCCTCCACCGCCGCTGCCGCCTGGGGCAGGGTGTTGATATAGTTGGAGTAGTCCGGCCCCAGGGGCTCCAGGATCAGCTCGATGCCGTGCTCCCGGCAGAAGGAGGCGTAGCGGGCCAGAAAGCGGATGAAATTCCCCCCTGTCTTCGGGTCCGGATCCTCCGGCAGCCAGCGGCCCTTTCCGTTGCCCAGGATGATCTTTCGGATGCCCAGCCTGGCCGCCCGGGCGCAGGCCCGGCGCATGTAGCCGTCATAGGCCTCCAGGGAGAACTGCTCCGTGAAGAACCAGGGTTCGGCAATGGGCAGCGCCCGTGCGCCGGTAAGCACGGGAAAGCCCGTCCGCTCCACCTTCCGGCAGAAATCCTCGAATTCCGCCTCCGGCAGGGCCTCGAGCTCCGGCAGGTCCAGCTCGGCGTAGTCAAAGCCCGCACCGCGGATGCCGTCATAGTCGGCGATCCGTCCGAAGCCGCCAATTTTCATCGGCCAGCCCCCCTCTCTGCCGCCGCGTTCATGGCGTCCAGAATGCGGCTGGTGTCCAGCATCTCCTTCAGCGAGGCCCGGGGACGGGTGCCGGTGGCAAAGTCACGCAGGGTGGTGCTGGCGTAGATGCCGTAGTAAACGTCACTGTCGGTGTTCAGCGGGATCGTAGCGGGGTCGGCCCCGTAGGTCCGTAGTTCCAGCTGGTTTTCGGCCAGGATGTAGTAACCGTTTTCGGTCACGATGGTCCAGCGGTTCTCCCGCTTCTGCTCCTGGGACATGGGGTAGGCATAGCCGCTCTCCAGCAGCAGCGACGCGCCGGTGGGCAGCCGGAGCAGGGAGGTGGCGTAGGTCTCAATATCGTATTCGCTGGCATACTGATAGGCGGAGGCCAGGGTGCGGGCGCTGGTGCTGCCTGTCAGGTACAGGGCCATGTCGATGAAGTGCACTCCCAGGTTGGTCATGCAGCCCCCGCCGGCGGTCTCGCGGCGGAGCATCCAGTCCGACGTGGCCAGATACCGGGAGGGCGGCCCCGCCACAAAGCGATAGGACATGTGGACGATGGGGCTGGTGAGATATTTGTTTTTCAGGTTGCGGACGGTGTCGCTGTACCGCCAGACAAAGGGGATGGATACAAAGCCGTTTTTCTGCTGGCAGGTGTTGTACAGCGTCTCCACTTCCCCGGCGTTCAGGCCGCAGGGCTTTTCCATGGAGAAGGGGATCCCCGCCTCCAGCAGGTACGCGGCGACCTCCTTCATTTTATAGTGGGGTGCGAAGGCAAACACGAAGTCGGGCCGGACGGCGCGGACCATCTCCCGGTAGTCCTGATACACCGGGCAGCCATAGGGCTTGGCGATGGCCGCCGCGATGGCGGCGTTGCCGTCGCTGACGCCCACCACGCTCCCGGCGGGCAGCCCGGGCAGATACAGCGGCAGATGCCAGTGGCTTACGCCCAGAAGTGCGATTCTCATTTTGGGTCCCTCCTACAAAATGGATTTGATGTAGTCGGCGCTCTTTTTCATGCCGATGGAGGCATCGGGAATGTCGTCCGGGTGCCACCGGCGCTCATATTCCATGGAGAGCCAGCCGTCGTAGCCGTGTTCCCTTACCAGCTTCAGGATCTGCGGCCAGGGGAGCACGCCCTCGCCCACAATGCGGGTATAGACGTTCCGCTTGGATTCCTCCGGGTGTGAGACCTCGCTGGACGAGAAGGCGACGCCCTGCTTAAAGACCAGGTCCTTCACGTGCATATAGGCCACCTCGTCCTGCTGGATGGCAATGGCCTGCCGGTAGTCCTCGTTTTCCGTAAAGCTCAGGTTGGCCTGGTCGTACAGAATTTTTACGTTGGGGTGGCCGATCTCCTTTACGATGGAGCAGCTGTCCTTTGCGCTGACGCACATGGTGTTGAAGTGGTTTTCAATCGCCAGCGTCACGCCCTTTTCGGCGGCGCAGTCTCCCAGCAGCCGCATGGCCTCCACCAGCCTGGCCCGGCGCTGGGGCAGGCAGTGGGTGTCCCCGGCGGCCAGGTTGCCGCCGTAGATGCGGATGAAGCGGGCGCCCAGATAGGCGCAGGCGTCGATCACCCGCCGGATGGCGGCGATCTCGGCGTCGCGCTTTTTGTCGTCCAGGTCGTTGAAATAGGAATTATAGGGCGTCAGGCAGCTGATCTCGATGCCGTTTTCCGCCGCGCATTTCTTTACCGTTTCCAGCTCCTCCGTGGTGCAGGCGGCGGAAATGCCGCTGCGGTAGCCGTCCTGCACGACGATCTCCGCACCGTCGATGCCGATCTTACGGAACAGCTCGATGGCCTCGGTGACGGTGTACTCCGGCGTGCCCATGGTATGTCCGGCAATTTTCATTGGAAAGGCCTCCTTATTCCATGCCGGGCAGACCGGCGCATCTGAGAATTTTGTCCAGCAGCACATGGGTCTTGAAGGCATCCTGGGCACTGGTCAAGGGGATCTTGTCCTCCTTCAGGCAGTCCACAAAGTGGCGGATGGCGTAGCTGAAGCCCAGCTTGTCCTCGCTGCGGGCCCAGCCCATGGCCATGGGGGTCATCTCCGTGGTGTGCATGGCCTGGCCGTCCACAATGGTAACGCTGTCCGGCATCTTGATCTGCACGGAGTGGTTGCCGCCGTGCAGCTCGATGGTCTCCTCCCACTGGCCGGAGCTGCGGTCGGCGATGAGCATTCCCGCCCCGCCGCTCTCAAAGCGGAGCATGGCGGTGGTGAAGGTCTCATAGTCCGGATCGGTAAATTTGGAGATGGCGGAAACATCCGTCGCCTCGCCGCCGAAGAAGCGCATCAGGTCCACAATGTGGATGGCGTTCTCCAGGGTGGCGTGGTATTCGGTGGCGGGGCGGTTCTTCTGGCCGATGATCACGTCCGGGGGCACCTGGGCGTAGACCTGCTTTGCCTGCTGCACCACCGGGGCGTACCGGCGGTTAAAGCCGATCATCAGCTTTTTGCCGGTTTTTTCGGACAGCTCCACCATGCGCGCGGCGTCCTTCAGCGTGGTGGCCATGGGCTTTTCGCTGTATACATTGATCCCCGCGTTCAGCAGGAATTCGATCTGCTGGGCATGGCAGGCCTTGGGCGTCAGGACGAAGGCCCCGTCCAGGCCCAGGTCTGCCAGCTCCTCCAGGGTGGCGACGGCATGCTCCGCGCCGCACATCCGCTGGGCCCGCTGGGCCTTTTCCAGATGATTTGCCATGATCCCCACGATTTCCACGTCGTCCATCCGGGGCAGCACCGGCAGGAAATTATTCTGCGATACATAGCCCACGCCGATGACGCCGACCCGAACCTTATCTATCGCCATGGATGCCCTCCTCCGCGCAGTAGGCGGCGTAGATGTCGGCCAGCTTCTGCTTTTCTTCGTCGGTCAGCGGCCGGTGGGGCGCGCGGCACACATCGGTGCGGATGACGCCCCGCAGCTTCAGCAGGGTCTTCAGGGCGGGGATGCCGGGGATACCGGCCAGGGCGCGGTCGGTCTCCACGATCTTCCGCTGGGTCTGCATCGCGCCTTGGAAGTCGCCCTCCCGGAACTGGCGGTACAGCCGGTTGAAGCGCTCATAGAACACGGAGCCGGGGCCGGTGACGGTGCCCACGCCGCCGGTGATCAGGCATTGCAGGAACAGGCTGTCGCAGCCGATCAGCAGCTCCGGCACCCGGCCGTCGGTGTTCAGGTAGTCCTCCACCCGCATCAGGTTGGGACTGGAATATTTGATGCCCACCACATTGCCGAACGCCGCCATCAGCCGCCGCAGCAGAGCGGGGGATACGTCGTTGGTGGTGCAGCCGGGGATATTGTAGACATACACCGGGAAATCGGCGGGCAGCTGTTCGATCACCGCCGCGTAATACTGGAACAGCGCCTCCTCGTCCATGCCGAAGAAGGCGGGGCTCATAACGCCGATGCCGTCGGCCCCGATCCTGACCGCGTGCCGGGCATGGGAGGCGGTCTCGGCGGTGGTCATGCTGCCGCATTGGATGAACAGGGGCAGGCGGTGGCCGTTGGTCTCGGCAATCACCTCCGCCACATGCTCCCGCTCCGCCTGGCTCAGCAGCAGGCTTTCACCGTTGGTCCCGTTGGGATACAGCGCGTCCGCCCCGGCGTCGGCCAGAAAATTCACGAAATTCCGCAGGGAGGCGTCGTCCACACTGCTGTCCTCGTTCATGGGGGTGATCATGGGAATGACCACGCCCTTCAGTCGCTTTTCATACATCGTTGCATTCTCCTTTGCTTTTTTCTATGGTTAATGGAAGGTGATAACGGATTTGATGGATCTGCTGCACATCATATCCTCGAAGGCCCGCAGGGCGTCGGTGTAGTCGTAGACCTGGATGATCTTGCGCACGTCCTTCTGGATATTCATCAGCATGTCCATGGCCATGGAGCTGCCGTCGGAATTCAGATTGGGGAAGGGGCCCTTGGCGCCCACGATGGTCAGCTCCTTGCGCATGACCGGGCGAAGCTCCACGTTGTCGGCATAGCCGGTGTAGACGCTGCCCACCACGATCCGCCCGCCGGGACGGACGATCTTCAGCGCGTTCTGGAAGGCGGTCAGGTTGCCGGACAGCTCCACCACCACGTCGGGGCCAAAGTCCCCGAAGATCTCCCGCACCCGGTCCAGCCAGTCCTCCCGGCTGCTGTCGATGCCCTCCAGGAAGCCGATCTCCCTGACCTTTTCCAGCCGGGAGGGCTTGTTCACGATGCCCACCACCACACCGGCTCCGATCTGCTGGAGAATGCGGGCGGTGATGAAGCCCATGGGGCCCATGCCGATGACGGCCACCTTGGCCCCCGGGCGGATGTCCGCCTTCAGCGCACATTGCAGCGAGCAGCTGGTGGGCTCCAGCAGCGTGGCGGTAATGTCGTCCAGCGCGGCGGGGACGGGGGAAATGAAGCTGTTTTCCTGGGTGTTCAGCACGCAGGTCTCCTGGGAGAAGCCCCCGGGGAGGAAGGCCTCGTTGAAGCTCTTGCACAGGCTGGGCAGCCCGTTGCGGCAGTACCAGCAGTGCCCGCAGGCACGGGAGACCTCGCTGGCCACCCGCATTCCCGCCGTGATGCCGCCCGCTCCGGCTCCGGCGTCGATCACGGTGCCGGAGAACTCATGTCCCCAGTACCGCTCGCTTTTCAGATCCCGCTTGCCCCGCAGCAGCGCCAGATCGCTGCCGCAGACGGCGCAAGCGGAGACCTCCACCTTCACCGTCCCCGGCTGAAGCCCGATCCCGCCCCAGTCGTCCTGAAGCTCCAGCTTCCCGTAATCGATCAATGCAACTCGTCTCATGATGGTTCCTCCTGTTACGTGCTTGTTCCGTGGGAACGTTTGCATAAAAATCTACCCCTATTATATGCACCCCTCTCCTGGGTGTCAATCGTGTAATATGTACAAATATGATTGTAAAACCTGGTGGAATTGAACAAAGAACAAAGAAACCTTCCGAGGAGAAGAAACGTACCGGGCAGCCCCATCGGCCTGTAAAAATGCCTGTTTTGTGAAAGCGTTCCCATGAAATCATGAAAATAACACGCCGCAACGAATGCAGCGTGTTATGATATGCGCGGCTTGTTTCTTACCGCCGGTTGCCGACGAAGCCGCCGGAGCTTTCACGGATGACCAGCTCATAGCTCATCACGTCCCGGTTGGCCACCAGGGCCTTGCCCGCGATCAGGTCCAGCATTTTTTCCATGGTGCGCACGCCGATCTGGTACTTCGGCTGCCGCACGGTGGTGAGGGAGGGGGTGACCAGGGAGGCAAAGCCGATGTCGTCGAAGCCGGAGATGGCCATGTCCTCCGGCACCTTCAGGCCGTGGTCGTTCAGCGCCCGCATGGCCCCGATGGCCATAATGTCGCCGCTGGCCACGATGGCGCTGAACCGGCGGTCGGCGTCGTGGAGCATGGAGGAGATGGCGTCGTAGCCGCCCTGAATGTCCGCGGGGCAGTTGACGATCAGCTCCGGCTCAATGGGGATCCCCCGCTCCTGCAAAGCGGCCTTGTAGCCCAGGATGCGGTCCTCGTAGATGGGGACATCGGCGGGCCCGGCCAGATAGCAGATGTTTTTGTGCCCCAGGTTCAGCATGTAGCTGGTGATGTCCTTTACCGCCTTCAGGTTGTCGATGGTCACATTGGGCACGCTGCTGTCGGAAAAGTACCGAATGCCGATGACAATGGGGTGCTGGGCGGCCAGCTGCTTCAGCTCATCCTTGGGAATGCCGATGGAAAAGGTGATGATGCCGTCCACCAGCTTCTGGGAGAGCATATCGTAGCACCGGGTCTCGATCCCCCGGTTGGAATGGGAGTCCGCCAGCAGGATATTATAATCGTTGGTCCCCGCCACGCTCTCGATCCCCTTGAGGATGTCCGCGAAGAACGGATTGCCGATCTCCGGGACGATCACCAGAATGGTCCTGGTCTGCTGGGTGCGGAATTGCTGGGCCAGCCGGTTGGGATGGTAGTCCAGCCGCTGGATGGCCTCCTCGATCCGTGCCCTGGTCTCGGGAAGGACGTTGGAAGCACCCTGGATCACGCGGGAAACGGTAGAGATGGATACGCCGGCCTCTTTTGCCACGTCACGAATATTTGCCATGGCTCTTCAAAACCTCCTTCCGAGGGGAACTCTGGATCGATCGTCCGCGGCAGGACAGCGGGTCCTGCCAACTGGATCAGAGCCTCCCGGGATTTCTCTTTTCAGAATCGTAACATTTTCATCGCAGCTTGTCAATCCATAAATTGTTGAATGGTAACATTTCCATAAAACGGAGCCGAAATATCTGTACAGAGTGCCAAAGCCGCGCCTGGGGGAGAGATCTCCCGCGTCGCGCTTTTCGGGCGGATGCCTGAGAAATTGTGCAAATAGCATAAAATTCGACATCATAATTGGTATTATCTGATAATTGAAATTCAGGAAATCCATGATAGAATAGGGAGCGTAAAGGTGATGGCCGGTTCGGAACCAGGAATTGTCGGGAATGGTGTCCACTTTTATTTTTTTAACTGTTTGTGAAAACGTTCCCATGATTACCGAAATTTTCCGTTCCAAACAGGCCTCACACAATGCAAATCGGAAGTTCCGCCTCCGGCGGCTTCCATTTGATTCCCGAGCCGGACGGGGGTCAAAGCCCTGCGCGTTCCACCAAGGAACCTCTGAATCAATCGCCTGCGGCCGTGAGCGGATCTTTTTCATCCACTCTTCGGTATCGAAAACAGGAAATATTGCGCAGCCGTTGCCAGCGTAAGCTGGCTTACGGATGCGGCATACCCCTTGCGGGTACATACAGTATTCCGCCGTTTTCGATACCTCGATTGGCCGAAAAATCTCTCGCTCACAGCTCTTGCCCATTGAATCAGAGCTTCCCTAACATCAGAAAAAGGAGAAACGAAAATGAAAAGATCCTTCAAACGCACCCTGGCTCTGCTGTGCGCCCTGGTGGTCTGCCTGTCCCTGGCGGCCTGCGGCAGCAACGACGCCGAAAGCACCGTGGCCTCCGCTGCCGACGGCGGTACCGGCTATCGGAAATTTGTGATGGCGGGCCCCTCCGACCCCGGTAACTATCTGCCCTTCAACGCGGATAATTCCGTCCGCCAGACTTACAGCATTTTCTTCTATGAGTACCTGTTCGACCTGTTCGGCACCGGCGACATGCGTCCGACCATCGCCTCCGGCTTTGAGCGCACCGGTGAGGGCGTGTACGTGGTCAAGCTGCGCCAGAATGTCCACGATCACAACGGAGAGCCCATCACCGCCAGCGACGTGGTGTTCAGCTTTGAGCAGCCCATCGCCATCGGCGAGCGTACCTCCAGCCTGGGCGAGATCGCCGCGGTGAAGAAGATCGACGACTACACCGTGGAATTCAATATGGAGCCGGACCTGCTGGGCTCCTTCGAGCGCGCCATGACCAGCACCCCCATCGTTAGCCAGAAGTCCTATGAGGCCAGCTCCACCGGCTTCTCCAGCGACCCCGTGGGCACCGGCCCTTACTACATCGCCAACTGGACCCCCGGCGCGTCCCTGACCCTGAAGAAGGATGAGAACTACTGGGGCAAGGGCGAAGGCTTCAACAACCAGAATCTGGACGAGATCGAGGTCAAGTTCATCGCCGAGCCTGCCCAGGTCGCCATCGAGCTGGAGACCGGCAACGTGGACTTCGCCTACAACACCTCCTCCAAGGATGCCGACAGCTTCGTGGGCAAGGCGGGCTTCACCGTGACCAACAAGCCCTTCGCCCAGGTCCGCGGCCTTGGCTTCAACTGCGACCCCAGCAGCGCCTGCTCCGATGTCCGCATCCGTCAGGCCATCTGCTACGCCATCGACAATGCCGGCATCCTGCAAAGCGTCTATGACGGCAAGGGCGGCGTCGCCACCTGCCTGGCTGTTCCTGAGCCGGAGGCCGGCCTGGTCATCGACTTCGATCCCGCGTGGAAGGAAATGAGCCCCTATGAATACAATGTGGAAAAGGCCAAGGAGCTGATGGCTGAGGCCGGCTATCCCGACGGCGGCCTGAAGCTGAAGCTGATGGCCAAGGATCAGGATGAGTACCGCTCCACCTGCCAGGTCATCCAGGCCAATCTGGCCAAGATCGGCATCGAGGTCGAGATCCTCTGCTACGAAAACGCTCTGTATCAGACCTACCGCTATCAGCCCGACGCCTTCGACTTCTACTGCATCGGCATCTCCAACAACGGCGTGCCCTATGTGCCCGTGGGCTGGAAGTGGTACGTGGGCAAGCACTCCGACACCGGCGCCAACGTCCTGTTCCAGAACGACGACCACATGGAGGAGCTGATCTCCGCCGCCCTGAACATCGACACCCACAGCAACGAGACCGTGGGCGCGCTCCAGGACTACATTCTGGAAACCGCCTGCATGTATCCCTACGTCTACACCTACACCAGCTACGTCCATGTGGATACCGTTTCCGACCTGGTGTTCCGCGATGTGTTCTTCTATCCCAACATGTCCACCATCTCCGACGGCTTCGTGAGCCATTGATCCTCCCGTTCGCAGGGGTGCTTACCGCACCCCTGCGCCCATAATCTACTCCCCACTCCATAAAGAAAGAAGGAGTTCGCTTGGCAAAGTATATTCTGAAACGACTGCTCCTGCTGATCCCGGTGGTCCTGTGCGTGGCGTTGCTGATCTTCGTCATCATGTCCTTCACCCCCGGTGACCCGGCAGTGATCATTCTCGGCGAAAACGCCACCCTGGAGCAGGTGGCGAATCTGCATGAAAAGCTGGGGCTGGACGACCCCCTGCCCGTCCGCTTCTTTAACTATATCAAGGGTATTGTGACCCGGTTTGACTTTGGAACATCCTACACCAACGGGCGGGAGGTCAAGCAGGAGATCTTGCAGCGCTTCGGCTTCACCCTGAAGATCGCCTCGTTCAGCATGGTGTTTTCTCTGGGCATCGGCATCCCGCTGGGCATTGTGGCCGCGCTGAACCGCAACAGCTGGAAGGACAATCTGTCCATGACCGTCGCCCTGTTCGGCATTTCCATGCCCACCTTCTGGTTCGGCCTGATGCTGTCCATCATCTTCGCGCTGAAGCTGCGCTGGCTGCCGCCCAGCGGCGTGGGCAGCATTAAAAATTACATCATGCCCTGCCTGGCCGTCTCCATGCCCGGCATCGCGGGCATGGCCCGCCAGACCCGCTCCAGCATGCTGGAGGTCATCCGCGCCGATTACATCACCACCGCCCGGGCCAAGGGCCAGACCGAGCGGGTCATCACCTACCGCCATGCCCTGCGCAACGCCCTGATCCCCGTGGTCACCCAGGCGGGCGCCATCTTCGGCCTGCTGATGTGCGGAACCCTGGTGGCGGAGACCGTGTTCACCATTCCCGGCCTGGGGACCTATATGGTCACCGCCATCAAGTCCCGGGATTACCCCGCCATTCAGGGCGCGGTCATTATGGTGTCCATCGCGTTCAGTATTGTGATGCTCCTGGTCGATTTGCTCTATGCCGCCGTTGACCCCCGCATCAGAGCCCAATTCAGTAACGGAGGTTGATTGAGATGTCTGAGCAAACTGTGAACGCAGCCCCGCGGCCCGCCCGCAGGAAGCGCAAATCCATGCTGATGATCACCCTGCGGCGGCTGGGCAAGAACAAAATGGCCATGGCCGGCCTGGTGATCCTGCTGCTGATGATCCTGATCGCCCTGCTGTCCGGGGTGCTGGCCCCCTATTCCTTCGAGGAGACGGATCTTTACAATACCTTCGGCACCCCTAGCCGGGCGCACCCCTTCGGCACGGACGAGCTGGGCCGGGATATTCTGAGCCGCCTGATGGTGGGCACTCGGTATTCCCTGCGCATCGGCCTGCTGAGCGTGCTCTATTCCTCGGTGATCGGCATTGCCCTGGGCTGCGTCAGCGGCTATTACGGCGGCAAGATCGACGGGCTCATCATGCGCGTCATGGATGTGTTTTCCGCCATCCCCGCGCTGGTGCTGGCCATCGCCATCTGCGCCGTGCTGGGGCCGGGCATCAATAACTGCATCATTTCCATCGCCATCAGCGGCACCCCCTCCTATGTACGCATGGCCCGGGCCTCGGTGCTGAATGTGCGCCGGATGGAATACCTGGAGGCCGCCACCTCCATCAACTGCAACACGGCCCAGATCATTGTCAAGCACATTCTGCCCAATATCCTGGCGCCCCTGATCGTGCTGATGACCATGTCCGTGGCCAACAACATCCTCACCGCGTCCCAGCTGAGCTTCATCGGCCTGGGCGTGCAGCCGCCCAACCCGGAGTGGGGCGCCATGCTCTCCGCCGGAAGAAACTACATCCGCAACTATCCCCACATGGTGATCTTCCCGGGCATTACCATCATGCTGGCCGTCCTGTCGCTGAACATGGTCGGCGACGGCCTGCGCGACGCCCTTGATCCCAAGCTGAAGGATTGACAGGAGGTTACGGCATGTCTGAACAATACGAAAAAGAAAACGATGTCCTCCTCTCGGTGCGGGACCTGGAGGTGGTCTACACCTCCGCCGGCGCGGTGATCCACGCGGTGAATGGCGTTTCCCTGGAAATCAAGCGGGGCCAGAGCCTGGGCCTGGTGGGCGAGACCGGCGCGGGCAAGACCACCATCGCCAAATCCATCCTGGGCATCCTGCCCGACCCGCCCGCGAAGGTCCTGAACGGCCAGATCGTTCTGGATGGACAGGATCTGCTGAAGCTGCCGGAAAAGGAGATGCGCGGCATCCGCGGCAAGAAGATCTCCATGATCTTCCAGGACCCCATGACCGCTCTGAACCCGCTGATGACCGTGGGCGACCAGATCGCCGAGGTGGTGTCCCTGCATGAGCATTGCAGCAAGAAGGAATCCATGAACAAGGCCATGCAGATGCTGGAAATGGTGGGCATCCCCGCCGAGCGCTATGTGGAGTATCCCCATCAGTTCTCCGGCGGCATGAAGCAGCGGGTGGTCATCGCCATCGCCCTGGCCTGCAACCCGGAGCTGCTGCTGGCCGATGAGCCCACCACCGCCCTGGACGTGACCATCCAGGCCCAGGTGATGGACATGATCGCCGACCTGCAAAAGAAGCTGAACACCGCCATGATCCTCATCACCCATGATCTGGGCATCGTGGCGGAGGCCTGCGACCAGGTGGCGGTGATCTACGCGGGCGAAATCGTGGAGCTGGCCAGCAAGGAGGAGCTGTTCCTCCATCCCACCCATCCGTATACCGTAGGCCTGTTTGGGTCGATTCCAAGCCTGTCCGAGGATGTGGAGCGGCTGACCCCCATCCCGGGGCTGCCCGCAAACCCGGAGGCTCTGCCGGAGGGCTGCCACTTCAACCCCCGCTGCACCCGCTGCACCGCCGCCTGCCGGGCAGGTCAGGTGCCCTTTGTGCGGGTCGCCCCGGATCACTTTGTCCGCTGCCATCTGTGCGCCGGAAAAGCAGAATAACCCATGGGAGGTTCAAACCGTATGGCTGACGTACCAATGATCGAGGCAAGACACCTCATGAAATACTTCGACACGCCCCATGGCAAGCTTCACGCCGTGGACGATGTGTCCTTCACCATCGCCAAGGGAACCACCATGGGCGTGGTGGGCGAGTCCGGCTGCGGCAAATCCACCCTGGGCCGCACCATGATCCACCTGCTGGAGAGCACCGGCGGGCAGATCCTGTTCAACGGGGAGGATATCACCAAGGTCAATAAGAAAAAGCTGCGCGCCCTGCGGGAGAAGATGCAGATCATTTTCCAGGACCCCTATTCCTCCCTGAATCCCAGAATGAGCGTGTTCGAGACCGTCCAGGAGCCGCTGATCCGTGCCCGGCGTTACGGCCGCCGGGAGATCGAGGAGCGGGCGGAGCGGATCATGACCACCGTGGGCCTGGACGAGCGGCTCTGGAATTCCTATCCCCATGAGCTGGACGGCGGACGCCGCCAGCGGATCGGCATCGCCCGGGCCATTGCTCTGGACCCCTCCTTCATCGTCTGCGATGAGCCGGTGTCCGCCCTGGATGTGTCCATCCAGGCTCAGATCCTGAACCTGATGCAGGACTTGCAGCAGGAAAAGGGCCTGACCTATATGTTCATCACCCATGACCTGTCCGTGGTGCGGCATATTTCCACCCACATCTGCGTGATGTACCTGGGCCAGCTGGTGGAGACCTGCCCGTCCAAGGAGCTGTTCAAAACGCCTTTGCACCCCTATACCAAGGCGCTGCTATCCGCTATCCCCTCCACCGATATCCTGCATAAAAAGGAGCGCATTCTGCTGCGCGGCGAGCTGGTGTCCCCGGTGGACCCCAAGCCCGGCTGCCGCTTTGCCGCCCGGTGCAACTACGCCTGCGACAAATGCCATCAACCCCAGACCCTGGAGGAGGTCACCCCCGGCCACTTCGTCTCCTGCTGCCGGGTCAGAGAGATAAACGAATAACAGGAAACACTGAATAAAAAGAAGGATCCATGGAAATCCGAAGCACTGCTCGGATTTTCATGGATCCTTTTTTGCCTGCCCTTTATTGGGAGAGCAGATATTGGATGAACCGCCGGGCGGCTCCCACCGGGGGGCGGCCGGTCAGCTGGGTCAGATAGATGCGGCGGGTCAGGCCGCCGCCCGGCAGGGGCAGGGGGGAGATCTGGACGTCGTAGTTTTCCAGCAGCGGCACCCGGGGCAGCAGGCCGTAGCCAAAGCCGCTGGCCACCAGCGCCGCGATGCCGGCCTCGTCCGGCGCGTTGTGGGTGTAGCGGTAGGGGATCCCCTGGCTCTCCAGCATTTCCCGGATCTCGCCGTAGGCCCGGGTCTGCTCCTGAAAGCCGATCACGTCCTGGGAAAACAGCGCCTGCCAGGTCCGCGGGATCTCCCAGCCCGGGGGGCTCAGCAGCACGTATGGCTCGGAGAAAAGCTCCGCCTGCGTCACGTCCTCCCCGTGGGAGACGGAGCAGATCAGAAAATCGCAGTATCCCTCCCGCAGCTTTTCCAGCAGGGCGGCGGTGGTGTCGGTGCGGAAGTCCACCTTCATATGGCTGTTGCGCGGCTCCGAGAGAAAGCGGCGCACCAGCTGGGGCAGCACCCCCTGGAGCACCGGGGAGATGCAGCCGATGCGGATCAGCACGTCCCGGTTCGCGGACAGGGACTGCATGTGCAACTGCGTCTGGCGCACCTGCTCCAGGATCGTCTCCACATGCCCCAGAAACTGCCGCCCCTCCGCGGAAAGGGTCAGCCGGTGTCCGTCCCGCAGGAACAGGGGCAGATTCAGCTCCTTTTCCAGATTGGATATGGACACGCTCAGGCTGGGCTGGGAGATGCTCAGCGCCCTGGCGGCCTGGCCCATGTTCCCCAGCTCCGCGATTTTCTGAAAGTAGATCATCTGATTCAGCGTCATGGCCCGCGTCCCTCCCGTTTGTATCGGATCATGGCTATTTTATCCCGGCGGCACGGGGATTGTCAATAGAAAAAAGCTATTAAAACTTATTTTATAAGTATTTTACGAAACGCCCCTGATGCATTATGATTAATGTGTAAAACACGAGGAAAACCAGAGTGGGCACCCCACAGCTTTCTGAAGAGAGAAAATAGAAACAAACTATTAAGGAGGAGATTTATGAAGTTCAGCATGTGTACGGCTGTTTACGGCATGAACGACCTGCACGATACCATCGACCGGGCGGCAATGCACGGCTTTGACGCGGTGGAGCTGACGGCGGCGCTGCATATGCCCGTAAGCAGTCCGCAGCAGTACCGCCGGGAGGTACGCGGCTGGATCCGGGAGGCCGGTCTGGCGTGCAGCGCCCTGCACTATATCTTCGACGGCAGCGTCAAGCTGGCCACCGCCGACCGGGAGCTGAACGCCGCCTGCGCCGCGTACCTGCGCAGGGTCATTGACGTGGCGGCGGACATGGAGGCGGAGACCGTCATCATCGGCAGCGGCGGCACCACCCGCAGCATCGACCCCGGCGCGGACCGCCGGGAGGCTGCCCGGTGCATGGCGGACGTGATCCACCAGACGGGGGAATACGCCTCCGGCAAAGGGGTGTACCTGGCGGTGGAGGCCATCAACCGCTATGAGACCAATTTCCTGAACACCATGGCCGAGGCGACGGAATTCATGAAGCTGGTGGACCATCCCAACGTGCGCACCATGGCGGATACCTATCACATCAACATCGAGGAGGCCGATCCCGTGGAGGCGGTGCGGACCTATGGCTGGGCGCTGCAAAATCTCCACCTGGCCGATTCCAACCGTTATGCCCCCGGCGCAGGCCACATCGACTTCCGGGCCATTGCCCAGGCGCTGCTGGAAACCGGCTTCCGGCACTACTGCTCCTTTGAGGTGTTCGGCCTGTATCCCTGGAAGCTGTGGTTCGATACCGTGGAGGAGGCGGACAGCCAGATGCGGCTGGGCATCGCCACCGCCCGGGCCGCCTTCGGGCAGTAAAGGAGGTATTTATGAGAGCAGTAAAGTTATTGGCCCCCGGCGTGCTGGAGCTGGGCCGGCTCCCCGACCCAGGAGCCGCCGGAGCCGCCACGGTGCGGGTGGACGTCAGCGCCTGCGGCGTGTGCGGCAGCGATCTGGCGCTGTACAACGGCCGGCGGGACCTGAGCGGCGAGCATTACTTCGGCCATGAGTTCTCCGGGGTCATCACCCAGGCGGGCGGCGGCGCCAACGGCCTGCGGCCGGGAATGCGGGTGGCCAGCGAGCTGGTCAAGGGCTGCGGCCGCTGCTGGTATTGCCGCAACGGTCTGCAAAACTATTGCAGGAGCCTGAACGAGGCCCTGCTGCCCGGCGGCTTCGCCGAGGAGACCCTGGTCCTGAACACGGAGGCTTACAGCTTCCTCAGCCCCATTCCCGACGGGCTGGACGACATCACCGCCACCGTTCTGGAGCCGGCAAACTGCGCCTACCATGTAGCGATGCGGGCCGGGATCCGGCCCGGCGACACGGTGCTGGTGCTCGGCCTGGGAGCCATCGGCCTGATCGCCGGCCTGATCCTGCAAACCCTGGGAGCGGGAAAGGTCATCGGCGCGGACCGCAGCGCCCTCCGTCTGGCGCAGGTGCGCGGCACCGGGCTGCTGGACGTGGTGGACACCGGCGACCCGGACTGGATGGCGCAGGTGCGGGAGATGACCGCCCGGGAGGGCGTGGATGTGGTGATCGAGGCCACCGGCGCGCCCGCCGTACTGAAGGACACCCTCCAGATCGTCCGCACCGGGGGAAAGATCGTAGTGCCCAGCGTCTACTTCGGCAGCATCGAGGGCTTTGAGCCGCTGCCGATCATGCGCAAGGAGCTGACCATTCTTGGCTCCAAGGGTCCGGCCCCCCAGCTGAAGGCGGACGGAAGCTCCGCCGTGGTGGACAAGGTGATGCAGCTGAGGAAGCAGCTGCAAAAGATCATCACCGTATACGATTATCAGGACGCGCTTCAGGCATTTGCCGACGCCCGCAGCGGCGCGGCGATCAAGGCGGTCGTGAAGTTTTAGGAGGACAAGACAATGACAAAAAAGGAATACGTTCAGAAGTACGGCGGAAAATTCAGCATCGAGGGCGGCGAGACCTGGACCATGCCCAACGGCCATGTGGTCCATTTTGCCCTGAACCCCAAGATGGGCTGCCGGAATACCAACATCGCGGTGGGTTTCCACGAGCCGGGCAAGGAATTCGCGCCCCATGTGCATCCCATTTCCGAGGAGATCCTGCTGATCTTCTCCGGCGAGGGGGAGTGCTACCTGCATGACAAGTGGATCCCCTGCAAGGCGGGCGACATCATTTTCGCGCCCCCCGGCGTCTGGCACGGCACCCGGAACCCGGCGGGGAACACGGAACCCTTCGTGACCCTGGGGATCGCGACGCCGCCCCAGCAGGATCTGTTTGCCCGGGCGGGCTATGACGTTCTGGACGACGACAAGACGGACTATGTGGGCGAATACAACCGGCCGAAGGAGGACTGACCATGTTTTTTGACTGCTATTCCAACGAGCTGCGGGACACCCTGGCCCAGATCGACCGGGCGGATATCGAGAAGCTGGAGGCATATCTGGAGGAGGCCAGGGCGAACGGGAAGCATGTGTTCGTCCTGGGAAACGGCGGCAGCGCCGCGGCGGCCTCCCACTGGGTCTGCGATTTCGGCAAGGGGATCAACGTGGGGGATTCCAGGCGCATGAAGATCATGGCCCCCTCCGACCATTCCTCCATCTTTACCGCCTACGGCAATGACAACGCCTATGACCAGACCATGGTCGAGCAGCTGAAAAACTTCCTCCAGCCCGGCGACGTGGTCGTCTCCCTGTCCGTTTCCGGCCGGTCCGGCAATCTGGTGGAGGCCCAGAAATACGCCCGGGAGGCGGGGGCGAAGACGGTCTGCATCGTCGGCGACTACAATGGCAGCCTGATCGGCCTTTCCGACCTGGCCATTGTCCTGAAATCCAAAAATTACGGCGTGGTGGAGGACATTCACCTGATCCTGGAGCATGCCATTTCCCAGAACATGAAGCGTGCCATCGCCGGTGCGCGGGGGTGAAGGCTATGCTGGTGGGGGCCTTTGACATTGGGGGGACCAAGACCATCGTGGCGCTTGCCGACGAGACCGGCCGGCTCCTGGAAAAGGAGCAGTTCCCCACCGACACCGGCAGCTGCCGCGGCCACATCGAGACGTGCTGCGCCGTCCTTCGCGGCCTTCTGGCAAAGCGGGGGCTGACGGCGGGGCAGCTTGGCGGCGTCGGCGTCAACCTGCCCGGGCCGGTGGACCGGGAACGGGGCGTCCTCATCCGCGCGGTCTATGCGGGCTGGGAGAACATCCCCGCGGGGGCGTGGATCGCCGAACTGCTGGGCGTTGAAAACGTGGCGTGCGAAAATGACGTGAATTCCTGCGCCCTGGGAGAGCTGCGGTTCGGCGGCGGACGGCGGTATGCCAGCTTCGGATGGATGACGGTATCCACCGGCGTGGGCGGCGCGGTGGTGTGCGGCGGAAAGCTGATCCGGGGCGCCCACGGCTGCGCCGGGGAATTTGGGCACATCAAGGTGGAGTATGACGCGCCCCGTCCCTGCCCCTGCGGTGAACTTGGCTGCCTGGAGGCCCACGGCTCTGGCACCGCCCTGGACCGTATGATCCGGGAGCGGGCGGCGCGGGACGCCGATTTCCGCCGGGCGTTTGAAGATCTGGGGGAGCGCCCCGGCGGCGCTTCCTGCGCGGAGCTGGCAAGGAATGGAAACGAGACCGCCCGGAGCCTGTTCCATACCCTGGGGCGCTACCTGGGAAGGGGCATCGCTTGCTGTGTGAATATTCTTGACCCCGACGCGGTATTCATCGGCGGCGGCGTGGCCGCGTCGCTGGACCTGCTGATGCCGGGGATCCGCGGCGCGGTGGAGGAGTACACCTTCGCGCCCATGGGGAACGTGGAAATTCTCCCCACCGCGCTGGGATACGAGGCGGCGCTGCTGGGCGCTGTCGCAATTGCGTTACAGACAGGAGGAGCACAATGAAACGTTTAAAGGCAGCCGTTGTCGGCATGGGCTTTATCGGCGCCGCCCACGTGGAGGCGCTGCACCGGATCCCGTATGTGGATGTGGTGGCCATCGCCGATGCCTTCGGCGCGAAGGAAAAGGCGGAGCGCCTGGGCGTCCCCGCCGGTTACGCGGATTACCGGGAAATGATGGATGTGTGCAGGCCGGACTGCGTCCACGTGTGCACGCCCAACGCCATGCACATGGAGGTGGTGATGGCCGCCATTGAGCGGGGCATCCATGTGGTGTGCGAAAAACCCATGGCACGGAACGCCCAGGAGGCCCAGCAGATGGTGCAGGCCATCCGGGGCAGCGGCCTGGTGGGCGCGCTGAATTTCCACAATCGCTTTTACCCCATCCCCTATCGGATGCGCCGCATGGTGCAAAGCGGGGAACTGGGCCGGGTTTACCATGTTCAGGGCGGCTATTTGCAGGATTGGCTGCTGCATGAGACGGATTTCAGCTGGAAGCTCCTGTCCAGCCAGTGCGGCAAGACCCGCGCCACCGCCGACCTGGGTTCCCACTGGATGGACCTGGCGGAGTACGTGACCGGCCAGAGGATCAAGGAGGTTTTCGCGGAATTCAAAACCGTCTACCCCCAGCGCCTTCAGGCCACGCCGGAGGGCGTAAAAGAGGTGCCCATCGACACGGAGGATTTCTCAGTGGTGCTGCTCCGCTTTGACGGCGGCGCGGTGGGCACGGCTACCTTCTCCGCTGTTTTTGCGGGAAAGAAAAACCAGACGGTGCTCCAGGTGGCGGGAACGCGGGAGTCCCTGGAATGGGACAACGAAATGGTCAATGACCTGCTCATTGGCCATCGGGACGCGCCCAACGGCCTGCTGACCAAGGACCCCGGCCTGGTGGATGGCGATACCGCCTCCATCATCGGCTATCCCGCCGGCCATGCCGAGGGCTTCCCGGATGCCTTCAAGCAGAACTTTACGGCGATCTACCGCGCCATCCGCGGGGAGGCGGCGGACACCTTTGCCACCTTTGAGGACGGCCTGCATGTGATGAAGCTGTGCGACGCGCTGTATGAATCCGCCCATACCGGCCGGTGGGTCGCCGTGGATTAAGGAGGGCTTCTGATGAAAATCGGTGTTGTAGCCAACGTGCTCCAGGATAAGCCCCTGGCGCAGGCGCTGGAGATCTTCCGCAGCCTGGGCATCGCGCAGATCGAGCCGGGCTGCGGCGGCTTCGCCGGGAAGGCCCATGTGGACCCGGAGCGCCTGCTTTCCGACCCCGCCGCCTTCAAGACCTTCTGCCGGACGCTGGAAAGCTCCGGCCTGACCATCAGCGCGTTGTCCTGCCACGGCAATCCCGTCCATCCCGACCCGGCCCGGGCGGAGGAATACCATGAGGATATGGTCAATGCCCTCCGCCTGGCACAAAAGCTGGGGGTGGATACCATCACCTGCTTTTCCGGCTGCCCCGGCGACTGCGCCCATTCCCGCTACCCCAATTGGGTCACCTGCGCCTGGCCGGAGGACAACCTGGAAATTCTGCGCTACCAGTGGGAGCAGGTACTGATCCCCTATTGGAAGAACTTTCTCCAGATCGCCCGGGAATACGGCGTGACAAAGATCGCGCTGGAGCTGCACCCCGGCTTCTGCGTCTACAATACGGAAACGCTGATACGCCTGCGGGAGGCGGTGGGGCCGGAGATCGGCGCGAATTTCGACCCCAGCCACCTGCTGTGGCAGGGCATGGACCCGGTGGCGGTGATCCGGGCGCTGAAGGGCATGATCTACCATGTCCACGCCAAGGATGTCCGCCTGGACGGGTACAACATCGCGCTCAACGGCGTGCTGGACACCAAGCATTACAGCCGGGAGGCGGAGCGCTCCTGGATCTTCCGCACCGTGGGCTTCGGAAACGACGCCGACTACTGGAAGAGCATCTTCTCCGAGCTTCGGAAGATCGGCTACGACGGCACGATCAGCATCGAGCATGAGGACAGCCTGATGAACCGCATGGAGGGCCTGCGGCGGGCGGTGGACATGGTCAAAAGCTGCGCCTTCTTTGAATCCGCCACCGGCATGTGGTGGGCTTAGGGCAACACCGCGCAATTGTGTCTGCGAGCCGCAGCCGTCTTTTTGCCCCAC
>ENA-OUQF01000403-OUQF01000403.1-human-gut-metagenome-genome-assembly--contig:-NODE-403-length-34039-cov-7.668344_pt1 | contig 34039 bp, 20 predicted proteins | sample MGYA00237947_ERZ548826 | MGnify/ENA primary metagenome ERZ548826 (study PRJEB26490, sample SAMN05194701) | human gut metagenome | biome: terrestrial biome; feature: human-associated habitat; material... | reverse complement strand
TTCATCGTATGTGAGGAGTTTTGTTCACGATTCTTTCCTTTAGACAAAACATTTACGTGTATAATTGGTTTATAGTCGTGTTTTGTACACGTTAGAATAGAAGAAAGGTAATAGTGTTTTGTTTATGCAGAGAGTTCTCTTGTGCTAAGAGTTTTGTACAAAGCGAATAAAACCTCTTTTATATCAAAAAAGTGTTAGACCTAATAGCATCTAACACTTTCAAAAACAATACTAGCGGTTTTCTGCTGGCTGTCAGCCGCGATACCCTACAGAGCATCTGTGAAACGTGGTTGGAACTTTTAAGTCTCCAACCTAGACTCATCTTTTCTCCCCGATGCGGGCGCGATATCCTACTGAATATCTAAACGTCTTGGACACTTTACCCTGCTCCAAGTGCAGTACAGCTTTTACGTGCCGCCACACGGTACTCTCTGTACACCCATATTATACAATAATCGAAAGTCACAGCAAAGTCTTCTGATTCAAATAATCTTGATATTCTTCATCAATGTCAAAGCTTGCTGAGAACTTCTTGCCTATAAGAAAGTCAGAACACTCACCATCTCTATCACTGACTAAAGTATCTTCATCTACATCTTTCTGTACATATTCAGCCTCAAACATGAGATCGTATAGTATTCCATCGTTCGATAATAGCACACTCGATAGGCATAGAAGTAAGTGTTGTATTGGTTTCTTCTATGGAATCTGGCATTGTCAAAGCGTAGTTGTTCAACTTAGAAAGTTCATTCAAGACAAAGACGTATTCTTCCTTAGTAATGTACATGTCCAGACCTTCATCCTCGTTTAAAGATGTATGCATATAAGGAAACAATTCTAACAATAGACCTTGTACTGTTTTTGCATTAAGAATACTAGGATACAATTCAAAGCAGCTTACAGTTTTCATCTCGTTCACCTCCCTTCCACACATATTATAGGAAGGAGTTTTGTTTTTGTACTCGACTGAAATGACAGGAACGGTCGGTGAAAGCAATAAAAGTGCAAGCGAAGGCATGAAAAAAGCAGGACGAACCTGCTTTGATTGTTTTTGGATTATTTTACGACTGAATGGTTAACTTGAGATAGGTCGATAACGAAAGCGGGACGCACGCCAAACGTATTGCTCACGGCGCCGTGGTTCAAACCACCATAGCTGGAATTCAGATACTCCGCACGGATGGCGCTGCCCTGAAAGCTGTCTCTTGTCCAAAGATAATCATCATTCAAGAATGCCTTTACTTTATCTGGATTCTTTAAATCTACGACTTTTCCAATCTCACTTACACTAGGCAAGAATGCATGACGGTCGATTGTGTTATATACTTGGCCCTCGCATCCTGTTTCCTGTTTTGAGTCCGGATCATTACCTGTTGCATATGAAGCCTGTTTGATACTTGTTGTTTGAATAGCCGCCTTCATTGTAGAAGATAAGCTGTTGTACCAATCGTTTTCTAAGTAGTTGTCAATTTCACTGCCTTCATAAGTGCTTTGATTTTGACCGTCTGAACGAGTATCTGATTGGAACTTCTTCCATCCAATACTACTAGCTGTCATAACCAATGCTTGATTATTTTCACGTTCTTCTAGAACGACATATCTTGTTCCTTCAATATCCAATTTTTTAAGTTCTGATGGAGTCGTAACAGTTCCTCCTGAGCTTCCACCCTCAGTTGTTCCACCAGTACTTCCAGAACCGCCAGAAGTCGTTCCCCATTCTTGTCACCAACACTTGCATTGTAGATAACTCGTCCAGTGTATTGTCCAGCCACTTCAGCAGATTTCTTCGTTGTGTTCAGCTTAAAGTTCATGTTCTGTGTTGCTGTATTCGTACCTGCTGGTACAGACAAGACATTCCCGTTCACACTCACAGCACCATTATCGTCTGAAACATCGTAATTTAATACTTCGCTTCCTCCGTTGTCCACTGTGAATGCATCATTAGCTCCTGAGCCCTTGACTGAAATGTTCAAATACTTGCCTTCGGGAATGACGTTCTTCAAGACCTTGACCTGATTACCTGTGCGATCAACGGTTTTGTTTACTCCTGTGTCAGCTCCAAAGTCGATTGCACTGTGGATAATCCAATCATAACTTGACGAAACCTGATAATTCAAATTTGCTGATTTGTCGCCTGATTCGGCAGCAAATACGGATGTAGTACTGGTCATCATCATTAAAGCGGATAATCCTGCTGCTACAACCTTTTTAGTTTTTGTTAAATTCATATATATATGCTCCTTTTCTGTTACATTTATACAGTTAACCAGAAAACAGAAACAGTGGTTATAAACACATATATCTCCCCAAACCCCTCTCATCACCCCTCTACCCATTATCCTCGGAAATCCCATATACTTCCGTTATGAGGGTGGTGGCGAGAATGTTCGACACTTCTGAAAAGACTTCTCATCGGCTTCCTTATAATATATTCTGTCAAATACATATCATTTGCTACTCAAATCTCTCTCATTCTTGGTATATACTAGACATATATTAAAAGGGAGAGAAATAGGATAATGACAACGAAAAAACTACTATGTGCAGCCGTTGTTTTAACGACTGTACTTACAGGATGTTCAAGCGCTCCTGTAAAGACGGAAAAGAAAGACAAGACAGAGGAAGTTTCCAAGAAGGAAATCAAGGATTCTAAGAAGAAAACCAAGGACTCTAAAAAGGAAACCAAAAAGAATTCTGAGAAAGACGAAATAGCTAAGAACGAAGAAAAGACCAAAGAAGCTGCTAAGATAGCTGAAAAGGATACAAAAGAAGCTCAGAAGCAGCATACTGCAGAGACTAAGAAAGCTGTTGAAACAGCTCATAATAAAGACCAGCAAACAAACCATAAAACGGAGTCTACTACTCATAAGCATGAAGATAAGAAAGAGAATAAGGTAGAAAACACAGCAAGCAAGCCTGCTGAAAGCAGTAAGCCTAGCAACAGTCAACCAGCTAAGCAAGACAAAGAAGAACACAAGCATAATTGGGAGAAAATCACAGCTGTTGTGCATCATGATGCAGTAACTCATACTGAGCAGGTGCTGGTAAGAGATGCTTGGACAGAAAATGTTTATGGAACAAAATTTATATGTCAAGGGTGTGAGCAAATTTTTAACACTGAAAATGAATTAACCGCTCATCAGCAATACTACATGGATCAAGATAATTACACACATACTGGAGCAGGTACTTTAAGTGGTGTTGTTGTTAATACAATTTATCACCCTGCTGAATACGAAACACGCACCGTCGTAGACAAAGAAGCGTATGATGAAACGGTTGTAACTGGATACAAATGCACAATCTGTGGTGCAACAAAATAGAAACGCAAAATCAGGAGCAGATTAGCTCCTTTTTTCGTATGTGATGAGAGGTGTTCTCGCAAGATTCGAGCATAGAAAAACAGGACCTTTTGCAAGGCTCTGTTGAATGTTTATTTTCTTTTTAATCTTCTTCCAAGAAGAACGAGCATTCCAAAACTACATAACGCAAGAACAATCCAAGTCATCCTTTTTACCCGAACACCCGTATTTGTGTCTTCCGGAGGATTCTTCTCACTAGGTTTTTCTGGAACAGAAGGAGGCACATTATTTGTAAGCCATGTCACCTTTGGTTCTACCTTTACATCATACATGAGATATCCATCTATATTGGATGGAACACTTACTAAAAATGGTGCAGATTCAAACGTATCATTTTCATTCTTTACAGAACCAATCTGTGTAATCAAATACATACCTTCATTTAAATTACTAAATACAGTATGCCCCATACTATCTGTAAGCTGTTGATTTCCAGCAATACCTTTTTTTCTAGCATATTCTAATAACTGTTTAGCCTGTTTATTTCTAGCTTCAGCACTTGTATCATGAAGTGAAACACCACAATCCACAAATGAAGATTGCCATACCCATTTTTCATTCTCTACATATTGAATGGGGATGATCTCAAACTTAGCTCCAGACAAGATAATCTCTTCCTGACTATCTGTTCTTCCTTTATAGTCAATATCAATACTTCCCGTTCTACTGTCCGCATGAACTTGAATAAGAGAGACAAACAACAAGCTAATAAGGAGTAGAAAGAGCGAATGTATCTTTAATTGTTTAATCACTTTTTCTTCCTCCTTCTCTTATCATACAAACTATATAGCATAACTATAACAAGTCCTATAAAAATAATTCCAAGTGTTACAATCAATACCTTTGTAGTAAATGATAGTTCTATACCTGTACTAGTGTTTTTCTCAATCTTTACAGCTTCCTCATACGGAATACGATGACCTCTAACCAAGAGTCTATGCGTATTGATTGCGTATGGAGTACAAGTAACTAATGTCGCATAATCTTGTCCAGGAACAATGGATAACGCTTCTGTTTCTTCTGGTAATACAGTAAGTATTTGATCCACTTTATATGCCAATGTCTCATCTAAGACTTTGATGTAGAACACATCCCCTTTAACAAGCTTATCCATATTCGTAAATAATGTTTTTGTAGGCAAACCCCTATGACCTGTTAATACCGTATGTGTACTTTCTCCACCAACAGGAAGAGAAGTTCCCCAGAAATGACCAACACCAGCCTGCAATACAGATTCAGAAGTTCCATGATAAATAGGAATCTCGACTTTGATCTTAGGAATACGAATATAGCCCATCATGCCAGATCCATCTATATTTAATAGGCTTTCATATCGAGCATCCAAACTTTTTTCACCCTGAGAAAAAGGATCAATCAAATCAATATTACTTAACATTTCCTTATTGTATGCACGTGCATCTTCAAGCATCTTTTCTTTTTCTGCATTACTCAAACGAACACTTTCTGCATCATAATTCGATACAACCTTAGAACCATTCTTTTCATTTACATAACTACTGACTGTAGGATATAACAACACGGCAAATGCAACGACAAGCACAAGCAATCGAATTATATCCTTTATAGTCATTTTTCTTTTCTTACTACTCTTCATTGCATTTCCTCTATCGTCATATGGGAATTGCGGCTATCAAAAAAGACAACCGCACCCCATTAATTAACAAGCTTTTCTTTTATCACGAATGAAGCTTACAGCAACTCCAAATACTAATAGAATAGCTACACCTGCAAACACGATAACACCTACTCCACCTGTTGATGGTAATAGTGATCCTGTGCTGTTCTCGATGTCGATGATTTTATCTTCTTCTTTAGTATCATTCTTTTTAACAGTCCATTCAGTATCACTTGTTTTAGTGATTGTAATCTTAACTGGATCTGTTAACTTATTAAATCCAGCTGGAGCCTCAGTTTCCTTTAACCAGTAATCTCCTGCAGCCAAACCATTTAAGTGTAAGTTGTATTTTTGTCCATCAATACTTTCAACTGATTCAAATACAGTATTTTTTGAATTAGAATCTACTACATAGTTTCCATTGCTTCCTGAAACAGTAATTGCTTTTGTACCTGCTTTTGCGTCTGTCTCATTTCTATAAAGTTCGAATTTTGCACCAGCTAACTTTTCTTCACTTCCAGATTTTTTCTTTAAGATGTCTAATGGATACGTAGGAGTTTTAGCTTCACTAGGTGTAGTAGTTGTTGTTTCACCTGGTTTATTACCATATTCTAATTGAGCCTTATTCTTTTCTGTTACAACGGCATTTGCGTTTACTTTTGCGTAATAAGTAACAGTGAATTCTTTTCCTTTATTGTTTTCTTGGTTAGCTTTTACCCATGTAGATAAGTCTAAACTCATTTTTTTGTTGTTTGTAGAATCAAGAGTAGCTGTTGCAGGTGCTGTACCAGCATCAGTTGCACCTTTTAATGCTACTGTTACATTAACTGCTGTAGCACCTTCTCCTAGAGCAGTACCATTTGCATTATTCACAAAATCTAAACCATTTGACAATTCATCGTGAATAATATATTGATATTGATTATATCCTGTTGTATCTGGAATAGAACCTGTAACTGTATATTTAACTACTTGTCCAATTTCAACAGTGGTTTTGTCTGCTGTTTTTGAAATGCTAGGAGCTTCCGTTTTTAAGTTAACTGTTTTTGTAGTCTTATCTACTGTAACTAAAGAAGATTGAATTTCTTTTCCACCAGTAACATAAACTAAATAATAACCTGCATCTAACTTGTTAAATGTATAAGATGTTGTGTTTTCTCCTGTGATTTTGTTAGAAGTTGCTGTTGCACCTAAACTATTCTTTAATGCATAAGTTGTAAATTTGTTTGCGAAGTTTTGCACTTCAGTTTCGTTATCTTTTCCTAAGCCTAATACAGCCTTTGCGAATTCTTCATCTTTTGAAGTACTTGTAATTGTTCCACCTAATACAGATGCTAAAGCATCTTTATAGCCTGTAGCAGTATTTACTGTGTAAGCATAGTTTGTAGTTTCACCACTTTTTGATTCTGTGACATCAAACAACTTATATAAATTAATTGTTTGATCTTTTAATGTTTGTTGAGGAACCCCTTCCCCTGATTTTACATTGACAGTTAATGTACAATTTTCTGCAGCATATGCTGTAACTGTCATAGTCATCATCATGATGGCTGTCAGCATGGCTGCCGCCAATTTTTTAATTCTTTTCATTTTTTTTACTCCTTTTCTTTGAATCGAATTTCTATAGCTTTTCTGCAAGCTGATTCTTCTTGTTTCTTTTTTTACCAGTAGCAAGATAAATCGCTAAAAGCAGAAGACCTATCAAATAAATTAAGTATCTTCCGTTACCACCTGTATCAGGCAATCCTGGGAAGTGTTTGTTGGTTATTGTAAATGTAAATCCATCGTTCGATGTACCTATCGTTGTTGTATAGCCATCAATCTTCGCTTCTGTAACGGAATACTTGTAATAATGTATGGTTTTGCCATCTTCATCTGTCTTGTAAGCTGGTAAACCTTTGATTACTTCCTTCCAAGTCGATTTATTGGCATCACCCTTTATTTCGTAACTCTCATATCCTGAAACAGTTTCAGTATGTTTACTGTTATCAGCTGCTGTCCAAGTACGAGAAATTGTTACCGTAATACTTTTTGGTCGAATTCCACTAAAATTATTGAAATCCTTCCATACTTTGTTGATTGTTAATTTAATATATTCATCACAAGGGTCCTGTGACTCTGAAGGTTCAGGTGTGTCACTTTCTCCTGTATTTAAATCTGTTTTTGTATCTGCCATTAATACAGCTTTTGCATCCGATTCATATGCATTTAAGTCGACCTTAGCCGATCCATTTGAATCGGTAATCTGCGCATTTTGTAAATCATCATATTTTTCAACTGGCTTCATATGTCCTAATGTATAAATGTTCCAACCTGTTGAAGCATCCTTTGAATACTCCATATTTAATTTTGTTGTATTCTTTTTGATTTCATCTAATGCCTTATCTAATTTTCTATAGATACGATAGTTGTTACTTACTCCCTCAACTTTTTCCTGTGTATTAAATTCATACACTGAATTCAAGTCACTCTGTCCACTAAATGGACCAACCATTTTTGAAGTACCACGAACAACGTCACATAAATACATATCATTATTCTTTAAAAGACCTTCATCATTGAATCCTACAAAGCCTCCGCTTCGTCCATCTTTTGCAGTGCCATCCTTGTTATTGTCGGCACCACCTGCATAGACATCATAACCAGCACTGATTCCATAAACTTTACTGTCAGCAATCTTTGTTCGATTTGCCTTGATTAGATTTACACTAATGTTAGATTTTGCGTCATTATCATTTAAAAGACCATTTTCATCACATGGAAGTTTAATAGATGAATCTCCGATTGTTATGATTGCAAGATCTGTTTGTTGATCATTATCTTTCGATTTTTTTGACAACCCTACTGAAATATCTAATCCTAATATATTTACATGAATTAATTTTCCATCATATAATGCATCCACTTTGATAAGCCCTAGATTAATCTTCAAAAGATTAGAATCCTGAATCTTATCCAAATACAGTGCCTTTACAAGTCGATTAACTACTGCAAATAATACGTTTGCAGGTCCTGAATCCAATTTGACATCTGCAAGATATGCATAACTTGTTCTTCCCGCAAATCCTCCGGCTGTACCATCGGATGTAACTTGTTTTAAACCAATGGATGCATCTTCTGTTCCTGATGTACAGTTTGATATTCTTGCAAGATTTGCATAGCCAATAAATCCACCAGCAATCTGCTCTTCTCCACCAGTACTTTGAACAGTATAACCACCATTAATTCCTGTAACTGTAGAGTCATCAATATGAGATCCAAAGATATCCATAACACCAAGAGCACCACCTAAAAGCTGGCCAGTATTATCTCCAAGAACATCAATCTTATCTGCTCCAACGACTCCACTCTTACCAGAATATCCAACAAAGCCACCTACACTGTTTAAACCTCGAACATTACTTAAGTTCGTTACTGTACTATTTTTAACTGAACCATTTAATAGTGAACCACCAAAACCACCAGCAGTTCCACTATATGTAACCTCATTATTCTGACCATACTTATTAGCAGTATTAGCACTCACGCTTAGACCTGCATCTTTACTTCCACTTACATTTCCGTAATATACATAGCTTCTAAATGCATCCAGTACGTCTGCTCGACCTAGTTTTAAAAGTTTATCCAATAAAGATGTTTCACTACCTGCACTGATATTAGCAACACCTGCAACATCCGAAATTCCAAAACATCCACCGGCATATTCACCAGCCACTACAGAACGAATATTTTGGGCAGTAACACCAGCTAAAGCTTCATCTTTTTTACCAAGTACGGTTCCTTCAACCATTCCTGCAAATCCACCAACAGCTTTGGCATAAGAAGTGTTTTTGCCTCCACCATCATAAGCTCCATTGACGATAACACCCCAGTCATTCCATGCATCAACATCTGCATATCGAATGGTTGCGACTGTTGCATTTAAGACTTTAATAAGATTTGTAGGTGTATTTAATAAAGTACCTAGTAACTTACTTAACAATCCTTCACCACGAACAGGATCTACTGTAGCCACACTGCCAGGCCTTGAACTGCCTACAAAACCTCCGACATAGCTTGTTCCATCCACTCGTCTAAGCTTTGTAATCTTACAACGAGAGTTTGCTTCTCCCCAGATCTGACCGCCAATCAATTTTCCAACAAAGCCACCCGCATATCCAAGTAACTCCTTATCATCATTCACTCCTGTTGATTGAACATTAAGTCCACTTTGATAGCCTTCAACCGAAGATTGTTTGATTGCCGGTACAAATACTTCTAATACTTTAAGCATCTGTCCTAAATCTAGTTTTAAACCTAAAATGTTTACACCACCAAGATCAGCAGCTCCACCATTGATCATTTCTCCGGCAAATCCACCGGCACAACGAAGTCCTTTAACTAACTTAGTATCATGAGCCTGACCATTTGTGATAGTTCCTGTTAACATGGAACCCACATAGCCACCAGCTGCACCACCATTTGAAAGAATCGTTTCATCTCGGTAATCACTTCTTCCAGATACAACATTGTAGCCATATACATATTGACCAAGAATCGCATCTAACTCTTCTTGTGTTTTTATCTTTCCACTTTGAACTAGATTACTAAAATCACTACCATAGCCACCATACTTACCAACATGTTCAACCCATGAATTCCATGTTTTTAAATCCATTAAAGCAAGCGGACCATAGACTTCTGTGTTCTCTTCAGTTGGATAAACAACACTTAATGCGCCTAAGATATTATCAGCTTTTACTAATCCCCATAATAGAGACAAGCTTCCAGCTTTTGCTGTATCTGCCGATTCCATTAAACCTGTAAATCCACCCGCAATCTCTTCTCCAAAAACAGATCGAATACGAACAGCCTTACAAGTACTTATTGGCCCAGTGTAATCTTGACCCTTCCATTTCTTTGTATTGTTGTTACCCCAGATATGACCGCCTTCATTATGACCAGCATAACCACCAGCCATACCTCTTTGAGTTGTTGTAGTTGAACTTGCATCTGCACGAACTGCACCACCACAAGGAATACACGTTGTAGAACTGTTTCGAATTGTAGGAACAAAATCTTCTGCAAGAGATGCCAGTGTTTCTTTAGTATTGACAAGACCACCTAGTATACTTGTTTCTCCCAAAGCATCTGCCACACTACCTGGCTGTAAATCTCCAACATAACCACCAGCCGTAATCTGACCAATGATATAAGAAAAATTATATGAGTTTGAATTCTGAATATGACCACCAGAAATCTTACCAGCAAATCCTCCAGCATCTCCTAACATATCATCTGCAGAAGCATCAGACGCTGTATTTTTCATAGAAGCTTTAACCGCAAATCCTCCAGGACCTCCAGTAACATCAGAATGTTCTATTGTAGAAACTACAACATTTAATGCATCCAATACATCATTCAAGCCAATCGCTGTACCTAAAAACTTCAAACCTTTTCCAACCGAAGCAGCAGAGCCAATATTCATATATCCAATATATCCACCGGCATATCTAGCTCCCGTTACTGCATATGTACTTTCCTGACTAAAATAATTTGAACTATCTTCACCCTCTAAATCTTTAGGAGGTGTTACTTTTGTATGTTTTAAATTTGTTACATCACAATGACTAACCTGAACTCCACTGCCATAGCCAATAAAGCCACCTGCACTACCAGAATTTGTATCATCCGATTTAATTTTATTTGCGGATACTGTAAATCCTTTATCTGATTTAACACCTGCATACTTTATAATTGGAACATATGCATTTACTAAATTTAACAATTCTCCAATATTTATATTTAAACCATTAACATTTCCTAGAACACTAATACCTTTACCAGCATCCGCCAATGCTCCAGAATAAACATTTCCACCAAAGCCACCTGCATAACTTTGACCATTTACAGAATCTAAATTATATACAGCATAATAATCATTTTCACCACGCGAACTATTATCCACTGTTCCACTTTGGAAATCCGCTGCAAAACCACCGGCAACATCTGCTGTAACACTTCCACCATTCACAAATGAAACGGTGCAATTTGTATATTTAGGAATTAAATATCCTACAGCACTTACTAGCCCATTAGCCTCAATCAATGATTTAATTGAATTATCATCAGCAACCTCTGCCAGACCGCCTGTTTTTGAAATAGCCACAAATCCAGAAGCATAACCACCATTATCTGCAGCCTGTACCGATTTAAGATATGACACATGAGAATTCTCTACTTTTGTACTTCCACTTTTTGCGATAAAACCAGAAGCACAATAATCTCGAACCGACTCACCTTCACGAGAACCCTTTGCGTGTACCGTAAATCCAGTTTGCGAACCATTCACATTTACATTATTAATCTTAACTTCGATAGCTTGTCCTAAAGAAAGCAAATGATTCAATTTCAACACATGATTCAAACCTAATAGATTAACAGTCAATCCACCATCTGTTCCAGCCAAATCGCCAGGCCCAGAAAGACCTATAAATCCGCCTACTAAGTTATTGCCTTCAGTAGAAGCTAAATTATTGATGCTAACAGTTGTTATCGAACCACCGATCGCATCTCCAAATCCACCGCCAATACGTTCATTCCCTGTAACAGTAAATCCATCCCCTTTACCATTTACATGAACATTATCTACCGTAAATGCAAGATAAGATGCAACACCAAGCGTTGTATTTAATAAACCAGCCACACTAGCTGTACCCATTGATCCAGCGATTCCACCAACATAATCATTTCCTGTAACACTGGATAATCCGGTTAAAGAGACATCGACCACTTGAACAGAACCAACATCATAAACATTATTTTTCCAATATGATATTTTCTGTAAATTATCCGAATTCGATTGTGCTATATATGCACCATTGCCTCGACCTGTAATACCACCAACATAGTCCTTACCACTAACTTGAAGTGAAGCATTTACAGAACATCCTAAGATATGTGATGGATTTACACCAGCAAGAGAAAGTAAAGATGAAGCTGCTCCAGGATTACTACTCAAAAGTTGTACAACAAGATCAACTACACCACCAAGTAAGTTATCTTTTGTGTCATCTTTACCTAGGTCAGCAGCCCATCCTAGTGATGCAATTCCTGCAAAACCACCTGCGTAATTTCCAGAAGCCGTTACAGTAAGTGCATTATCCGATTTAGCATTACAATTGACAGTTGATGCATTGGCCAATCCTCCTGCAAAACCACCAATATAACTTTCACCAGAAACAGACAGAACCGCATTATTTAATGAACAATTAAGAAGTAAACTTTCCGTATTCGTCTTAGGAAGTTTTGTCTCTATATCCCCTGCCCCGGATAGTGTTCCTTCAATCACATCATCACGAGCTAGACCAACAAAGCCACCTACAAAATTCTTTCCACTAATTGTATTCGAACCACCTGTTACAGAACAACTCTCTACAATAGCACCCTTCTGCATGCCAATAAATCCACCGGCATATTCTTTATCTGATGCTGTTGAAATCGTTAAACCATTTACATTACAATTCACTATCTTCGGATTGATATATCCTGTTGGAATTAACTTTCCTAAAGGAATTGCGTTCCCTAATAGAATCTTAATTAAATCACCTAAGCCTAAACCTGGGATGACATTTAAAATATTTGTTAATAATTTAACCAAATCCCCTAAAGCATTCGATAATCCATCGTATTGAGTTGAACCAACGGCATATCCAACAAAACCACCTGTATAGCCATTCACATTTTTTACATTTGCATTATTGACTTCAATATTTGAAATTTCAACCTGTCCTTCAACTCGCCCAGCAATTGCTCCAGTTGATAAAGCTGTAGGATCTTTTTTACGTGCATCTAAAACATCGCCTAATGTTTTGCCTAAATCAATTTTCACTTGACCAAAAGTTAAAATAAATGTTAACCCACTCAACAATCCACCCAATAACTTTCCTAGAGTATTTGTAAGTGTACTTACTAATGAAGGTGGATAATAGGTTTCATTTGTTGTTGTATGAACTTTTAGATTATCAAACTGAATATTAGATACCTTTACTAATCCTTTGCTAAGACCAATATCCTTTTCGCTTACTTCACTTGATATTGTAGAAAAAAATCCAACACCCATTTGTTCTCCAACATTAATCTTAGTTGATTGATTTACAGTTACGTTTGAAATCACTGGCCTGTCAATCGTGTTTATTACACCATCTTTCCAAAGCCCACCTTTTTCTGCAGATTTAGCACCAATCATTGTGCCTTGGAAAGTAAGTGGAGTCCAATTTGAACTACCTAAATCAATGTCACGGAATATAATATAATTCGCATTTTTAGTATATTTTTGATTTGTTTGTTTTTCTATATCAAGGTTTGGATCAATCTTACCTGTTGTTTGATCTACACCGCACTTACCCCTAATATGAATAGAGCTTTCACTACTTATGCTTTTATTTGTATCTAAAACTGTTCCAAATGTGAATTTTTGTTTTCCGTTTTGTTCCTTCTTTAAGTCGGCATCGCCACCATAAAGCATGATGGGTTTTTTGTCTTTATCCTTGTCAATTTTCCAACCAAACGAATCATACGCTTGATAAATAGCACCATAAACAGGTTTATCTGTACCTATTGCTCTTAACTGTTCTTCATTACCAATTAAGATATAGGTTTTATCACCTATTGTTTTTATAACCTGACCCTTGAAGTCACGTCCTTCAGTGTCTGTCGTATCAGGATCTATACTTAATTGATCTGCAACTAATTCCGGCTTGTCTGAACTAAAGTTCTTTGAAAGAACATAATTATGATCATTGCTGTAAGTTAAATAATCTTTGTCTTCTCCATCTGGATAGATCATCTGTCCCATACCAAACTTTGGCGCATCATAATCCAACGACATTACAGGTTCTTTATCTGAATCTTCTTGTTCTAGAACCATTAATTGATACGGATTATAAATATAGATCGTATCTGTTTTCTTATCATATAAAGTAGGAGTTTCATCTTCTTTGATTGCTTCTCCCTCTATCTTTCCTGTAAAGTCATCCTTTACATTCCAAATTGATTTTATATCCATTTTGATTTCATTCATCAATAGATACTGAGCATCCTTACCATAAGTAATCTGAGTTCCTTCATTTACTACAATGTCTCCAGTTCCGATATCCCCATCTTTATCTTTTGTATAGACAAAGGCATCTGAACCTATTTGTTTCAATTGATCATAATTGTAAATAAGAATTTTTCCATCTTTATAATATTCATCCAATTTTTCTGTTGTTTGTGGAACATCCTGCACTTCCTGCACTTCACTTGTTTCTGGAGTTGTTTCTTGTACAACCTCTTCTGTAGGAGTATCCTCTGTTTCTTCAGCACTTACCATATGAATCTGTGTTATAAAGGTAGTCATGCAAAGAATGCATACAAGAAAATTGGATGTTAACTTTCTTATCCTTCTCATACAGCTTCCCTCTCACTTCTTTTTATCCAATTGTTTTGGCTTGATACCTTTTTAAAACAATGAAGCAATTCGTCCGAGAACTTGCCACACTCACCATTCAAAATCATTTGTACGGCTTGGTCATGTTCTAGCTTTTTCTTATATGGACGAACACTAAGAAGAGCATCATAGGCATCTACTAAACCTACGACTTGCGCACTCAAAGGGATATTTTCACCCTTTAATCCATCAGGATATCCTGTACCATCATACCTTTCATGATGATGTCTACAGATTTCATAACTATATTGATTCAATTTTTCTGTTGTTAATCCTTTTGGAAACCTCTGCGTCATTTCAGCACCAACCAAAGGATGCTTTTTTACAATGTCCATCTCTTCCTTTGTCAGTTTTCCTGGCTTGTTTAAGATTTCAATTGGAACACGAACCTTACCAATATCATGAATAGGAGCTAAATGAGTCACGATTTCTATATCTTCATCTGTAATTCCATATTTTGGATAATCCTTTTGGAGTTGAAGATACATCTGTTTTGTATAAAAACTAATATCATCATGATATTCTTTATCCACTACATTATTATGATTTAATACAGCTACTAAAAGAGTTACCATGTCCCAATATTGCTTCAACATGACCTTCTCTTTATTTCTTAATTCCTGCTCCATACTTACAATGGTATTTTGGAAAATCTTATTATTATGCAATGTGATTATCGCCTTATGATTATCAGTATCCACATATTTCTTGGCTTCCATCCAAATATAAGAATCCTTGTTCAATCTACGATATGGAAGATCTTCTTCTATGCAAGATTCCACTTTCTTTAGTTCATTCAACAATAAGAAGGATTCAATCTTTTCTTGATCCGATTCATAGACAAACCGATTTACATAGTTTTTTATAAATACATCATAACTATCTATAATCTCAGATTGATCATATACATCCTGATTGTGTGAATATACACACTCATAGCTGTTCTTCTTTAGATTGACTTTTAATACAACATAGAAACGACCGAAATATTCATCTTTTCCAGGACGAATCAAATCTGATACTTTTATATTTTCTAATTTATTATTAAATGTGTTTTGTACATCCAACAAGACCTTGTGTACTCTACAATGATTTACGGCATTTCTAGAACAAAATCCATCTCTTTCTAAACAACGATTAATAGCCATTGTTTCTTCCATACAAGAAATAATTTCCTTTAAAGAAATATCCTCTGCTCTTTTAGCAAGTGTATATCCACCATTTACACCTTCTAAAGCTACTATAATATTTGCGTCTTTTAATTTTTTTGCGACTTTAGGAATATATGTAGATGCAATGTATAGCTGTTTCGATAACTCAGTAGTAGAGATCATCCCATTATGCGTTGCTAAATAACATACAATTCGTATCGCATAATCAGTCGAACTCTTCAGCTGCATTGCTTTACCTCGCTTTAACTAAACTCTATAAAGTCTTAGTTTATATTAACAAAATTGTATTTTTATAACTGCGCATTCATTATAACTTTAAATAGAATTCGTTATAATGCACAAAAAATGTAAAATTTTTGATGTTTTATTGTAAAATGTGTTCCAATTTTAACAATTCCATTTTATAACCTTGACGTACTCTCATCATTAAAATGACGAGTTCGAGCATTTCCAATCCTTGTGGACTGTACTCTGTATACTCATACTGCATTCAGCAGGGCTTACGCCTGAGGACCTGTCTGAATGAGGGATTCTTTAAATTGAAATCCAAAAAAGCAAAGTTTTTACTTTGTATATGTTTATTATAAAGTTCTTTATTTACAAAATCGTGTCGTATGGTTAGTACTTTCACCATTCATCTCACGACTGAAATTACGAGTGTTCTGACTCTAATTCATAAAAAAAAGAGAACCATATCAAGCGATATGATTCTACATTGTTTCAATTAGTCTATATATAATCAACCCATTACGTACTGCTAAAATTTCTGCTGGATTATCAAAATCCATGCTGGATATTTCTTTAATCTTTTCTAAACGATACGAAACCGTTCTATAATGCACAAATAATTTATTTGAAGTTTGTTTCAAACTCTGTTTATTATTTAGAAAGCATTCCAATGTATCAACAAGCTCTCCATTTTTTTGCTTATCGAATTCATACAATTTTTGTAAAGATTCTGGCACATAAGACAACAATTTATCTTTATCTTTTATATCTGCAAACACGCGGAAAAAACCTAGCTTAGAACAGTCAACAACAAATCTATTTTCGTCACCTATTACTTTACGAATGACGCGAATATAATCCAAGGCTATTTTAGAATCAGAGAATGATTCTTTTAATGCATGGTATCCTTTTACTTTTTTACCGATTCCTACTATAAATTTAGCATTCGCATTTCGCTTATCCAAATTACTTTGAACATTCTTTTGCAATTCTTCAAGTTTCAATCGAAATTGAAGATTACTAATCTGTTCATCTTTCTTGTATATATAAATAATTTGGTTTGTATTACTCGTCGTGTACTTTTTCGGTAAGTCACGTAATAATTCCTTTTCTACGATTTCAGTTTGCCTTAACTGTTCACTCGTGAATCTTCCACTTTTATTTTTTGGAAGCAAACGAAAAGTTACAACACGAAGATCATCTGTATCATTTAATCCAAGAATATTCGCAACCTCGTCCTCTTCTTCACTCGATAATGTACCTGCCAACAATCGATACTCTAAATCTTTTTGATATTTCTTATCCAACTCTTCCTCAGCAGAAAGTCGCATCAGTGCAAACTGCAAAGCTATGATTGCATCTTCCATACCAGCAAAATCAATATCGTTTAATTGATTGTTTTTTTCAGTGATCACAAGATAAAAATATCGGCCATCGAACAATTGCATTTTGTTGATATACTCTACATATTCTCTTTTTTGTATGTAATACTGATGTTTAGTAATTACTTCCGGTATATATCTTTTTAACCCATTTTCAATATTAAAACTTACAGGTTCTTCTTCACTCGATGCGTAACAGTCACAATCACTACTATATATTGCGACTGGATTGTCTAACATTTTATTAAGTAGAATTAATACTTTTTCAATCACTACATTTAAATTAGATTCATTCAACAAAATGCCACTGAAAATATCATGCATCGAAGCGAAATATAATCGGTTTGCTGCCTCTTTATTATATATTTGTCCTAATATATATTTTATAATTCCAAAATAATTTTGATTTTGAGATATTTCTAAAACAGGAATATGATTCTCTTCACAAAACTTAAATAAGGTATCCAATAAGTAAGATGGAATTGAATCATTTCGTTTAATAATAAATCCACTTATTTTTTTCTTATTTAACTCTTCTAGATGAAAAAGAAACATCTCTTCGTTCATTTTTTCAAATACCTTTAAACTAGTTAAAAGTAGTTCTCCACCAACCATATACTTCTTTATATCTAGTTCTTCAATAATTCTAATTCCTTTTATTTCTCTGTCTACCCCCCCCCGAGATTTTTGCCTATTAACCGAATCTGCAAATTTTCATTTGATTCAAGTAAGTTTTTTACGGTATACACATTACATCCCACACTTTCATATTTATGACACTGAATCATAAACTATATACTGTATTTTTTACTCACTCAGTTTGCCCTGCTTTTGTTGGTAAAACTTCATAATGCTCTAACAAAAAATACTATTTGTTAATTCAATTATATTTAAACCTATATTTTCTGTCTAGAAGCTAATATTTAAAATTTATGAAAGATAGACCCATTTTATTTCGAGCCTCTATTGATTGTTTCTAACTATAGTTCCGTATTTTAGCTGTCCATCCTCATACACAAATGACCACTGTTCTTGAGTGTCATTAATATTTCCGTTAAGGTCTTTAGAATAGTACGCAAACCATACTTCATCGTCTGTTTTTTGTGTAATATGGTCAAAGAAATACGTAGCACCGATGAATCCATCAATATGATATCGTTCATAGACCTGTCCATTTTCTTCCCAGAACGGAGTCTCTTTAAAGACATTTGTATTTACATCCATATATGGGATTGGGTATCTTCTAGAAAAATACTGATACCATACGTTCTCAACATCTTGTAACGAGTGGATTCTTGGATCAGTAATTAACATATTTCCATTTTCTCCTGAACCTTCAAAGAATGTTCCTGCCATAAACCAATAGTATGTATGCCAAAAGTCATCACGATGGTCATTTGCATAAGCCAGAAGTTCTTTATCCGTATATAAATCAGACAAAGTGGTATCAACAACAGGCTTAGCTTCAGATTCTTCAGGCAAGCTGACTGCCTCCTGTTTAGATTCCTTTTTTTCTTTCTTTTCTTTCTTCTTCTGGACTACCTTTTCGTCCTTTTTGTCTTTGCTGTTTTCGCATGCACATCCAGACAAAGTCAGCACAGCTGCTAAAACTGCTGCAATTATCCTATTTCTTTTCATATTCCCACCATTTTCCTGACATTAGTATATCATCTGGATACAAAACAAACAAAATCTCGACTAACTCCAAACAACCTCTCAATCATCACGAAGATTCTTGGGTTTTGCCCAAAAAAAAAGCATCTATATAAGATGCAGGTAAGCCATCCTTGATTGCCGTTAGTTTTTATTTACCTCTACTTACCAATGATTTTTATCGTTAATAAGTGACTTGTTGCTGACTTAGGACAATCGGTCAGAACCCTAATAAGCTGCCGTTAGTTTTTTTCTACCTCTGCTCATTAATGAGCGACTTGCTGCTGACTTAAGACAATCGGTCAGAATCCTCAAATAAAGGATGGCAATAATAACATGTAGATAGAATCGCTATCTACATTTGTAATATACTATATATAGTGCAAAATGTAAACGAGTTCTATACTATGATATCTTTTAAGACTTTCTCATTTGGGATTTTCTTTTTTTATCTTTACTTGTTGTAATATCTAAACAAAATCCCAATTAACCCCAAACGCTCTCTCAATCGTTGCGAGTTTATACATTTTGGGGTTTTGTTCAAGAAAAAATGTTTGAACAAAACCCTCTTTCGAAGCTTCTGAAAGACCTTCTCATTGGAATTGAACAATTATTGGAGGTATTTTGTTTGGATTCCATCGGGAAAATGTTTGCCTTTGCAAAAAAAAGGAGTGAAACCACTCCCTATAGGTCAATATCCAGCATGATTGGACAATGATCTGAACCTAGAATATCTGTTAAGATACTTGAATCTTTAACTTTGCTCTTTAACTCAGGTGATACTAACCAATAATCCAGCCTCATTCCAATATTATTCTCTCTTGCCTGACCTCGGTAACTCCACCACGAATATTGGATGGTTTCTGGATGTAGAACTCGATATGTATCCACTAAGCTGCTTAACAGATTCTCTTTAAAGCTTTCTCGTTCTTCATCAGAGAATCCTGCTGCACCTCGAATCATATCAGGATACGGAACATCAATCTCATCATTAGCCACATTGAAATCACCGCAGACCATAACTGGTTTATCTAAAGACTTTAAATGATTTCCAAATGCTTCATCCCACGCCAATCGGTAATCTAAACGCATCAAACCATCGCCTGACGTCGGTGTATAGACAGTTACAAGATAGAATTCTGGATACTCCAGAGTAATGATGCGACCCTCATCATCGAATTCAGGTACATTTATACCGTATTTAACGGATAAAGGCTCCTTTTTACAGAGAACCATAGTCCCGCTGTACCCTTTACGCTTAGCACTGTTGATGTAGAGATATGGGTAATTATCTGTATATAATTCGATTTGTTCTAGTTGAGCCTTCGTTTCCTGAATACATACAAAATCTGCATCCAGTTCATCCAGAACATCTGTGAAACCTTTCTTCATCACGGCTCGAATCCCATTCACATTCCATGAAATACACTTCATTCAGCAATACCTCCTTTTTTTGTCAAGTATATGTTATTACACTAAGCTTAGATAATTCCAACAGCCGTTCCCGTCACGAAACACAAACAAAATCTCGGCGAAAAGAGTTTACGCCACCCCAAAACAAACAAAATCCCGTTGAATACAAACAAAACCCCGTTGCATACAAACAAATTCTCGATTAACTTTAAACGACATCTCAATCATCATGAAGATTTCCTGGGTTTTGTTCATAAAAAAAACAAATGAACAAAACTCCTCTTCGAAGCTTCTGAAAGACTTTCTCGTTGTAATTGAACAATTTCTAGGCTTTTTATCTGGAATCCAACGGGAAAATGTTTGGATTTGCAGCAAAAAAACAAGCAGTAGAAATGATGATCTACTGCCTTTTGTGTTTATTTTGTTTGTTTCTTGTCTTTGATTTCCTTTTTGTACTTGTAGTAAGTAGCTCTAGGAATGTCGAGTTTTTTAATCAGTTCAATATCCGAATAGGTTCCATCGAATGATTTTGAATACTGCATAATCTGCTTCTTCATATCATCAGCTTTTGGGATATTATAAACAGCTCCTTTTACTCCGCCAATTTGAGAACCGTTCTTCTTTGCTGCCATTAGTGCAGCTCTTTTTAGGCTGGACGACATTTCTTTGCTTAATCCAGCCTGCTCAGCACAGCACTTCAGACATCGTATGACATACTCTTTAACATGCCCTTCAGGTGGCTTGACATCCATAGCCTCAAACAGTTTCTTGATAAATGAAAGATTGCATTCAGGTGTGTTGATGAAGTAGATATCAATGTTTCTGAAAAAGCATTCTGTGTAGAAATCAAAGAAATCCTCTTCATTTCTGAAATCCTTTAACGTCATGAAATAATCACAGAAATATATCGTACTCCTGCCTTCGATACGTGGAAGATACCCTATCAGTTCATCCGAATTCACACTTACCAGATGAATATCATGATAAAGCTCAAACAGATTCGGCATTGTCTTTCCGTTCTTTTTTTCTTCTTCTGATGTCTTGAAATAATATCGTTTCATGGCTCTATTATATTCTATTTTTTAAACCATGACAATTATCAGCTTGTAAAAAAATCTATATTTAGGTGTTGCGTTTCTGTACTTTCACTGCTATTATGATTTTAGAAAGTACATATTTATTTGTGTTATTTGTAGACTTTATACCATACAACACGCTTTTGGAGGATCAATATATGGATAGAAATAGAATAGACGGCAATGCATTGCATTTTGGTATCTACAATCATGTTCTGACTGTAGATAACGATAAATTAGTAACTCGAAAACTGATAGTTCTCAAAGATGGAAAACTTCCGGTTGCTTTTACCAATTTCGATATGTTTGCTGGAGGCTCAGGAACTCCTCTGAAACATCTGGACAGCAACGATGGACCTCAGTACTTATATGTATGCAAGTTTCTCAATTATGTATTCTTTGAGAAATATTCCATTACGAAGCTGACAGATATAACCGCCGAAATGCTCATCTCTTTTTTAAAAGGCTATGGTTCATGCACTCTGCCTAATGATGATGAGGAAACGTCCAGAAGCAAATCCTCAGTGAACAGGTGTGTCAATTATATTCTGAGCTTTGTACATGAACTGGAACGTCAGAATCACAAGACAAAAGTAGACTGGAAGAAGATCTACAGGAAAGTCAAGAAAATCAGTACAAAGGCAAGACGTGTCATAATGGAAGAACAGCTTGCGTTTGAGATTCGATACAAGGAAAACATCAATGAAATATTCAGGGATATTACAGAAGAAGCTTTCCAGATCATTATGCAGGTAATCATAGACAGGCATACAAATATTCTGATGCTTGCTGTTTTGGGAGCTTTTGCAGGGCTGAGACCTTCAGAAGCCTGCAATGTACGCCGAGAAGAATACGGCGGAATCTTTTTTGAGTTGTTTGGCGATGAAATCTACAACATCGAAATCGACCTGACAAAAGAAGTCCGTCTGCGCAGTGACGATGTGTCTGTTGGAGGCATAAAAAAGCACAGAAGACAAAAGGTATATCCAGCATTTATCGCTGAATTTCGAACGCTGTATGAAATCTACATGGAGTTTATTGAAGGCAGAAAGTTTGAAACCGATTATGGTCCATTGACAACGAATCAATACGGCAAAGCTTACACATATAATGCCTATTTGTATGAATTCAAAAAGGTCATCCGCGAAGCCAGAGAAATAATGATTCACAGTGACAATCCAAGTACACAGCTTTACGGGCATATGCTGTACACTCATTCATTGACTCCGCATATATTCAGGCACTGGTTTACGGTAAAGCTTGTTCAGTTTGGTGAACAGCTTCCTACAATCATGAAATACAGAGGAGACAGAAGTCCAGAATCTGCCAACACTTATCTACAGAACAAGAGCGAGCTTATCAAACAGCTTGACAGTGTTGAAGATGAAATCTGGAGCTATAACACATGGAGGGTAAATAAAATTTATGGTCAATCTAACCCAGAAAATCAAGAATCTAGCACTACAGAATAACATTCCCTATCAGGACTGCACTGCAAAACTGACGGAATATTTCGTTTTCAACAACTGGTTCAATGACACTCCCAAAGTCATAAATAAAGAACTTTACATCTCGGATGAGACATGGAACAACAACGAAAATGAAATCGTCAGCTACTTCAGCTCATTCAACAAAACACCTGAACAGAAACATGAAAGGCTTGTCCAGATGTTTGAAAAGGAAATTCCCGAAACTTTTGGGTATTTCAACAGATTCAAAAGAGATGTCACTATTGACAGAAGCTCTGTTGTAGGTGTTCTGGATTTTCTGCTTTATTACCTTCCTGGTGAGATTGCTTTTTCCAGCAACAACGAAATTAAGTATCTGTTAAAAGACGCATCAGAACATCTGAAAAGATGTGATGCCGAAGTGCTCGTTTTCTTCATCAACTGGCTGAGCGAAAGCAGAAGTATCCGAACCGCTTTTAACGGACTCTATCAGGTGAACAACTATTCAAAAGCCAAGAACAATGAAGCATATGATCTGAACTTCTATCTAAATGTTCTTTATCATATGCTGAACGCTGACTATATTTCAAAGAATCAGATGTATCTGAAAGCAGCCAAATCCAAGGATTTCATTGATACATGGCTCTTTATCTCACTGCATTTCCTATGTGCTTTGAGAACTACGGACCTGCTTCGTTTCCCACACCCTAAGCTTGCCTATTCTCCTGAAGAAGTATTAGAGAAAGTTAAAAAGGGTGAATTCACAGATGAAGATGCAAAACGTACATTGCTATCCATAAATGTGTATTTAAATGCAGTTCAGCTGACTCCAAACAAGACGAAAGACTACTCTGGAATTTCGACCATTCATTTTCACGTGCCTTCATCTCTGGAAGTGCATGTCGGTACTCTGTTCGCGATTGCTGAGGCACATTTTCAGCTGTCTGGAGCAGATAAAAGCCAGCCGCTGCTTCGAGTTATACGTGAATACAGAGATATCAAGAAAGCAATGGGCGACGAGATCGCGAATCTGTTCATTAAATCCAACTTCCACTGCCGTCAGGCAACCAAGTCATTCCTTCAGATGATTGAGTATCTGACAAGAGATGTAATTGCATCCGACAATGATTTCAACGTAAAAGGCTATGAATTAGCATCCAGAGCACGTTCACATAAAGGAAGCTTTACAGAGTTTGCGAATACGACACGAGTATATCTGCAGGACCAGAAGATGTCTGGATATACAGCTGATTTTGTTGCACACGAATTACTGGAGCGTGGTGTGCTTTCAAACATTGCCACAATGCTTCTGAAAATGCTGTACAAGGATAAATTCGAAGAACTTGGCGTCGAGAACCAGACAAAACTGATAAAGGAACTGTCTATGTCTCCTTTGGAAATCGAAAACTCAATCGGCGTCATGCAAAGAGCAACGAATCAATCCAAACAGACGGCAATCGAAATCATCAAAGCAGCAAACAAACAGGAGATTCTTGTCATTCTTCACCGTATCGGCAACGACGAGGCACTCTCTAAGACCGAAGGAAGCCTGTGCATCATGTCTGCTATGAAAAAGCAGTGCCCTTTTAAAGAAAAGAGCACATGTATCGGCTGTCAGTATGAAGTATCGACAAAAACGACTGTATTCCAGCTGGCACAAATGTCGCTGGACCTTAAAAGCCAGTACGATAAAGCAACCACTCAAATTGAAAAAGACCGATTAAAGACAATCGTTACTCAAACCATTCTGCCTAAATTACAGGATGTCCTGCTATGTATCAAAGAAAACTATGGAGATACCGAATTTAGCATTATGAATAATCTAGTAAAGGAGTTAACAGCAAATGAGCAACAACAACGACAACAACAATAGTAACAGCATCATCACATCAGTCATCATGATTCCTGAACTGAATGAGTTTTCCTATAAGGAAGCTAAAAGATTATTTCTAAGCTACAAGGAAAAAGGCGTTATCACAGGCGGGTACTTTGATGACAAAAGCTGGAGCGTAACGGACGAATACGCCAATTACGGATTGAACTTTGATTTAAGGAATATTGACTGTGATACCTTTCTGAATACCATTGGTATCACAAAACATGAATACATCAATTACGTAAAAACATATACGATATTCAAATTTGGAGAACTTGCCTTCACAACACTTCGGGATTTTGTTGGACAGCTAAAGCATTTCATCGCATCCTACGACTTTAACAAGCCAAGATTCGTTGATGATTACTACTACAATACGTGTAATCAAATCTCAGAGTTCTTTTCACTTATTAAAATCAGTGATGATTCGATTCAGGACAGTCTTTTAAGAGCCTTGGAAGATGTTCAGGACGATTTCAGAAAAAGAGCCCCAACACATCAGAGGACACTGGCTTCCTTTGAATCCTATTTCAAATTCAACGATATTCTAAGCCGGTTCTGGGAAGAATCTACCGATGAAGATGAAAAACTGTTCTATTTCCCTGTTTATTTGTGGTGGAATCTTTCTGGTGTTCTTCCTATGAGACCTCGTGAGTTTGTTCTGACTCCAAGAAACTGCCTGAAAAAATCAGGTGATTCATGGACACTCACAATCGTCAAAGACAAGTTGAAAGGAAGCAACAGAAAAGTATCGTATAAGATATCTACAGATTATGAACGGGTTACGTATTCAGTTCCTGATAAGTTTGCCGATTTAATCAACTGGTATCTGGAAGCTACGAAAAAGTATTCTGATAACGAACTGTACACACTCTTTATTGCTGATACGCACTATAGAAAGTGGGATAGATGTATTCCCTACAACAGCCGTTATTTTACCTATCATAACCTTTGTACCTGTCTGAGATATTTCTTTGAACAGATTGTTTCAGAAAGATATGGATATCATATCGTTTATGACAAGTCCCTGCGTAACCTGACTTCAAACGATATTGAATACATCTACCTTGGAGCTACACGACATCTGGCAATGATCAATATCGTCATGGAAGGGGCTCCTCCTATGATCGCCTCTATTCTTGCAGGTCATGACAATACAAACATGACAGCATTTTATTTCAGCAATGTAGCTGAATATGTGGAATGTAAGGCAAGAAGACAGTATGTGAGGATGATTCAGGGCAAACAGACGTATTCAATCAGTAAACGATACAATCAGCCTTTGCTTGCCAAAAACTATATACCTCTTGGTGACAACAGGTTCTGCTGCAATCCACAGGTGGCAGAACATGACTTCTCGTACTGCCTGAATATCGCAGATGACAATGGATATATAGGCAGTTGCGAAAAATGCATCTATTACAGAAATTCAGGAACAAGCTTCAAAAAGACAGAAGAAAACATCCGAAACGATTTGCAGATTCAGCTAGCCACACTGAAGGATATCGTCCATGAATACAGAATGCATGAGAAGAATAAAGAAGATATCGAACAGGCGGTTTTAAAGCTTCAAAACGCCGAGTATTCGTACAGACGATTCAAGATGGAACAGATGCTGCTGGAAAACACGGAAAAAGAAGAAAATGAAGGAGATGACTAATATATGGCACGACCTAGATCATTCACAGAAGACGAACTCATTGCTTTAATCAACGAATATTATCTGGAATATCCAAACAGGATGATTAAAACATCAGACCTTGAGCGATATGCAAGGACTCATGGACACCCTAATTTCAAGGCGTATTCCATTCGACGCTGTGCAAAAGCTAAACAGTATATCGACCAAATCAACGCCAGTAATCAGGTGACATTGGAAACGACAATCGTCACATGGAGACAGCTTGATGTCGATGCTTTTCTGAATCTGAACCGTTCAAGAAGTGACTTGAAAAATGCTCTGATTCAACGTGACAACTATTATGGCGAAGTATGCCGCAGTGCTGGAGAATTTCTCAGGGACAAAGAGCGTCTGGAAGATAAAATCAGACGGATGAAATCTGAAATCAATGATTTAAAGAGTCAGATTGCTGAATTAGAGCAGATGAATACCAATAAAATCAATCGGTATTCACAGGAAATGCTTTCAAAAATGAAGAAGGTTCTGGATACGTATGTTTATCCAGATATCGCAAATGAGATTCTGAAAAAAGAAGGACTAGACTCTTTGTTTGGCCTGTACGTCAACCCTGAAAGTGTTGAATCAGAGCTGATTACTCCTGAATCAGTACTTGAAATCAGCAGTAATCAAACCACCACTTCAGATGAAGACGATACAGTAGACTCTATTCAGGATTTGATGGGAGGCTTTGATGATGAGTAAGAAAAGAATCTTTGCAGAAGAACATCCTGAATACCTGAAGTACTGGGATTTTGACAAGAATACACTTGACCCATACAAAATCGGACCGATGTGCAACGAAAAAGCCTACTGGAAATGCGAACACGGTCACAGTTTTATACGTACTGTTGATGGGTTTGTTAGAAGAACTCAGAAATGTCCAGTATGTCAGGACCGAAAGGCAAATGTAATTTCCAAACCTGAAATCATGAAATTCTGGGACTTTGAAAAAAATACCCTTGACCCAGAGACTACACGAGCCAACAGTGAGGAATATGCATGGTTCAAATGTCCAAAATGCGGCTATTCATGGCAGGCACAGATTCGCGCCCGTCAAAGAAAGGACAAATGCCCTGTCTGTGAGACGAATATGGTCGTACATAAAGGTGTCAATGATTTCCGTACAGTGTATCCTCAACTTGCTCTGGATACTTCTGATGAGATGAATCCAGATATTGATTTGAATTCTCTGGGTGCAGGAGCTCATGTGAGAATTCACTGGAAATGTCATGTATGCGGATTTGAATGGGATGCTCCAGTCTACGGGCGTATTCGGCGATATAAGGGAAACTATAAAATCGCATCATGTCCTGCCTGTAGTAAAAACCAGAGAAAAGACGGATATGACGTTGATTATCCTGAGCTTGTACCTTTGTATTCTCCGAACAATCCGATTCCCTTTCAGGATGTTCGAGGATATAACACAAAGCTGTTGTGGATTTGCCCGAAACATGGTGAATTCGAACAAGAACTGAGAAATATGATGCGAGCTGTAAAAAACGGCAACACAGGCTGCCCATACTGCCACGGTTCTCAGGTCCATCCTGATGAAAGTTTTGGTGTTCTTCATCCAGAACTTGTAAAGGAATGGGATGAATCCAATGAGAAAACTCCATATGACTACACAGAACATTCAAGCTATGAAGCTATCTGGTGTTGTCCAGACTGTGGTACAAAATGGAAAGCAAGTTTACACGTTCGTGCATTTGGCTACGGGAAATGCCCTAAATGCTATGGCAGTCAGACATTCAAGGAACGATATCCAGAACTTGAAAAGTTTTATTCAAAAGACAATGATTTCCCATTTGAAGACGGAGTCGTATCTGATCATACTTACCGACTCTGGACATGCGAACATGGACATGAGTTCGAAGATTCTTTTAACAATATTTACAAAAGAGGATTTCGATGTCCATATTGTGAAAGTGTTAAGGTGCTTCAGGGATTCAATGATTTTGCAACATTAGAACCTGAATATGCAAAAGATTATGATGAAACATTGAACGGCAACACCGCAAGTGATGTACTTATCAATAATCGTCCAGCATATTTCAAGTGCAAGAATGGACATTCATTCAAACGCCCTGTCATTCAGCACATCAAATCAAATGGAGTGTGTCCTATCTGCAACGGAACCTTTTTACAGAAAGGTACCAATGATTTAGCTACGGTGTATCCAGAGGTTATTCCTTTATGGGACCATGAGAAAAATGAAAAAGAGCCTGATGAAGTTATGGCAACCTTGCAGAATTATTATTACTTTGTCTGCGATGAAGGTCATGAATTTAAATGCTCACTCAATTATCTGGTCAGTCATAACTTTGAATGCCCTGTCTGCAAAGGTGAACGTGTTGACCCGAACAGAACAGCCTTGACTGCAGCCAATCCTGAACTTGCAAAAGAAGTCTCAGCAAACTATTTTCTGACTGCTGACAAGATTTCAGTCTTGAGTGATAAGAAGATTCTGTGGACCTGCCCAGAATGTGGAGATGATTACTGGTATCCAGTCAATCTGCGTGAAGTCCATGACGATTCCTGCCCATACTGCAATCACACGCAGTTGAAGACAGGCAACAATGATTTGACGATTACGAACCCTCAGTTAGCTGCCGAGTGGTCGCCGAACAACACAAAACCTGCAAACGAAGTGGGCGAATGGCAGGCGTTTGAGGCATATTGGATTTGCCCAGAATGCGGTTCAGAATATCGCTGTGAAGTCAGAAACCGCAGTGTTGGTGATGATTCATGTCCTGTTTGCACCAACAAACGTGTTGAAAAAGGCATCAATGATTTGGCTACGACAGATCCAGATATTGCAGCCTTGCTTTCTCCAAACAACGAGCGTAAAGCAGATGAAATCTTAGCAGGCGGTTCTTACGCAGCTCTTTGGACATGCCCTGAATGCGGTGGTGAATATCGACGTCGCGTCAAATATAAAGAACACGGCAGTCTAGATTGTCCGTATTGTCATGGCACAAAAGTTTTAACTGGATACAATGATTTAGCAACAACAAACCCAGAACTGGTTCCGCAATATTCGGACTTGAACGAAAGACCTGCAACTATGGTACGAAAGGACTGGCGTGTTACAGCGTACTGGGAATGTCCGGATTGTCACTATGTTTATGAAAGAGATTTAAGAACCAAAACTAACGACAATTCAGATTGTCCAATCTGCAGTAAACGAATTGCTGTCGAAGGCTTGAATTCTTTACAGGATGAATATCCTAATCTACCTTTTATCTGGTCTGAGAAGAACGAAAAGAAGCCAACGGAAGTAACTTCTCAGAGTTCATACAAAGCAGTCTGGTTGTGTCCAACTTGCAAACATGAATTTAAAGCAGAAGTACGACGTGTTGTTGCCAACGAAATCGAATGTCCAGTCTGTACTGGCAAAGTAGCAATTGCTGGATATAACTCATTTGCAGATGAACATCCAGAACTTGTATCGCTTTGGTCCATAAACAATGATAAAAAGCCAACAGAAGTAACTTCACAAAGTTCATATAGAGCTTTGTGGGTCTGCCCAACTTGTGGTGATGAATACTACGGTCAAGTTCGTGACATGGTTTCAGGCTCTGTTGATTGCCCAGTCTGTACTGGACGCAAAGTTCGCGCCGGATACAATTCCTTTGCCGACGAGCATCCAGACATCTCATACATCTGGTCCGAAAAAAATGATAAAAAGTCAACCGAAGTAGCATCAACAAGTTCTTATGATGCAATTTGGTATTGTCCAACATGCAAACAGGAATTTCATAGAGAAGTTAGAAGAATGACCGCTGGATTCGATGAATGTCCTATTTGCTCAGGCAAAATTGCAATTGCAGGATATAATTCCTTTGCTGACGAACACCCAGAACTTGTTCCACTCTGGTCAATCAATAATAATAAAAAGCCAACTGAGGTAACTTCCACATATTCTTATTCTGCCTTATGGTGCTGTCCCACATGCGGAGAAGAATACCGTGGTCAGGTTCGTGACATGGTTTCAGGCTCTGTTGATTGTCCAGTATGTAGTGGTCGAAAAGCTAAATCCGGTGTCAACAGTTTGCTAGACCTTTATCCTGAAATCCAAGATGAATGGGCTAAAAATGAAAACACCTTGTTAGGCATCTTCCCAGACGAGATTCTGCCAACCAGTACTGCAAGAGTCTGGTGGAAATGCAAAGACTGTGGACGCAAATATTTACTCGGCGTCAACATGTGGGTAGAGAAACACATTCGTGGAATGACTTCCTGTACATACTGCAGCGGTCTGAGAATGCGTGAAACTCATGTCCTGTTGTAAACAAAAAAAAGAGTATGAATTCTTCTTGAACTCATACTTTTTTTGTGGGTTTTGTTCATTTTTAACAATTTTTGCCTAAATTTTGGTTTTAAGTTATCATGGGGGTTTTGTTCATTTTTTGTACAAAACCGCCTAAAAATTTTTTTCAGTTACGTTACATTTTTCAGTTACTTCATTAATTCTTTCCTGCAACGTTGTTTGACGAATACGCTTTAATTTTAAGCGTACCTGCGTTTCAAATAAGCTCCTATTGCCAATAATAAAAAGCTGTTTTTTAGCACGCGAGATTGCCGTATATAAAAGACGCTTTTCTAACATATTTTTCGCATTCACATCCACAATACAGAATACCGTCTGATATTCATTACCTTGGGATTTATGAACACTGATACACCATGCGTGTTTTAAGTAATATAGAAAGTCCGTTGAAAAATCAACAATCGCATTTGTGAAATCCACTGAAATCACATTCTGTTTTGAATCAATTTCAACAATCGTACCAATATCACCATTGTAAACATCTTCATCCGGTAAATTCTTCAACAACATGACCTTATCATTTTCACGAAAGATTGTTGTTCCTACCTTCATCTGATTCTTTTGCGGACTTTTTGGATTGAACAACACCTGCATCTGACGATTGATCTCATCAATGCCAGCAGCCCCCTTATACATTGGTGCCAAGATCTGCATGGAATCTAGATCCATATCTTTGACATAATCGATTAGGGCATCCATAATTTTTGGCGTTGTTCTTTCAATAAACTCAACACCATCCTCATAATGACACGTAGTTTCTTCACGAATTTCTTTTGCCAAAGTCACGATTCCAGAACCACTTGACTGTCTAAAAATCTTCTTTAAATGGACCGTATCAATCACATCCGATTTAATTAGATCTTCTAACACCTTTCCAGGACCCACACTCTCTAACTGATCTTCATCACCAATTAAAAGAATGCGACAACGCTGTGGCAGTGCCTTTAATAATTGGGCAAATAAGTGGGTATCCACCATACTAAACTCATCCACAATAATGAAGTCGACATCTAATGGATCCTCCTCATTTTTGCCAAAGGAATTATCTTCTAAGTTCCACTGCAGCAAGGAATGAATGGTTCTTGAATCACAATTTGAAAGTTGTGCAAGTCGCTTTGAGGCTCTTCCTGTTGGTGCACAAAGCTGAATCTTACTATCTGGATATACATCCTTACAAATTTCCAAGATTCCCTTTACCGTCGTTGTCTTACCAGTACCTGGACCACCTGTTAAAATCATAAACGAACGATCGAAGAACAATTGAATCGCATCCTTTTGTTCCTGATCATATGTAATGGCTAAACTAAACTCCACTTGTTTGATTTTTGATTCAACATCCACACTTTCCACTTCAAATAAATGAGTCTTCAACTCTTTGGCAATCGTGACCTCATCTTCATGTAAAGTAAAAGGGTAGATTCGAGTGTTTTCAACATACAAATATTGAAGTGAAACCAAACGATCAATACTTTCCTGAATCAAGGATTCATTTACACCACGTACATTTTGAAAGATTGTCGCAAATGTAATATATGTATTTCCAGTTGCCATGGAGAGTTGTCTAGCCAACTCATAGATATAGGCATCTAATCTTCTTGGATCCTCATTGGATAAGCCTATGGCACTTGCCATCTTACAAGCGGTTTTATATCCAAAACCATACACTTCATAATAGGGTTTGAAACAATCCTCTTCAATCACATCCAACACATTATCATATGTGTCCAACAACATCTGAATCTGTCTTGGACTCAAGCCATACTTTAATAGCTTTGCGTATGTCTCATTAAATCCTGTAAATTCTTGAATGCCCTTTTGAATAATCAATATCTTTTTTGCGGTCAAATTGGGCACTTCATGTAAAATTTCTGGATTATTATGAATCTTCTCTAAACAATTCTCGCCAAGAGTCTCATAAATACTTTCGGCTGTTTTTTTACCAATCGTAGGAAAATTTTCCCCACAAAGAAAATGAATGATCGCATCCGAATTGTCTGGCAATTTCTTTTTGGCCATATCCACACGAAACTGCTCCCCATACTTAGGGTGTTTCACATATTCCCCCTGCAAAACATATTCTTGGTCTTCGATTGGATCTTCAATTCTTCCAGCCGCTGTAAAATTATGATACGTCTTTAATTCTGAAAAACCAGCAACGACATAATGATTGGCTTTATTTTCAAATATGATATATTCAAGCCTAGCCTCGATGTCCATTGGCTGTCTCCATAATCAATTGATTTAAATTCTTGCCATCCTTGAAGACTTCTTCAATGACACCCCCACCAATGCACTTGTCACCATCGTAGAATACAGCTTCCTGTCCTTCTGTAACAGACGCAATCGTTTGTGGATATTTTACTAACACACTTGTATCATCCAATCTTTCGATTTCAATATCCTGATCCTTTTGACGATATCTAAATTTACAAGTGCACTTTGTTGGAATCTCATCCAAACTTGGCAAGATCCAGTTGATTCCTTTTACAACACACGAATCGGAATACAATAAATCTCTTTGGTCTGTACGACATACATAAAGAATGTTTTTCACAACATCTTTTCCAACCACAAACCAAGGGCCCTTTTCATGATCTATATTTAAGCCTTTTCTTTGTCCAATCGTGTAATATAAAACCCCCACATGACGTGCAATGACTTTACCTGTATTCACATCTACAATGTCACCATCTTTACTAGGAAGATAGTTCGATAAGAATTGTCTGAAGTTTCTTTCTCCAATGAAACAAATACCCGTACTATCTTTCTTTGTCGCAACCGATTCTAAGTTTAATTCAGAAGCAATCTTACGAATTTCTGGTTTTTCTAAATTTGCCAAAGGGAAAATCGTTTTAGCCACCTTACTCTTTTCAACCTGACACAAGAAATATGTCTGGTCTTTATTCTGGTCTTTAGCACGTGTTAAATATGTAAAGCCATTCTCTTCCTCTTTGTTTGAAGCATAATGCCCTGTAGCCACCTTATCAAAACCTTGTTTCATGGCATATTCAAAAAATGAATCAAACTTAATATATTTATTACATAAAATATCTGGATTTGGCGTACGACCCTTTTCATATTCACTTAAGAACGTTTTAAATACGTTATCCCAATATTCTTCAATAAAATCAACACGCTGTAAAGGCAAATCCAAATGATTGGCAACTGCTAGCGCATCTAAATAATCCTGTTCCTGAGGACAAGTATCATCTTTGATTGTAGGATTTCCTGCAATATCATTATTCGCAAAACTATCCCAGTTACGCATAAAACAACACGTTACATCATACCCTTGTTTTTTTAATAAATAAGC
>ENA-OUQF01000390-OUQF01000390.1-human-gut-metagenome-genome-assembly--contig:-NODE-390-length-34881-cov-7.182593_pt1 | contig 34881 bp, 26 predicted proteins | sample MGYA00237947_ERZ548826 | MGnify/ENA primary metagenome ERZ548826 (study PRJEB26490, sample SAMN05194701) | human gut metagenome | biome: terrestrial biome; feature: human-associated habitat; material... | reverse complement strand
AATATGTGATATAGGCCGGAACAGAATGAGCGAATGCAGCGCAGTAGTGCGCCTGCAAGTAGTTCATCCTGTTTCGGCTTTTTTATTTGAAAGTTTTTTGAAAAAGTGGTTGCCAAAACCATTATTTAGAATGCTATAGGTATAGGCATAATTTTAATCGAATGGAGCTTAGGCTCCCCGTTCAAAAAAACGGGTGGGTCTGAGGTCATTTCTGCTGTTCTTTCATAGAAGACTCACCTGTTGCCGAAAGGCAGGAAGGTGGTTAAAATGAATTTTATTACTTTGAAAGAACTGAAGAAGATGGTTCCTGTTGCAAGTGAATTTAAGCGAGTGCCGGGTTTGAAGAAGATATTGGAAGATGGTATAGAAGTGATTCTTCGAAAACAGATGGAGAACCATGCGGAAGTAGTCGTCTATAAAAATGGATATGTTTCCTACCATGCACACGAAAGATATACGGTGTTTGCACTTCATAACTGTACACACTACTACTATGAATCGCAGGGAAATGAGCATCAGACAATTCCACATAACCATTTTGAGGATATGGAATGGCATATTCGTCTTGTGCTGGAGGGAGAGGATCGACTTGTGCGTAATCTTGAAGCACGGGAAAGTGAAACTTTTTCGTATGCGGCGGATGTGAATCCGGAGTATAACAATGAAATGGAAGATCCGCGTATAAATGTTATGGATTTTGTGTTGAATAAAGAATTTTTGAGAAAGGCAAGCGAACTGCTGAAAAAGCACCAGTGGGAAATGATTTGTCGCCACTATATTGAGGGAATGACGCACCGGGAAATTGCTGCTGAGATGGGAGTATCACATCAATATGTGACAAAGGGAATCAAAAAGGGGCTTCACCGCATCCGTTGCACTTATACATAATATAGAAAAACTGCCGTGGGGACTTAAAAATCCCTGCGGCAAATTTTTTTTGAGAAAATTTGAAAAAGTGGTTGCCAAACACCCCTTTCAGAATGCTATAGGTGTAAGGGTTATACAACAAGCCCTCACAAAAGCTCTTTGACAACTGAATAAGCCATCCCAGAGAGATACTTCTGGCACTGAATGTGCATCCTGCGTGTCTTACCAGAAAATACGCCGCTGAAATATGGGGCAGGAACGGGCTGGGGCAGAATGGCAAAGTTCAAATAACAGCAGATACACTGCGGTGGAGCATGGAAACGTGTTCCACCGCAGGAATGTACTGTTATTTCTAATAGTGCAAATCCAATCCGACAGGGGGTGATGAATTTACATGGAGTACCCGTATTTCAAAGGTCTGGAAGCAGACCGATACAGCTTTTACCGTGTGCCAAAGGCACTGGTCAAGGCTGATCTGTTCCAGAAGATGTCCGGGGATGCCAAGCTGCTGTATGCTGTGCTGCTGGATCGTATGAGCCTTTCCATCAAGAACGGCTGGCAGGACAAGCATGGCAACGCCTACATTATCTGCACGATAGAGGAAGTCATGGACTCTATTCATTGTGCCAGACAAAAGGCGGTCAAACTACTGGATGAACTGGAACAGGAGTTTCGGCTCATTGAGCGGCGCAGGCAGGGACTTGGCAAACCCAATCTGCTGTATGTGAAAGACCTTTATGCGGGGCTTTCGCAATCAAACTACTGGAAGTATGAAAATCATACTTCCGGCAGTTTGAAAAACGAACTTCCGGGAGTTCCAAAATCAAACGGAAGTAATACTGAGAAGATAAATAAGACAGATAATAGTGAAACTGATCTTATCTATCCGACTGAATTGCAGGAAGAAGAACAGTACCGCCGCTATTTCAAGAAAGCTCTGGAACTGGAAATTCTGGAACAGGGCTATCCGGCAGATAAAGCAGTCCTGTATGAGATTCTGGAACTGCTGGTGGAAACCGTCACCAGCAGAAAGAAGTTCCTGCGCATTTGCGGGGAGGATAAGCCGAAGGAGGTGGTGAAAAGCCGCCTGATGAAGCTGGATTCCTCGCATATCCAGTACATATTGGAGTGCTTAAAAGAAAACAGCACTCAGATTCGGAACATCAAGCAATACCTGCTGGCAACACTCTATAACGCACCGGTGACCGTGGACAGCTATTATTCCGCACAGGTTCGGCATGAATTTGGGTGGGGCGGCAGAGTAGATAAAAACTAGGAGGACAACCCCATGAACATCGTATTCATGAGTATGGACACGCTGCCCTCTACGCTGTGGGCGCGTGATCTGTATGACCAGATGCACATTCGCAGCGACTTTCGCAAGTGGTTCCCGCGTATGTGCCAGTATGGTTTCATCGAGGGCCGCGACTACGAGTATATGCCTCGTGTCCGGCTGCAGGATGAGGGCGGGCGCACGGTGCAGCGGTATGTAAAAGACTACCGCATTACGCAGGACATGGCAAAGAAGCTCTGCAAGCTGCACCATACGGCAGTCGGTGCGGCGTACCATCCACAGCCGTTTGACTGGGATGCGCTGCTGGGCCTGCTGTATAAGAAGCCGCCGCGCCGGAGCAGTTACGAAGCGCAGCTGAGCGATTCCGATTCGCTGGTTACGACTACGCAGATCGCCAAGGAATACGGCTGCGGAGCCAAGGTGTTCAATCGACTGTTGCACTTGCACGGCATCCAGTACCTGGCCAACGGCCAGTGGGTACTGTATTCGGAACACCACGGCAAGGGCTATACGTCCAGCCTGACGTTCCGGCTCCAGCGCAGCGATGGTTCCGAGGTGGAAAAGCTGCACACGGCATGGACGCAGAAAGGCCGGAAGTTCCTTTATCATACGTTGAAGCGGCGCGGGGTGCTGCCGCTGGCTGAACAGGGAGGTTAAGCCTATGAATTTTACCGATAATCCGTTTGAACGCATGATGCGCCAGCGTCCGGGGACGGACAGTGGCCATCCCTGTAAGCATTGCCGCCACAAATGGGAGTGCGGCTATCTGCTGCACCAGTGCCGTAAGAAGTTCCGCTCGGTGCTGGGTGATACCGCACCGCCTGCGGCTGGGGCAGTCCGCCCCTGATGCAGTGGCGATAGATGGGAGGTGAGCAACCATGCAGGAAGAAGTCAACGAGAAAACCATCTCACTGTGCATCAAAGGAGGAAAAATCACGGCACAGATTTTGAAAGCAGCCCTGATAAAGTTGCTGGCGGAAATGGACAAGAAAAAGCAGCGGGGGAAAGGAGAAAAAAGCCAATGTAAGAAAACAGGTCGGCAGAGCATTAAGAGCCTGCAAAAGAGCGGCGCGCAAATCACGAACATCGTTGTCACGGACAATAATATCAAGTCTTTCGACCGGGTAGCCCGGAAATATGGCATTGATTATAGTCTGAAAAAGGTGGAACAGGAGGGAAAAAGCGAATATCTGGTCTTTTTCAAGGCCAAGGACGTGGATGTTATGACCGCTGCCTTTAAGGAGTATACCAGCGAAACACTGAAAAAGCAGAAACGTGAATCGGTGCGTCAGAAGCTGGAAAAGGTGAAAGAGGAGCTTTCCAATCACCGTCAGCTCAAGAAAGAAAAGAAGAGGGAGCAGGAACCGATACGATGAAGAACCTGAAAACACCTGCCCGCCTGCCGCGCAAAGCACCGTCCAACCAGACGGGCGGCACGGCATGGGGCAAAAAACTGGCTGCAGAGTTCAGTAGGATGATGCAGTCAGCTGATATGAAAAAGCTGATCCTGCTGAATTTTCCGTACATCATCGCCTTTTACATGGTGGAGAAAGCCGCATGGCTATACCGTCATTGCAATGGCGATTCTGTGGTGGACAGGCTGATGGTTCTTTTTATGAACTTTAGCCTGGCCTACAAAAGTGTCTTGCCCAGTTTTCACCCATTCGACCTGATGGTGGGGCTGGTCGGCGCAGCTGCGCTGAAAGCAGTGATCTACTTCAAAGGGAAGAACGCGAAGAAGTATCGGCAAGGCGAGGAGTACGGCTCTGCCCGGTGGGGCAACCAGAAGGACATCGAACCTTTTATTGACCCGGTATTCGAGAACAACGTCATCCTCACACAGACCGAACGGCTGATGATGAGTGGTAGACCAAAGCATCCGAAGTATGCTCGGAACAAAAACGTCATCGTGATCGGCGGTAGCGGCAGCGGTAAGACACGATTTTACGTCAAGCCGAACCTCATGCAGATGCCCGAAAAGGTCAGCTATGTCGTGACTGACCCCAAGGGTACGATCATTATCGAGTGCGGAAAGATGCTCTCGGATGCCGGGTATAAAATCAAAGTCCTGAACACCATCAATTTCCGAAAATCCATGCACTATAACCCTTTCCATTACATCCGCAGTGAAAAGGATATTCTGAAACTGGTCAATACCATCATCGCCAATACAAAGGGCGATGGCGAGAAGTCCGGCGAGGATTTCTGGGTCAAGGCCGAACGCCTGCTCTACTGCGCACTGATCGGCTACATCTGGTATGAAGCCCCGGAGGAGGAGCAGAACTTCTCCACGCTGCTGGAGTTCATCAACGCAAGCGAAGCCCGCGAGGATGACGAAGAGTTTAAGAATCCTGTGGATGAGCTTTTTGAGGAACTGGAACAGAAGAAACCGGAGCACTTTGCAGTCCGTCAGTACAAGAAATACAAACTGGCGACAGGCAAAACGGCGAAATCCATCCTCATTTCCTGCGGTGCCAGATTAGCTCCATTTGACATTGCGGAGCTGCGTGACCTTATGGCCTACGATGAGATGGAACTGGATTTGCTGGGGGACCGCCGCACGGCCTTGTTCGTTATTATTTCCGACACGGACGATACGTTCAATTTCGTGGTGTCCATCATGTACACCCAGCTTTTCAATCTGCTTTGTGACCGTGCAGACGATCAATGCGGAGGCCAGCTAAAGTATCATGTGCGGCTGCTGCTCGATGAGTTCGCAAACATCGGTCTGATCCCGAAGTTTGATAAGCTGATCGCCACCATCCGCAGCCGCGAGATTTCGGCATCCATCATCCTGCAATCTCAGAGCCAGTTGAAAACCATCTACAAAGATGCCGCAGAAACCATTATCGGTAACTGTGACACCATGCTTTTCCTCGGCGGTAAGGAAAGCTCGACACTCAAAGAGATTTCTGAAACCTTGGGGAAAGAAACCATCGACCTATATAACACTTCCGACACGCGCGGTCAAAGCCCATCCTTTGGTACAACCTACCAAAAGACTGGCAAGGAGCTTATGAGCCGGGACGAGCTTTCTGTCATGGATGGCAGCAAGTGCATCCTGCAGCTGCGCGGAGTCAGGCCATTCCTGAGCGACAAATTCGACATTACCAAGCATAAGCGGTACAAGGAGCTTTCGGACTTCGATAAGAAAAACGCTTTCGATGTAGAACGCTACCTGAAGCACGAACTAAGACTGCGGATGGATGAAGAATTTGATTGCTACGAGGTGGATGTGTCCGAAGAAAGCACAGCATAGGAAGGAGGCCATTATCCGAAGTAAATACACCCGCCCGCCTGTCCGGGCAGACCCCATGACAGGTAACTTGTCCGACTGATCTCTACATTTTGCGATTCCAAAAGGCTGATTTTTTATGAAAATGAAAGGAGAAGCCAGAATTGCAGGAAGCAGGCAGCACCGAAGATGTGCCAGCCTGTTTTTCTTTTGGAATCGTGTTTTTTATCAATGCTGCAATCTGGCGAAAAATGACTATGGAATTCTTCAATCAGGCTATTACCGTTCTGCAGACTCTCGTTGTTGCCATCGGCGCGGGTCTTGGCGTTTGGGGCGTTGTGAACCTCATGGAAGGGTACGGAAACGACAACCCCGGCGCAAAGTCGCAGGGCATGAAGCAGCTGATGTCCGGCGGCGGTGTCATCCTCATCGGCACCCAGCTGATCCCGCTGCTCTCTGGTCTGTTCGGCTAATCAACAAGCGATAGGAGGAAAACCCGCCATTGTTCGATAATATTTTCGCAGCAATCGAAAAATGGATGAGGGAACTTCTTTCCGGCATGGTGGAGTCCAACCTGAGTACGATGTTCACAGCGGTCAACCAACAGACCAGTGAAATCGCTGCTCAGGTCGGGCAGACACCGCAAGGGTGGAACAGCAGCATTTTCAGCATGATCCGTAACATTTCGGATTCGGTGGTGATCCCCATTGCAGGAATCATCATTACGCTGATCCTCTGCTATGAGCTGATCTCGATGCTGACAGAGCGGAACAATCTGCACGATGTGGACACATGGATGTTCTTCAAGTATTTCGTGAAGATGTGGATCGCGGTCTATCTCGTCAGTCATACGTTCGATATTGCAATGGCGGTATTTGACATTGGGCAGTCGGTGGTAAATTCTTCCTCCGGCATTATCCGTGGCAATACCGCCATTGATATTAGTTCTCTTTCCATGCAGATGCAGGCGGCAATGGCAACGATGGCGATTGGCGAACTGGTGACGCTGGCATTGGAAACCCTTGTCGTAAGCTGGTGTCTGAAAATTCTGTCGGTGGTTATCACGGTAATTATGTACGGCAGAATGATAGAAATATACCTCTACACTTCGCTTGCTCCGATTCCATTTGCAACCATGAGCAACCGTGAATGGGGTCATGTGGGTACGAACTACTTCCGAGGGCTGTTCGCGCTGGCATTTCAGGCGTTTTTAATGATGGTCTGCGTGGCAATCTATGCAGCCCTCATCGGCAGCATCCGGGTATCTTCGGATATTCACTCGGCGTTGTTCGGCGCGATGGCCTACACGGTGATTCTTTGCTTCTCGCTGCTCAAAACGGGAAGTCTGTCCAAACAGATCTTCGGCAGTCACTAAATCCGGGAAAATCCAATGAAAGGAAAAGACAGCAGACAACGCCGTTTCCCGGCGGCGGTCTGGCTGTTCTGGTGATAAATGGCCTATGTAACGATTCCCAAAGACCTTTCCAAAGTGAAGAACAAGGTCTTTCTGAACCTGACGAAACGCCAGCTCGTATGTATGGGGTTCGCGGCAGGCATTGGCGTTCCGTTTTATTTCCTCATGCGCGATACGCTGGGAACCAGCAATGCAGCGGCAGGCATGGTGCTCCTGATGCTGCCGGAATTTTTCTTTGCTCTGTACGAGAAAAACGGGATGCACCTTGAAACCATCCTGACGAATTTCATCAGCGTCCGATTCAAACGTCCTGCGGTACGCCGCTATGAGGTCGAAAACCTGTATGAGCGGGAACTGGAAACCGCAGCACCGATCCAGAAGAAAGGAGGCATCCTTGGTAAAAAGTGAACCGAAGAAGAAACCACTGTCGGGCGGCTTCTTCCAGAAGTTCTTTCGGAAACCCGAAAAGAGCCAGAAGGAACAGCGGTTGACTGTGCAGCGTTCCATTCCATATCTGGAAATGGGGCGCGACGGTATCTGCCGGGTGGAGGAACATCTGTATTCCAAAACCGTCCGATTCTACGACATTAACTACCAGCTGGCACAGAACGAGGATAAGAACACCATCTTTGAAAGCTGGTGCGACTTCCTGAACTACTTCGATGCCAGTATCCGCTTTCAGTTGTCGTTCATCAACCACAAGAGCGATATGAGCGAGTACAACAAGGTAATCCAGATCGAGCCGCAGCACGACGCGTTTGACGATGTGCGTATGGAATATGCGCAGATGTTGAAACAGCAGCTTGCCAAGGGCAATAACGGTCTGGTTCGCACGAAGTACATCACGTTCAGCATCGAAGCAAAAAGCGTCCGGGAAGCAAAGCCCCGGCTGGAGCGTATTGAAACCGATATTCTCAATAATTTCAAGGTGCTGGGCGTGAAAGCCTACCCGCTGAACGGCGTGGAACGGCTTCAGATCATGTACGAAACTTTTCATCAGGAGGAACAGCAGAAGTTCGACTTCAGCTATGACCGCATCCTGAAGAGCGGCATGACGACCAAGGACTTCATTTCTCCGACCAGTTTCCTGCTCAAAAGCGGCAAGGACTTTATGATGGGCGACACCTACGGTGCTGCATCCTACCTGAACATCCTTGCTCCGGAACTGACGGATAAGGTGCTGGCCGAGTTTCTGGACATGGACAAAAATCTGGTCGTCAGTATCCATGTGCAATCGGTAGACCAGTTGAAAGCCATCAAACTAATCAAGGGCAAAATTACCGACCTGGACCGTATGAAAATCGAGGAGCAGAAGAAAGCTGTGAGGTCTGGTTATGATATGGAAATTATTCCGAGCGACCTTGCAACTTATGGCGGCGAGGCCAAGAAGATTCTGGATGATCTGCAGAGTCGTAATGAGCGTATGTTCCTTGTTACGGTGCTGTTCCTTAATACAGCTAAGACCAAGCAGGAGTTGGATAGTGCTGTGTTTCAGACTGCTGGTATCGCTCAGAAGTTCAACTGCACTCTGAACCGTCTGGATTATCTGCAGGAGCAGGGTCTTATGAGCAGCCTGCCGCTGGCAAATAACCTCGTTCCCATCAAGCGCGCACTGACCACCACTTCCACCGCCATCTTCGTTCCCTTCACCACGCAGGAGCTTTTTATGGAGGGCGATTCCCTCTATTATGGTCTGAACGCAGTGTCCAACAACATGATTATGGCAGACCGGAAGCAGCTGAAAAACCCGAACGGTCTGATCCTCGGCACACCGGGAAGCGGTAAGTCGTTCAGTGCAAAGCGTGAGATCACGAACGTATTCTTTACCACAACGGACGATATTATCGTCGCAGACCCCGAAGGAGAGTATTATCCGCTGGTGGAAGCGTTGGGCGGTCAGGTTATCCATATCTCGTCCACCAGTAAGGACTACATCAACCCGATGGACATCAATCTGAACTATGCGGACGATGATAACCCGCTGGGCATGAAATCGGACTTTATTCTTTCCTTGTGCGAACTGATTATGGGCGCACGGGATGGTATGGAGCCGGAAGAAAAGTCGGTTATTGACCGCTGTCTGCCGCTGGTCTATCAGAAGTATCTGAACGACCCGAAGCCGGAAAATATGCCGACGCTCGGTAATCTGTACGACTGCCTGCGGGAGCAGAAGGAACGGCAGGCGCAGCGTATCGCCACGGCACTGGAAATCTACGTCAATGGTTCACTGCGAGTGTTCAACCATCAGACCAATGTGGAACTGGATAACAGAATTATCTGTTTCGATATCAAAGAGTTGGGCAAACAGCTGAAAAAACTGGGTATGCTCATCGTCCAGGATCAGGTCTGGAACCGCGTTACCATCAACCGCAACAGCAAAAAGAACACCCGGTACTATATAGACGAGTTCCACCTCCTGCTGAAAGAGGAACAGACCGCTGCATACAGCGTCGAAATCTGGAAGCGGTTCCGAAAATGGGGCGGTGTACCGACAGGAATTACGCAGAACATTAAGGATTTGCTGGCCAGCCGGGAAATCGAGAACATCTTCGAGAACAGCGATTTTATTTATATGCTCAACCAGGCATCCGGCGACCGACAAATCCTTGCAAAGCAGCTGAATATTTCACCGTTCCAGCTGTCGTATGTGACGAACAGCAACGAGGGCGAGGGGCTGCTGTTCTACGGCAATACGATTATCCCGTTCAAGGATAAGTTCGACACTTCGCTGAAACTGTACAGTCTGATGACAACGAAGCCCAATGAGATGGGAAAATACAAGGAGAAAAAAGAAGCATGAACACACCGAACATTTTTGACCGACTGAGCCGTAAGATTCATCATCACTCTGACATGGAGCCGCACGAAAGTGATTCCGGCCCGCCTTTCGATGAGGTGGAGCCGCTCAACTTCCAAGATGAAGAATCGGTAGTGCATACGGTGCTGGAGGACTTTTACGCCGTTGGCACACTGGCCGATGAACTGACTGACGGCTTTCACATGGAAGCCCACGGTTATCTTGACCGTGAGGAAGTGAATGCCCGTTTGATCGCCTTTGCCCGGAAGCTGGAGCAGGTGCTTGATAAGTGGGAAACCCACGCAGCCTTGATCGCATGACGGCTCCAGCCGGAAGGAGGTGATTTCCATAGCAGACAAAAAGTTTCGGGGCAGAGATAAAATCGTCCAGAAAATGACCAAGGATGGTCTGGTGGATGAAAACCTCCGCACCGGGGAACAGAAGTCCGCAACCGCAGAAGAAAAGCCGGAGAAGGAAGATTCGGCAAAAGAAACTGCGGAAAAGGAAACAGATGAAGAAACTATCGTGGAAGAAGAACGGTGCATGGATGCCGGGGATGGGGAGGAGGATGCACCCCGGCATCACAGCACCGCCAAGCAGAGCGCAGACTATTATAAAGCCCATCAGGAGGAGGGCAAGCCAAAGGATGCGCCTGCGGAATCGGATGCAGAGCCGCCCACAAAGAAAGGCCGACTTTCTTTTGAAGATGAAAAAGGCGGCATTGTCCGTGGCGTAGGAATGGGCGTTAAAAAGGTGGCCAAGAAAGGAGTGGACACCGCCACCGGGTATGCCCATCAGAAAGTACATCGGGTAGAAAAGGACAATTCCGGCGTGGAAGCTGCTCATAAGTCGGAAGAAGCCGCCGAACGCCTGCACCACTTTGTCAAAGGCAGGAAAAAGCCCAAAGATAAATCCGCCAGAGCGGAGAAAAGAGGTGGCGAGGATCAGAAATCCAGCCGTCTGAAATTCTCCGAGAGCGAGGGCGGCACGGCAGAAAATGCAGCAGAACCGCAGCTGAAAAAGAAACAGCCCCAGCCGCCACCGACTGCCGCAGGAGGTGAAGCAAAAACAGTCGGTGCGAAGTTTTACCAGAAAAAGCAGTATAAGGATGCCTATGCAGCCGCCAAGCGCGGCCAGAAAGCCGGAACTGCCGCCAGCAAGCAGGCAGCAGCGGCAACAAACACCATTACGGAGAAAGCGAAAGCGGCGGTGCAGGAGATCGTCGTGCAGCATAAAACTTTGTGGGTCGGTATTGGTGTGGGTATCCTGCTGGTGATGGTAATGTTGGGAGCCTTTTCAAGCTGTGGTGCAGCGATTCAGGGAACCGGCAGTACCTTTGTGGGAACGACATATCCCAGTAAGGATGCCGACATGAAAGGCGCGGAAGAGGATTATCTGGAGCTGGAAAAGGAACTGGATAAACAGATTCGGCAGATGGAATCCACACATCCGGGCTATGATGAATACCGCTATCAGCTGGACGAGATCGGCCATGACCCGTATCAGCTGATTTCTCATTTGACGGCAGTTTATGAGCAGTTCACCAGAGGACAGGTCAAGCCTGTTATCAAGGAACTGTTCAAGCAACAGTATCTCCTGAAAGTGTGGGAAACGATAGAGATTCGCACTCGCATGGAAACCAGAGTAGGGGTTCGGCCAACGATAGACGCTTTTGGAAACGTCAGCATGGAAACCTATACCTATCAGGAAGAAGTGGAGTACGAGTATAAAATCCTCAATGTCCTGCTGAAAAATAAGGGCTTTGATACCATCGCGCGGAAGAACATGAACCGGAAGCAGACCGGGCGATACGATGCCTACAACCTGACCTACGGCAACCGCCCCGAACTGTTCGGCGCAGGATCACCGACTTACAGCGGCGGCACAACGGGCAGTATTGGCACGGGCGGCGGTGCTGGTGGCTCCGGCGGTGGTTTCAAGTATGATATTCCTTCGGAAGCCCTTTCGGATGAAAAGTTCGCAAGGATGATTGAGGAAGCCGAAAAGTATCTTGGTATGCCGTATGTGTGGGGCGGAAGTTCCCCAAGCACCAGTTTTGACTGCTCCGGCTTCGTCTGCTGGGTCATCAATAACTGCGGCAATGGGTGGAGCGTTGGGCGTACAACAGCCAACGGCCTGCGCGGAAAGTGCAGTTATGTTTCCCCTGCGGATGCAAAGCCAGGCGACCTGATTTTCTTTGAAAAAACCTATAACACCGTTGGCGCGTCGCACGTTGGCATCTATGTCGGCAATGGTATGATGATCCACTGCGGCGATCCTATTTCCTACACCAGCATCAATTCGACCTACTGGCAAAGCCACTTTTTAGGCTTTGGCCGCATCAACTGAAAGGAGGACCGATGGGCAAAAAATTACAGAAATATCTGGATGAAGCCGAAAAAACGGAACAGCAGATCGCGGAACTGGAAGAACGGCTGAGAACCATCCGGGCAGCACAGAAAAAGGAAGAGGACAGCGAGATCATTCGTGCCATCCGCAGCACCAAGATGGGCGGGCGCGAACTGCTGGCTCTGCTGGACAACATTCAGGCGGGCAACGTGACGTTCCTGACCGCTGTAAACAACGCTTCGGAGGAAGCAGAAACGGAGGAAGCGATTGAAAAAGATGCTTAAACGGCTGGGAGTTGTTATCCCCAGCACAATTCTGACCCTGCTGATGGCAGTGGGCTTTTCGACCCCGGCCTTTGCCTTTGTGGACACCACTGAAGTGATGGAGGAACCGACACAGGTGATCGAGGAAGAGGAACCGACCGAGGAAGAAAAAATCCCGTTCACCATCGCAGGCAACGGCGAGGTGGAGGATAACATCGTGGATGACCCCAGCAAGGAGTTCTTCACAGTAAAGACCAAGGGCGGCAACACGTTCTTTCTGGTGATTGACCGGGCGCGAAACAGCGAAAACGTCTATATGCTCTCCATGATCGACGAGTACGATTTGCAGGAGTTTCTGGATGATGAAGAACGAAACGGCAAGCAGGAAGAAGAAACGCCTGCGGTAGTTCTGCCCGAAACCAAACCCGAATCTACCCCGGATGTGGAAATCGAAGAACCGAAAGAGGAATCGAGTGGCGGCATGAATAAGATTCTGCTGCTGGTATTCGTAGCTGCACTGGGCGGTGCAGGTGCTTTCTTCTACTTCTACATTTACAAACCGAAGCCGAAAGAAGAAACGCCGCAGAGTGAAAATCTGGAAACCGACCAGAGCCTTGCGACTGTGAACGAAGATAATCAGTCCGGCAACGAAAATGACACATAAGAAAACCGTAACATAAGGATGCAGGGGTAGTCGAAAGGCTATCCCTGCTTTTTTCAAAAAGGAGAAAGCGTTGAAATATCTGGTGATTGCAGAAAAACCGAGTGTATCGAAATCCATTGCAAAAGTGATCGGTGCATACCGACAGGAGGACGGGTATCTGGAGGGTGGGGATTGCGTGGTAAGCTGGTGTCTGGGGCATCTGGCAGAGTATGCAGCCCCGGAACACTACGATGAACGCTATGAAAGCTGGCGTTTTGAAGATTTGCCGATTCTCCCTGCCGAGTGGAAACTGCTGGTGCATAGCACCAAGAAGCCGCAGTTCAATGTCCTGCGCAAACTGCTCCGCAGCAAGAAATTTGATTATGTGGTGAACGCCTGCGACGCCGGACGCGAGGGCGAAGCAATTTTCCGCCGTGTGTATGCTCTTGCCGGAAGCAAACTCCCCATCAAGCGGCTGTGGATCAGCAGCATGGAGGATGCCGCCATCCAGCAGGGCTTTGAAAACCTGAGAGATGGTGCGGCGTATGATAATCTGTTTGCAGCGTCCGAGTGCAGAGCAAAAGCAGACTGGCTGATCGGTATGAATGGAACCCGTGCTTTTACGAAAAAGTACGGCAGAAAACAGACCATTGGCCGTGTGCAGACCCCGACGCTGGCGATGCTGGCCGAACGGCAGACCAAAATCCAGAACTTTGTAAAAGAACCCTATTACAAAGTGGAACTGTCCGGCGCAGGTGTCGTAGCGGTATCGGAACAGATGGCGCAGGAGCAGGACGCAGATGCTATGCAGGTTGCTTGTGATGGGCAGTGCGCGGTGGTCGGCAGCATCGAACGCAAGAGGGTAGAAAAGAAGCCTCCGAAGCTGTATGACCTGACGACCTTGCAGCGAGAAGCAAACCGTTATTACGGTATGACCGCCAGCCAGACCTTGCAGGTGTTGCAGGAACTGTATGAAGAAAAGCTGGTGACATATCCCAGAACGGACAGCCAGTTTGTGACCGAGGATATGAGCAAGACGGTGGAATCTCTGGTACTGGCCTTAGATGGCGCGGCGGCAGACGTAAGCTGCGTTATCAACAACAGCAAGGTCACAGACCATCATGCAATCCTGCCGACCATGCAGAGCGTAAAATGCAGCAAGGAAAAACTGTCCGAAACCAAACAGAGGATTCTTTCACTCATTATCTGGAAACTGCTGCTGGCCGTGCATCCGCCGTTCATCTATGAGGATGTGCTGGTGACGGTATGCTGTCAGGGACAGAATTTTACAGCAAAGTATAAGGAAATTATGCAGCCCGGATATACGGCAAAGCCTGTTCCGTTCGTAGAGCCGGAAAAGGACAAGGTTGTGCCGCTTCCGAAAAAGATGGAGCAAGGAATGGTTCTTCCGGTGGTACGGACAGAGAAAAAGCAGGGCTTTACTTCACCGCCGAAAGTCTACACCGAAGATACCCTGCTGTCGGCCATGGAAACCGCAGGCAACAAGGCATTTGAAAAGGACACGGAGAAGAAAGGTCTGGGAACCCCTGCAACGCGCGCTGCGATTCTGGAAAAGCTGGTATCCGCCGGTTATGTGCAGCGTAAAGGCAAGCAGATGATTCCCACGGAGGACGGTGTGGCCGCGATCCGCAATATCCCGGACTACCTGAAATCTGCCAGTATGACAGCCGAATGGGAAAATGACCTGCTGCGGATGGAGCGCGGCGAGATCAAGCCCTATGATTTTATGCATGGCATCCACGGATTGCTCGATAAGATGTTGGCTGACCTCCGGCAGATTCCTACTGTCGCGGCAGCTCCCAATCATAATAAGGTAAGCGTAGGAAGCTGCCCGGTCTGCGGAAACCCTGTACATGAGAGTAAGCTCAGCTTTTGTTGTGCAGACCGCAGCTGTAAATTCGCCCTTTGGAAAGAAAGCAGATACTTGTCCAACATGAGAAAAACGCTGGACAAGAAGATGGCGGTAGACCTTTTGAAGAAAGGCCGCACCCATGTAAAAGACTTTTATTCCGCGAAAAAAGATAAGACATTCGCCGCTGACCTTGTGATGCGCGTCGAAGAGGGCCGTGCACAGTACAGTCTGGAATTTCCCAAAACACCGATGAAAACGAAAACGTAAAGGAGGTTTGACCCTTGCCACAGATTAACGATATTCGAGAATTGGCGCAGCAGAACGCCCGGTATGTCAGTAACTCGCCACAGGACTGGATGAGTTATCTGGATGTGGCGGCGCGGCTGTACCGCTATTCGTTCACCGATACGCTCCTGATCCACGCGCAGCGGCCCGATGCAACCGCCTGCGCAGAAATGGAACTCTGGAATCAGAAAATGAGCCGATGGGTCAACCGTGGCGCAAAAGGCATCGCGCTTCTGGATGATACCGGACCGCGTACCAGGCTGCGGTATGTGTTCGATATTGCTGACACCCATCTGGTGCGCGGCGGCAGAACACCACTCTTATGGAACCTGGACAGCCACGAGCATGAGCAGACGATTTTAGACCATCTGGCAGACACCTACGGCCTGTCGCAGACAGACAGCATGAATACTGCCCTGCTGGAACTGGCACAGCAGCTGACCGCTGATAATCTGGATGAAGCGATGGATGGTCTGGCCCATGAGGTGGCGGATACGTTTCTGGAAGAACTGGACGAAGATAACATCCGTGTCCGCTTCCGGGAACTGATGACCAACAGTATTTTCTATACGCTTTCCCGGCGTTGCGGGCAGGAGCCTATGGATGTGCTGGACGATGATGACTTTATCCGCATCGTGGATTTCAACAAGCTGCCGGTGCTGTCGTTCCTTGGCAACGCGGTTTCCGAACAGTGCGAAGCGGTTCTTTTTGACATTGGCCGAGAGATGCGGAAAATTTACAAAAAAGAAATCACGCAGCAGCTTGAAAAATCCGTTGACAGCTTGTATAATACCAATACGGACTTTAACGCATTAAAGCACGAAACCGAAGAAAACACGACCAAAGGAGGACAAGAAAATGGAGTTGACGTATTACCGCAAGGGAGATTATCTGTTCCCGAATCTGGCCGTGAAGGACGAGCCGCAGACCATCGGGAAGTACGGGATGCTGCGCAGGACGTACCTGAAAGAGAACCGCAAGAACTGGTATCAGAGTATGCTGATGAGCGGCAGGCTGAACCAGCATCTGGCGCAGATCGAGGAAGCAGCGGAGAGCCGGGTGGAAACCCTGCTGGACAGCCTGAACGAGAAGTTTCCGGCACCGAGCAAGGAACAGGATCCGCTGGCATGGGCGGCGCACCAGAACAACCTGACGACGATGGCCGAGGAGATCGTCTTGAAGGAATTGGTGTACAATTAACTGAACCGACAACGGAACAGGATTTGAGCGAAGCAGAGGAAGAAATTGCCTCTGCTTTTTCTTTTCCTGATTTGCCGACCGTGGAACAGCAGATCCGCGCCATTGAAGCACCGATCCGGGCGCGGTATGCGGACGAGATTGCACTTGATTCCGAAGTAGTCGATGAAATCCTGCGCACGGGCAGCAACCGCAGCAAGGGTCAGCTGCGCCTGATCTACAATTTTATGGTCGAGAAAACCCCGGAAGAATACACGGAGTTCGTAAAAAACGAATATGGTACGGGCGGCAAAGGCTTTGAAATTGGCGGTGCGAAGTATGCGGTCTGGTTCGATGATTTTGGACTGCGCATTGCAGCAGGTGATACGGCTAAGGGCGGCACGATTGTCAATGCGTTTCTTTCGTGGGAGGATGTGAGTAACCGTATCCATGAACTGCTCCGGCAGGGTGAGTATGCTCCGCAGGCGGTTCTGGATGCTGCACGGCAGAATGCTTTGCAGGAACACGCGCAGACATTGGCTTACATGGAGCGCGACTTGGCAGATGGCGTTGCCGAAGCAGTCTTTCAGGATGTAGAAATCTTCAGGGGCGGTTTCCCGGAACTGACAGACAGGCTGGCGGGCTTGCTGGATAATACGGATTTTCTGACCGATCTCAATGAGAGATTGTCCGCGCTGGGGGAAGCCTACGTCGAAGATAAAGACCTGATGCGGATGCACTTTTATAAGCCGGATAAGGTGGCGGCACTGTTCCACCAGTTTGCGAAACCTTATCAGAACTACTCGGCGCGGGATGGCTTTCACTGGAATGAGTATAAGAAGTTCATCACGGAAGATGAAATAAACGCTTATTTCACACGGGGCAGCAATTATTCGGACAGTCGGCTGGCAATTTATTCGTTCTTCTTAAACCATGAAGATAAGAAGGAGCGGTCAGACTTTCTGAAAGACCATTATGGAATCGGCGGCAGCAGCCATTCACTCTGCGGGGCAGACGATTCTCACGAAGATCACGATGGCAGGGGCATTTCTTTGGAGCGTGGCGCATACGGAAACCCGGATGCAAGCGTTCATCTGAACTGGAATCAGGCCGCAGGCCGGATCGACCAGCTTATCCGTGACAGTGAGTATTTGAAGCCGGCAGACTACTCCCGGATGCCTGCTTATGAGCGCGAGCGGATGGCAATGCGGGTGATGGGATTCTATCATCATCTGCCGAACGACGTGGAGCGGCCTTATCCGCAAGACCTTTACCATGAAGAAGGACGAAAGGTTCTCGTTGAAAAGCTGGAAGCCCCTGAACAGGCGGTGGAACTGCTGGAGCAGATGGACAATGCACTGCTGTCCGTGCCGCTGGATTCGGAAGAATATGAGCGTAAGGCAGAATCCCTCTCTATCCTGCACCAGTATGTTGAGGGAACATACACGATTTTCCCGGAAAAGAAGCGGGCTGTTGAGATTATGGTTCCTGAACAGGGGCAGATTTCCATGTTTGACTTCATGGAGCAGGAGCCGCAATCGAAAGAGCAGTCAACCGCCGCAGCGGTTGAGAAACCCCAAAAGGATGCGCCTCTTGTGGATGTAAAGCCCTCTAAGCAGATGCTGCAGCCCCTGCCGCTGGATGCTGCCAACGAGTATAACGCTCTGAAAGAGCATTACCCGGATGCGCTGGTCGGTTACGAGCAGTACGGAAACTTTGAGTTCTACGGTGAAGATGCCAAGCGCGTTTCGGCACTTCTGGGAACAAAAATTCTGGAAAAAGAAACTGCACTTGGCAAAGTTGAGGTATCTGGTTTCCCGCGTGAGCAGTGGGTTTCACAGGCAATGAAGCTCTGGAAGCAGGGGGAGAGCGTCTATCTGTCCGGCCAGCAGGAAGATGGAACCCATGCGCAGACAAAGTATTTCCGCAGAGAGGAATATCTGCCAGTCAATACCATCGTTGAATTGGACGATAGAGAGTTCCGTGTGGATTCGGTCAACTTTGAACAGGGAACGGTCAGCTTGCAGGACATGACCCTTGCAAAAGAAGCCCGGTATCCGATTTTCCGAACGGAACCGCTGGAGTACATTCGGCACCTGTATGAACAGGTCGATGTGCCGATGGAAGAGGCGGTGGAAATCACGGTCTTTACGGCTCTGCATAATGCTGGTGTGGCTTACGAGGATTTTTCCCCGGAGCAGATGGATGTGATCTATTCGGTGGCAGAATCGGGTGGCGAGTTGGAAGAACTGCTGAATCCCGACTTTCCGCCGGAACAGATGCAGCTGATCGCAGATGTGCAGAACCGAACGGATGCCATTAGCCGCGCAGCGGCAGAGGAAGCCCTTGAACCGCTGACGCAGCAGCCTATGACCCCGGCAGAGGTCAACCATGCACGGCGGCAGCACAATCTTCCGCTGGACAGCGGTGCGATAGAACTGCCTGCACAGCCCAAACAGGAGCCTATGAACTTCCGTATTACGGACGATGATCTCGGCGCAGGAGGGCCGAAAACAAAGTATAAAGCCAATGTGGAAGCCATTCGGGTGCTGCAAACGCTGGATGCAGAGCAGCGGCAGGCCACAGCGGAGGAACAGGAAATCCTTTCCCGGTATGTGGGATGGGGCGGCATTCCGCAGGCGTTTGATGAAAGCAATGCGGAGTGGTCGAAAGAGTATGCCGAACTGCAGTCCCTGCTCACGGCAGATGAGTATAAGGAAGCCCGTGCCAGTACCCTGAATGCGTTTTACACTTCCCCTACGGTCATCAAGGCAATGTATGAAGCTCTGGGCAATATGGGATTGTCCAAAGGCAATGTGCTGGAACCGTCCTGTGGTGTCGGCAATTTCATGGGTCTGGTGCCGGACAGCATGGAAAAGATTCGGATGTACGGTGTGGAGCTGGACAGCATTTCAGGCCGCATTGCACAGCAGTTGTACCAGAAAAACAAGATTGCGGTGCAGGGCTTTGAAACGATGCAGTTCCCGGACAGCTTCTTTGACTGTGTTGTGGGTAACGTACCGTTTGGTAATTACAAAGTACCGGATAAGCGGTATGACCGCCACAATTTTCTCATCCACGATTATTTTATCGCCAAGAGCCTTGACCTTGTGCGTCCGGGTGGTGTGGTGGCGGTGGTAACGTCCAGCGGTACGATGGATAAGAAGGATTCCTCTGTCCGTGAGTACCTTGCCAACCGTGCTGATCTGGTCGGTGCGATTCGTCTGCCGAACAATGCGTTCCAGCGCAATGCCAACACGGGCGTGGTTGCTGACATTCTGTTCCTGCAGAAGCGTGACCGTGCAGCGGTGGAGCGGGCTGACTGGGTGGATCTCGGTGAAACACCGGAAGGCTATTCCATCAACCAGTATTTTGCGCAGCATCCTGAAATGGTGCTGGGCGAGATCACCACGGAAAGCACCCAGTACGGCAAGCAGGAAACAACGGTCAAGCCCATCGAGGGCGCAGACCTTGCCGGGCAGTTAAAAGAGGCGGTCGGCAACATCCAGGCTGCCATCACGGAGCCGGAAATCTCCGACGATGAACTGGATGTGCAGGAAGAACCTATTCCAGCAGACCCCAGTGTGAAGAATTTCAGCTTCACGAACGTGGACGGGCAGATTTACTACCGCGAAAACTCTTTTATGAACAAGGTGGAACTGCCTGCCGTAACTGCAGAGCGGGTGCTGGGTATGATCGCTCTGCGGGAAACCACCCGGAAGCTGTTGGATTGTCAGCTGCATGATGGTTCGGATGCGGAAGTACAGCTTTTACAGAATGAACTGAAACAGCAGTACACCGCATTTAAGGCGCAGTATGGCCTTATCAACAGCACGGCCAACAAGCGGGCATTCCGACAGGACAGCAGCTATTGTCTGCTGGCATCACTGGAAATTCTGGATGAAGAGAAGAATCTCAAACGACTTGCCGATATTTTCACCAAACGTACCATCCGTAAGCCGGAGCCTGTTACCTCGGTGGATACACCCAGCGAAGCTCTGGCACTTTCCATTGGAGAAAAAGCAAAGGTGGATGTGCCGTTCATGGCGCAACTCTGCGGTAAACCGGAACAGGAGATCACGGATGAACTGGCAGGTGCGATTTTCCGAAATCCTGTGACACAGCAGTGGGAAACCTCGGATGAATACCTGTCCGGCAATGTGCGTGAAAAACTGGCCACAGCAGAAACCTTTGCGGCAAACCATCCAGAGTATCAGATCAATGTGGACTACCTGAAAAGGGTACAGCCCAAAGATCTGGACGCTTCGGAAATTGAAGTGCGGCTGGGTGCAAACTGGGTAAAACCGGAATACATCACGCGATTTATGCGGGAAGTGTTCAAGACACCCGGCTACTATGCAGGCGATGAAATCAAGGCAACCTATTCCGAAATCTCCGGCGCATGGAATATTTCTGGCAAGTCGATGGATCGCGGCAATCCGCTTGTTACCAATACCTACGGAACGATGCGGGTCAATGCCTATAAGCTACTGGAAGATGCGCTGAACCTTCGGGATACCAAAATCTACGATACGATTCACGATGCGGATGGCGACCACCGTGTGCTGAATAAGCAGGAAACCATGCTTGCACAGCAGGCACAGGAATCCATTCGGGAAGCGTTTAAGCAGTGGATTTTCAAGGATTTAGACCGCCGCGAGGATTTATGTGCGACCTATAATCGGATTTTCAATGCGATTCGTCCCCGTGAGTACGATGGCAGTCATATTCGTTTTGAGGGCATGACCCCGGAAATCTCTTTGATGCCGCACCAGAAAAATGCGGTAGCGCACATTCTGTACGGCAACAATACGCTGCTGGCGCATTGCGTGGGCGCAGGCAAGACCTTCCAGATGATTGCTGCCGGCATGGAAAGCCGCAGGCTGGGCTTATCGCAGAAAAACCTCTATGTGGTGCCGAATCACCTCACAGAACAGTGGGGTGCAGATTTCCTGCGGCTCTATCCCAATGCCAATGTGCTGGTGGCAACGAAAAAGGATTTTGAACCCAGCAATCGAAAGCAGTTCTGCTCCCGTATCGCAACCGGCGATTACGATGCCATCGTGATCGGTCATTCGCAGTTTGAGCGTGTGCCGCTTTCCCCGGAACGACAGAAAGCCATTGTAGAGCGTCAGATCGACGATATTACGCTGGCTCTGGCCGATGCCCGGAGTGAGGACAGCCGCAGTTTTACGGTCAAGCAGATGGAAAAAACAAAGAAAACGCTGGAAGCAAAGCTGCAAAAGCTGAACGACCAGACGAGAAAGGATGATGTGGTTACATTTGAGGAACTGGGTGTTGACCGCCTGTTTGTGGACGAGTCGCATTTCTATAAAAATATGTTCCTCTACACAAAAATGCGGAATATCGCAGGTATTGCACAGACCGATGCACAGAAGTCCAGCGATATGTTTGCAAAGTGCCAGTATCTGGACGAACTGACAGGCGGCAAGGGCGTGACCTTTGCAACCGGAACCCCGGTCAGCAACTCGATGGTGGAACTGTACACCATTATGCGGTATCTCCAGTATGACACCCTGCAGAAGATGGGGCTGAGTCACTTTGATGATTGGGCGGCGTCCTTTGGTGAAACCGTTACGGCAATCGAGCTTTCCCCGGAAGGTACAGGCTATCGGGCGAAAACACGTTTTGCCCGGTTCTTCAATCTGCCGGAGCTGATTTCGCTGTTCAAAGAATCGGCAGATGTGCAGACGGCGGATATGCTGAACCTGCCTGTGCCGCAAGCAGAGTACATCAACGAAGTGCTGAAACCGAGCGAAACGCAGGAAGAAATGGTCAGTTCCTTTGCAGACCGTGCCGAGGCTGTACGCAACGGTAATGTGAACCCCAGATTCGATAATATGCTCAAAATTACCAACGATGGCAGAAAACTGGCACTCGACCAGCGTCTTATGAACGAGATGCTGCCGGACGAGCCGGAGAGTAAGGTGAATCGCTGTGTGGACAATGCGTTCAAGGTCTGGGAAGAATCTGCGCCGGACAGGGGAACACAGTTGATCTTCTGTGACTTATCGACACCAAAAGCCGATGGTACATTCAACGTCTACGATGATGTGCGGGAGAAGCTGGTGGAGAGAGGTGTTCCCCGTGAAGAAGTGGCGTTCATTCATGAGTATAACACGGAAACCAAAAAGGCGGAGCTTTTTGCAAAGGTGCGCGCCGGACAGGTGCGTATCCTGATGGGGTCTACGCCGAAACTTGGCGCAGGAACCAATATTCAGGATCGGCTGATTGCCCTGCATCATCTGGATTGTCCGTGGAAGCCCTCTGACCTGGAACAGCAGGAGGGACGTATTCTCCGGCAGGGAAACCGGAATAAGCAGGTGAAAATCTATCGTTACGTCACTGAAAATACGTTTGATTCGTATATGTGGCAGATTCTGGAAAACAAGCAGAAGTTCATTTCTCAGATCATGACGTCCAAATCCCCTGTCCGTGCCTGCGATGATGTGGACGATACCGCACTGTCCTATGCCGAAATCAAGGCGCTGGCAACGGGTAATCCATACATCAAGGAAAAGATGGATTTGGATATTCAGGTCAGCAAGCTGAAACTGCTGAAAGCCAATCACACCAGTCAGATTTATAGTCTGGAATCCGATATTGCGCGCCGCTATCCGCGAGAAATTACTGCGGCAAAGGGTCAGATCGAAGCCCTGAAAACCGATATGGAAGCGGCAAAACCGCTTCTGGCGCAGGACAAAGACCATTTTGCTATGGAAATCAGCGGCAAGGTGTACACCGAACGCAAGGAAGCAGGTGCGGTCATCATCGAGGCTTGTAAGGCTTTGAAGGCGGCTGGTACCGAGGGCAGGATCGGCAACTACGGTGCGTTTGAACTGCATTCCCGGTTTGACAACTTCGATAAGGTGTTTCGTTTGTCCATCAAGGGCGCATGGAACTATTCGATGGAAGTCGGCAAAGACCCGCTGGGTAATATCCTGCGCGTTACCAATGCACTGGCAGGCATCGAAAAAGCATTGCCGCAGGTGGAACGCAGACTGGAAAATCTGGAACAGCAGTTGGCGCAGGCAAAGGAAGAAGCCAAACGTCCTTTCGCGCAGGAAGCAGAATTGGCCGAAAAATCTGCGCGCCTTGCGGAGCTGAATTCACTGCTCAACATGGACGAAAAGGGCAGTGAGGATGCACTGGGAGTGGATGAGGAAGCAGCCGAAACCGAAGTCGCTGATAGGCCGCGCAAGCCTGTGAACTATGCAGGCCGCGTTGCAGAGCGAACTGCGGACAATTTGCGGAAACCCTCTGTACTGGCACACCTTCATGCAAAACAGGTAGAACGCAGCGTAGAACCGCAGAAATCCCAGAAGCGGAAAAGTCACGATATGGAACTGTAAATAGGATAACCCCGTTAGATCTCTGCAAGGAATCTAACGGGGCATTTTTGAAAAAGGAGGGCATTTGCTGACATTAACACCGATCAATCTGAAAACGGCAAACGCATTTGTGCAGCAGTATCACCGCCACCATAAGCCGACACGAGGGCATAAGTTCTCCATCGGCGTATCTAAAAACGGAGAACTGGTGGGCGTTGCTATCTGCGGCAGACCCGTGGCACGGCGGCTGGACGATGGCTACACGCTGGAAGTCAACCGTCTATGTACGAATGGAACGCCGAATGCTTGCAGTATTTTGTATGCGGCGGCATACCGTGCAGCACGGGCCATGGGTTACAACAAAGTGATCACCTACATTCTGGACACGGAGAATGGCAGCTCCCTGAAAGCTGCCGGCTACACCTGTGAGGGCAGAGCCGGAGGCTTGGAATGGAACGGCGCAAAAGCACCAAAACAGGCCGACCAATATCCGCGCCAGATGAAAACACGATGGGTCAAGAAAAAGGAGGGCTTGCATGGCAGTTGACCGCAAACAGCAGATGAAAGAAATCACGGAACGGCTGGAGCAGGGCGTAAAGGACATTTTTACTTCGGAAATGTACACGACGTATCTGCGCACGATGGCAAAATTCCATAATTACAGCTTCAACAATACGCTGCTGATTGCGATGCAGCGGCCTGACGCCACACTGGTGGCAGGATTTAACGCATGGAAAAACAAGTTTAACCGCTACGTCAAAAAAGGCGAAAAGGGCATCCAGATCATTGCCCCGGCTCCCATCAAGGAAGTGGAAGAACGCGAGAAAATCGACAAGGATACGGGCCTGGCTGTGCTGAACGAAAACGGTGAGCCGGAAATGGAACGTGTGGAGTATGTGGTTCCGAGGTTCCGATTGACGACCGTTTTTGATATATCGCAGACGGATGGGGAACCGATTCCGTCGCTGGAAGTGAACGAACTGACGGCCAGCGTCAAAGACTATGCGCTGCTTACGGCGGCAATCGAGCAGGTATCGCCTGTGCCGATGCGGTTTGATGAAATCGAAGGGGATGCCAAAGGCTATTACAGTGATGCAGACAAAGAAATCTGCATTCAGGTCGGCATGGGCGAGAGCCAGACAATCAAGACGATGATCCACGAAGTTGCTCATGCGATGCTGCATAACAGCGATTTCATGAAACAGCGCGGGGAAGAAAAAGACCGGCTCACGAAAGAAACCGAAGCGGAAAGCATCGCATTTACGGTTTGCTCGGCTCTGGGCATTGACACATCCGACTATTCTTTCCCGTATGTGGCAAGCTGGGCCAGCGGCAAAGAGATGAAGGAACTGAAAGATTCGATGGATACGATTCGATTGACCGCAGCCGATTTTCTGGAAAAGCTGGAAGCGGCGGTGGCAGAAAGGAGCGCAGAGCGCATGACCGCGATGCAGTATGCGGAAAAGCTGATTGCCGACAAGGAAAAGGAAAAAACGATTTTCGATGATGAGCAGCGAAACCTCATCGTGAATTTTGCTTTCAAGCGGGATGACCGGGCAGCAACGGAAGAACTGGTGAAGGGTCTGGCGGCTGCACTGGCCGAGGATGACAAAGAAGAAGTCAACCGCCTGATGTACGATGCACAGGAGAAAATCGAAAATCTCCCGGATGGGATGATTGGTCTTTCCGAAATGCACGACTATGGCTACCTGAAAGATGATGTGCTGCCGCTGACGAAAGAGGGCGCACGGGAATGGCATCGGCTGGGTGAGAGGATCTATCCGTTGTTCCGTGATGGCACGGCAGGTGATTATGCAAGCCAGGAGGGAATCGAGCAGCACGATGGCATTTTCGGCATTAAGGCAGACGCATGGGATGCGATTTTGCTGGAACAGCGGGAAGATTATGCAGAGGACGAGTATGCGCGCCCGGATTTTCCGCTGACAGTAATAAACCGTGAACAGGCTCTGCGGCTGTATGACGAGGGAAAGCAGATTTATCTCGTCCGCATCAGCCCGTGGCCGATTCTTGTCACGGCACGAGAGGAAATCGAGCGCGGAAGTGATACCTTCCAGATTGCAATAGCAGATTTGGAACAGGAGCGGAACATGACAGAACAGGAAAATGTGCTGCTGAATAGCGGTGAAAAGCAGTTCGGTATTTACCAGATCACCGCCCGTGACCCGGAACACGACTACCGCTTCATGGGGCTGGACTATGTGCAGAAGAAAGGCATAACGGTTGCTCGTGCAGATTATGACCTGATCTATGCCGCACCGCTTACGGACAAGGATACGCTGGATGGCATTTATGAACGGTTCAATATCCAGCGTCCGGCAGACTTTACTGGTCATTCGCTGTCGGTTAGTGATGTGGTGGTACTCAATGATGGCAGTACGGTCAAAGCCTACTATGTGGACAGTATCGGTTTTGCGGAACTGCCGGATTTTTTCAAGGAAAGGAATATGGATTTGCAGAAAGAGAACCTTTTGAACGAAAAATTGCAGGAAATCGAAATCTTTGATAAGCCTGGTCTTTTCAGCAATGGCCGACTGCGGGATGAAGATGTGCCGGAGGGTTTATATCGCTATGACCTGCGCGGCTCGGACTACGACCCAGGCCAGCCCATTACAGTGGAGAAAACTGTGGTGGTGAACCATGCGGCGTCTGTCCTGATGGCCGAAGAACTTGACCTTGGCGCAGAGGGGCGGCTGGAACTTGGCGAAGAAGGACTGAACTTCACAGGCGCAGAGTTGACCGTGCGAGAGTTCATAGAGGAACAGCAGCAGAAAAGGAAGGGTCTGATCCACGACGATTCCGACCACATCACAGTCGAGGGGCATATCGGTACATGGTATTCCGTTGATGAAACGGAGATCGGCGGCGAGAAGTTCTTCCTGCTGGAGCATGAGGAACACGGCGATATGGCGGCTTGTGTTGCAGTCAATGAGCAGGGCAAACTGGTGGCAGAGGATTTGTGGAACGGCTTTGATGAGGATTTTCAGGAGGCTGTGCAGAAATATTTCTCTGAAAAATGGAATATGCCGAAAAAAGAAGATGTGGTATCGGAGATCATTGAAAAGGCTGTGCCTGTGCCGGATAACAGCGCACAGGGCTATTCGGATGTGCCTGTCTACTATGAGCCGTTCAGCTATGCCAAAGAAAATGACGAGGTGGATTTATACCGCACATCCTATCGGCTGAACAGTGAGTGCAAGCAGGCAATCCATGAAGCGATTGCGGACAATTATGACGGAATGTACCTTGGCGATGGCGCGGTCGATCAGGTGGTGCGGCAGTACGGTATGGAGCGCGTGGGCTACATTCTGGCAAATACTCTGCACCATAAAAGCTACGATGGCCGTTTTTCTCATAGCAATAAGGAATGGGCAGAGCAGGTCAGCACCTCGGAACATAATGCAGACCGCATGACCTTCCGCACGGATTGGGTGGTTGACAGCCACCCGGCTATTCTGGATGGCTTTGTAACAATGTTCAGAAAAGAACTGGAAGCGCAGAAAGAACAGAAAGAACAGGAACAGCCTTTCGTAAAGCAGTTCTATGTGGTCGAAAATATGCAGGCCGCGCCTTTGAAAATTGAGCGGTTCGGAAATCTCGACGATGCAATGTCGCAGTATCAAGCACTTCCGAACCATTACATGAAAGCCTTGGGTGTGGAGAAAAATCCTGATCCGCTGCCTGGTTCACTGGATGTTTTGCAGTGCAGAAACGGCCTTGACACCATCGTAGAGGACTATAAAACGGTTCCGGGCTGGGATAACCCGTATATCCAGAATCATGTTGTCCAGCCGTTGCAGGGAGCCTTAGCTGTGCAGGATGTGGAGTTGGCATACGAATTGCCGGATGCCTATTTTCACATTCAGACCTGTGACGATGGCTTCGACTATACCTTATATAATAAGGACTTCACGGAACGGGATGGCGGTGTCCTTGAAACGGATGGAGATAAGCCTGTGCAGGAGGCTATGACGGAGCTATTGACAGAGTTTGGCTATGATGCAGCACAGGGCAAGGTCATGGATGCGGCAGAACTGCGGGAACAGGCTGATACGGTGGTGGAACAGCAGGCAGAAGTTTTGAAAGAAAAACTCGCTGCAGAAAGACCTGCGCCGCAAGAAACGCTTAGCTTTTATGTTGCGGAGTGCTTGGAGTTTACGTTTGCGGGAGAGTTTCACGATCATCTGACCATGGAAGAAGCCTTGGAAGCCTATGACAAGATTCCGTCCGAACGGATGAATGCTGACAAGTGCATTGGATTCTGCATCGAGGAAGATGGTGGCTTTGTTGGAATGTATGAGCTGGTCGTGAACGATAAAGTGCAGCGCGAGAACATCAATTCCATCAACTACTTCAGGGATGATAAGCTGGTGCAGCAGGCTATCTCTGATATGGAAAAGTTGATGGCGGCACGGCAGCAGAGTAAAGAGCAGGAACGCGGCAGTACGAAAAAGTCTGTTCTGGATGCCCTGCGCAGTCTGAAAGCCAAGAAACAGGAGCAGCCTGCACAGGATCAGCCTAAACCGCAGAAAAGCAAAAAGAGGGGAGATATTGAGTTATGAGCAATGTGCGTTTTGATGAACTGGAATTGATGCTGATGGCGATGTTTGAGCAGCCGACACTCAAAGATACGATTCAGGTGTTGCTGGAAGTTCAGCCGCTTGTAGCAGAGGATGCAGAGATGTCTGCGCTTGTCCAGCAGACTATCCCCAAGATGCAGCGGTTGACTGAGCCGCAGTTCAAGGGGCTGGAGCTGGAATGGCATAGGCCGGAGGATGATGCAGGAAAATGAGTTCAGATGTGTTTGCAATCTATCAGATCGATAATTCTGAGAAAAACCGTGAGTATCGCTGCCGCAGCTATGAATACCAGATTCAGCATGGCTTTATGATAACCGCAGACAATTATGGCACGGGCTACTCTGGTACGGCTTCACGGGGAATGGGCGCGGAAGCGATTCGTAAAAAGATGGAAAGCATTAACCCGGACAAATTCAAAATTAGAAAATTTGGGGTTAGTGATGTCATCGGATTGACTGCGGCAGGCAAAACCTCTTTTTTCTATGTTGATAAGGATAGGCTGGTGAGATTCAACGGCTTTTTCCCAAAGCCCCAGAGCGGCACATACCTGATTCTTGATGAGGGCGGCTATCAGGTGGCAGGACAAAAAGGCACATGGATGGTATCGGATGAAGTAGAGGTCGATGGTCAGCGGTTTGTTCAGATGAGAAGTGAACAAACGAAGAATCCACCGCCGAGCATTATTCTTCACGAGAGCGGAGCCTTTGTGACGCAGACAGCTTTAGGTTTCGATGGAGAAGCTACCAGAAAGATGCGTGCTTTCCTGCAGGGCCCAAAGCCTGAACTGCTGCACCATCAGAAGTTCTTTGAAAACGGTACAGCGGAACGCGCCAAAGAATCCGGCACAGAGCAAAACTACAATATGATAGATGGCTGCGTCAACAATGTACCGAAAAAGCCCCGGCGCATTGGTGGCAGGTGGTCGGTGCTGGATCGGCTGCATATTAAGCAGGCTGAGCGGCGACAAAAAGACAATGCACCGCAGCAGGAGCAGGAAAGAAGTCGAAAAAGTTAAAATGCCGTAATGTCGTTGAGATGGCTTCCCCCAAAAGGAGGCCATCTTTTTTGCGTTAGAGTCGTAATGTAAAAAACTTTTTTACATTACGATTGATTTCCCGAAGCTGATGGTATATAATAATAGCAGAAGGGAGAGATGAAAAATGCGTTTTGATGAACTTTTTGAAATGAGAAAACTGACAGGAACAAAATTAAAGGACTATATTCGCAGCAATGGATTCTCAAAAGTATCGTTCTGCAAGAAAACAGAGATTTCTCGCCCTACTTTAGATAAGATTTTGAATGGCGAGATAGATAGCAAAAGCACGTTCGATAAGCACTTGAACAAGATTCTTACCAGTTTGAGCATTGACCCGGATACTTTGATGGGATTTTCACCGAGAGTGCAAAGTGTAGATGCCGTGTACTCGCAGAATGCGCCGATTGATTATCAGATGAATGATAAGGCAAAAATGGAGTACGATCTGTTGCAGGATATTCTAAACCTTTGCAGTGTTTATTATTAAAGGCGGAAGGCTATGAGTGAGCGAATTACAGCAGCCAACTTAGATGAAGTTATCAAAAGGAACGAAGTTATCGAGGAACAGATGAAGCAGAGTGCTTCGCTTATCTGGTCAAAATACAATCCGATGCAGATAAATTCTCCGATACAGTTGGCGTTACAGATTTTAAGACCATATGGTTTGATACAGCTGCCGATTGATAATCGCTATTTAAGCGGAGCAATTTTTGTTCGGGATGGAAAACGAATCCCCTTGATAAATACGGCACTTCCGAGAGCAAATCAGTATTTTACGGCATGGCATGAAATTTATCATCTATTGTTTGATGAAGTTTCTTTTGACCATTTAATTGAATCCGAAATCCTGATGGAAGAACGAAAAGCAGAATACTTTGCTGCGCTTATGCTTCTGGGAAACCTTATGCCGTACTTTGAGGGCTTAAAGGATATGGAGTTCCAAGCAAAAGCGTTTCAGTGCATGAACGCTTTCCAAGCTCCCTATAAGGCGGTGCTGATTTCTCTGTATGAAAGTGCAGTAAAGAATGGGAACACGGCTATTGTGGAAGAAGTTAAGGAAAACTTTGATGTGCAGGTTGAAGATATTGCACAGAGATTCCGCGATTTGGGATTGGATGATTCCCTTGTACGGCCTTCGTATGTAGTAAATGTAAGTCCGCTGCAAGAGAAAATCAATAAGACGATTCGCAATGAGCCGGAAGTGGAATACCATAAAGACAATGAAGCATTTCTAAAAACGGTTTTAAGTGAATTTAAAATGCTGACGGGAGAGGCCGATGCTTAATATACCAGAGTATAAAGAATATGCTGGGGAAACCAAAATAGCACTTATGGATAACTCATCACTGGCATTTATGCACGAGTTGAGCCAGAGAAGTTATCCATCTGATGGAATCCTCAGCGTATACGATTTGATTCTGATACCAAAGTGGGTAATGGAGGAAATTGAGGATTCTACATACAGAAGCACCTATGTTGAGCAGCTTCAGGCACAAGGGTATCCTATTCGTTGGATTGATGAAACAAAGTACGGTGCTTTTGTCAATGATGAAGATGTGAACCTGTACTACATCGTTGAAGCTGCGGTATCGCGTGTGTCAGAGTTGATGCGCTTCCTTCGCAGAAAAGTAAAAACCGAAGATCTGATTGATTTGCCTTCCGCAGAGGAATGGATGAACCGGCTGTACGATGAATGGCCGATTCATGGAAGAACGCTGTCAACGGGTCGCACTCTTAAAAAGAATGCGGGAGAAATCTCGTTGACGATCCTTGCTGAAATATTCGCGTGGTATCATGATGGAGTGGACAGCCTGACAATCTATACGCAGGATACGGATGCGCATGAGTTCCAAACGAATGCAGAGCGCATTTTAACGGGAAATTCTGAATTTACTCCTGCACTGGATTCTCCGATTTCGGTGGCATTTAAGTCAAATGACTTTATTTTGTGTCAGATGTATCGTGAGGGAGCCTTGACTTTGGATGCGGTGCGGCAGCTTCGCCACGATGATAGAAAATTGACTTATACACGGCAGCAAGCGGATAAGTCGATTATTTGCCGCAAAGAAGTTATAACGAAAGAGCAGTTCATTGATTTGATTCAGGATGCGACAGTTCAAATCCTGTTCTAAGAGTAATATGGTAGAAAATGGTCAGCCCTAGTCTTTCGCAGGAAAGACCAGGGCTGGCTTTTTGTTTTATAGAGAGTGTTCGTTCTTTCGGGATTGCTGCTGTTCGCGCCGTGCTTCTCGTTCTGTTCCCAGAATGTTATCTACATTGGCACATACAGTCTGGAGTTCCCTGTGGTAATCTTTGAAATAGTGGTATGTGTCATACTGGGCATCTTTTTGAATGGTAAGCTGCTCCTTTTCAGTCCGAAGGTCTTTCATGGTCGGGAACTTTCCATCTGGGGAGTGCTGCTTTAGAATGCGGAGTGCTTCTTCATATTTGGCAATATCCTCTGCATGAGCCTGACGGAAAGATTTCTTATTGCCGGATTTCAAAAAATCACCATAGACTGATTTTGTAGAAAGATACTGGCCTAAATAACGAATCTGTTCGTTGACCTTTTTCAATTTGGCTTCGGTGAATTTGGCATCACTTCGAGCTTTCGCCATTTTGGATTGGATGGTGTCAGTGGTATCGGAGAGTTTTTCGTAAGAATCGTATCCATGTTCCTGCACATAAGCGACTGTCCGTGCCATCTGCTGCAAATTGGAAATCTTGACTTTCTGTGCATACGCACGGCTCTGTTGCGCTTTTACACAGGTCTGCAAATCAACCACAAGGCGCAGATCGGACTTAATGAACAGAATGGCCAGAGGATCATCTGCCGCCAAATGAGGATTGTTCCGTTCTTTGTTCCGCGCATTTTCTGCAAAAATGCGGAGAAGCCTATCGCGGTCATAATTAGAACCGAGGGCGCGGGCAGAAATGAATTTCTGTCGGTCAGCAGGAAGATAGCTGAATCGTCCGCGATGGTCTTTTACTGAAATTCCGTATTCTGCTTTCAGCAATCTCTGAAATTCTTCAAAAGATGTGGCACGTTCCGCGATGTCAGAAATGGCATTGCGGATTTTTTCTTTGTTTGTTTCAAAGGTGGTGTGCATGGGGGTGATGCCATCGCCCAGAAGTTCCATGTTTGCAATGTCCAGATTCAGCTGCCCACGCCGCTGCACATGGTACTCCTGCTGTGTGATTTTATCCGCAGCAGGGGAGAGCAGATCGACCTGATGCAGCCCTTCGCGCTGGCAAATATCCATCAAAGATTTTTGCAGGTGCTTCAAATAGTCTTTGGTAAGGTGGTGCTTGTATCCAGCCTTGCAGTCGATTGGCCGTTCGGTGTAGGTCTGAGGCTCTATATCGAATTTGCGCAGGCTGTTGATTATGATGTGGGTATGGATGTTGCCTGTTCCGTTATTGCCATCTGTATGGGTGCAGACCAAAGCCTGATGCCCTGGAAAATTAGCTTTTGCGTATTCCAGCCCGATGGCCTGTGCACATTCTCCTGTTAGATCGTGGTCGGCGTTATCTCTGGGGTCATGGCTGATAATGTAGTGGTGGCTTTTGATTTCATCATAGGTGTTGTTCTTATGGTGCTGCTGGTTTAACAGTTCACATTCAAGGTCGAAGGTTTCGGGATGGCAGTTCAAACCGTCAAGATAAAATTCTTCCCGAAGCAGCATATTCCCACTTTCATCCAGAACTGGAACCAGATGAAACTCGTCGTGCTGGTATTTAAGATAGTCGATGGCACTCCCATAATTGGCATTTTTACTTGCGATGTGTTTTAGAATTGCCACGATATACACCTCCAAGCTGAACGATTTCCTGCCGTAGTTCACGGATTTCCGCAATGCACCTTTTTAGTTCTTCTAACATTCCGCGTGATGCCAGACCGCCGCCGTGAAAAAAGCGGGCAATCTGGTTGAGATTGTTCCCGATGCCTGCGGCCTGCACCGTCAAATTCTGAATTTCTCCCAGATCGGCAACGATATTATAATTGACTTCCAGCTTTTCGCGGAGAGCTTGTTTGCGTACAAAAGTACCAATCGGGTATCCGGCGTCTTTAGCGTATCCGGCTACCAGCTCATATTCCAATTCTGTGAAACGGATGTAAACTCGTTTCCCCCTATGAAGCGATTCGTCTTTCTTTGGTCGAGCCATAGCATAATCCTCCTGCACTTTATAGTTGCAGAGCAACTCCCGATAAGCCGTAGGCGTTCGGCTGCGAACACATTCATGTGGAGCCAGATAGCCAAAATCCAAGATTTTGTGCGTACCGTGGGAATGGGGAACGGAATCCCCATCAAGATTGCCAGCCGGGAAAAACCACGAAAGTGAGTTTTGAGCGGCTATGGGCGAATCTTGCGCTAAGAGAGAAAAAGCCCCACGACCTGGAAAATCGAGAATTGTCCTTATACCTATAACATTCTGAAACCACCTTTTGGCAACCACTTAAAAAATATTTTTGTGAAATTTCAAAATTTGGTTGCCAAACACCCCTTTTAGAATGCTATAGGTGAAGGGAGGTATTTGATGTACCAGAAAATGACGCATACACTTGAGGATTTGAAGAAATTGGCAGCGATGGAACTTCGGGATGTGAACCGTGAAGAACTGGTGGACATCAACGATGTGGAAATCAAGAAAGACCTGTCGCAGCGAGAACGGATGGTTGATTTTGTTTCACAGATCAAGAACCCCTACTGCTATCTTGACCGGGGAATGGTCGTAAAGATCAGTTTTGCCGGAGAGAACCGATTAGAGGACACGCTGAAAAAATGCGCAAGGACACATCGGAAATAAAAAAAGAAGAAAGCAGAAGAAAATTTACACTTTAGCACATTAAAGCGTTGACATAAACCGTGAAATATGAGATAATGGCTTTGGGTCAAAACAGAATATGCTGATAAAGCCGATAATTTCTTGGTTTATTGTCTGAACGACAAATAGATTAGGAGGTTATCGGCTTTTTATGTTTTTTCAGGGAAATGAAAAATACAACTGCGCCACATATCTTCGTTTGTCGCGTTCGGATGGCGACCAGCAGGAGAGCAACAGCATAAAAAATCAGAGAGCGTTGCTGAACGATTACATGGGGAAGCACCCGGAATTGCACAAGTTCGATGAGTATGTGGACGATGGCTACAGCGGCACAAATTTTGAACGCCCGGATTTTAAGCGGATGATGCAGGACATTGAGAAAAGGAATGTCAACTGCATCATCGTCAAGGATTTATCTCGTTTCGGCAGAAACTACATTGAAACGGGTCGTTATCTGGAACGAATCTTTCCATTCATGGGTGTGCGCTTTATCGCCATCAACGATCATTATGACAGTGCAGAGGAAAACGATGATAAGGGCCGTATTCTGATTCCGTTCAACAATCTTATCAATGACACCTACTGCCGGGATATTTCGCTGCGCGTTCGCAGTCACTTGGATGTGAAACGAAAAGAAGGTCAGTTCATTGGCAGTTTCGCAGGGTATGGGTATCGCAAAGACCCCAAAGACAAAAATCATCTGATTATAGATGAATACGCTGCGGGCATTGTGCAGGAAATATTCAAATCAAAATTGAACGGAATGAGTTCACAGCGCATTGCCAGCCACTTGAATGAACTTGGGGTCCTGCCGCCGAACGAGTATAAGAGAGCCAATGGATTCAACTATACCTGCGGTTTTCAGGCTGGGC